>Ga0209511_1002586_pt1 | contig 14690 bp, 10 predicted proteins | sample SSSSmetaG_FD_184141 | JGI IMG/M metagenome (GOLD analysis project Ga0209511, IMG submission 184141) | Glacier valley bacterial and archeal communities from Borup Fiord, Nunavut, Canada, to study Microbial Dark Matter (Phase II) - ​SSSS... | ecosystem: Environmental > Aquatic > Freshwater > Ice >...
CGACCCAAATGCCGGAACCATCTTTCTTTTTCAGGCGGTAAACTCCTGTTTCCTGGAGCTTTTCCTGCAAAATGAGGCTTTCGCGGTCGGTAGGTTCAAAATATAATTGTGTTTTAATATCAATAGCTAACAGCTCCTCTTTGCTTGCATAGCCGAGCATCGAAACCATGGCGGGGTTGACATCAAGGAATTTTCCTTCATGTGTGCTTTTATAAACGCCATCGGGTAATTTAGAAACCAAATTGCGGTAAATTGTCTCGCTTTCGCGCAATGCTTTTCCCGTGTGAACCCGTTCTGTAATGTCGAGGAATGACCAGACCCTCCCGGTTGGTGCGCCGCCAATAAACATGGGTTTCGAAATGCGTTCAAAAATGCGTTCATCTTTGAAGTGTATAAAATCGAAACTATCTTCTTCCGGTTTTGAATACATATCCATGACTTTAGTGATAAACCCTTCCGGATCTGCCACTTGTTCAAGAATAAAGTCCAATAGCTTTTTATCGTCAGATGAAGCGATAATTTCAACCGGAATTCGCCACATTTCAGCAAATTTAGCATTGGTCTTGATAATTGTTCCCTCATGACTAACCACAAGAATACCGCTTTGGATTGATTCGAGCGTTGCCTCCATTAACGATATAGATTTCTGCAATGCCTCGTGGTCAGTCATAGATGGGTTAATTTCAGTGTTTTGGTTGTCTGAAAGATGCGAAGTTGCGTTTGTTTGGTTTTTTTTCAGCAACTCTTCAGCCTTATGGCGAAGTAACGAAGCGTCTTCTGAAATAGCATCTGTCATTTGGAATACAATTTTTTTTTCTTCAAAAATTCTGCGCTCTAAAAGTAGAGAAAAATGATGAAAATGAAAGGAATTGAGTGAAATAATTTGGCTCTATGACGATTAGTATGGGTAAATAGGGTTCAATGACAAGAAGTATAATGGTTAGAACCTGAAATAGGTTATTGTGAACGAGTTTTCCTTTACCCAATAACTCAATGTTTGTATGGGCATACCCCAGCCCATATAGATCGGTCAGCTTTGCTCATATAGGATAGTCCGCTATGCTCGTATAGGATAGTCCGCTATGCTCGTATAGGATAGTCCGATACGCCCGTATAGATCCGTCCGATACGCCCGTATAGATCGGTCCGATATGCCCGTATGGGCCGGTCCGATACGCTCGCAAAGATTGCTTCTGTATTTAGTCTGGTACATTCATTTATATATGATTGCCAAATTCATAGCTTGCACCGCTGTGGAAAAGTTCAAAACGATCGTCAAGAATTGACGAAAACAGTTGCTGCGCCTGATGCCCCGTGCAATGCCCGGTAATCAGTTTCATATCAGGGTATTTTGAAGAGATCGTGTTTGCCATTTCAGTGACCTCTTCCCTGGTTTCGAACTGACTGTACCAGTCGTTGTCGAGCAGATGGGTTCCACCGATCGTTGCGATGATTTTCTCCTGCTTAAAAGTTTGGGAAGCAGCTCTTAAAATATTAAGAATGCCATGATGCGAACAACCCGAAAAGAGCACGATGCCCGCTGTCGTTTTGACTGCCAATGCCACCTCGTGCCTGAAATCATCTGCACGTTCGACCTCACCATTCGTCTGGAAAAGTAAACTGTTGGCTTTGGGAAGCGGGTCAATCTTCGGAATATTTCGGATGATCGTAACGTTTGGCGTAAGGCTTAGATCGCTACCGGCAAAGATAAAGCGGTCGGCAAAATCTGCTATGACCTTGTTATTGATTGTGATGTCGTGATGGATCTCTTTCCGGTACGAAACGAACAATTGCCCGCTGCTTAAAGGTGCCATAATGACACGCGCTTTTTTATTCTTCCGCAGAAAATATTCCAGACCACCTGTGTGGTCACGATGAGCATGTGAAAGAATCAGGTAATCAACTTCTTTGACATCGATCCCCATTTTGCGCGCATTGATCCCGAAATTGGGCGACGCACCCACATCGAACAACCATTTTAAACCGTCGGCTTCGAAGTAAATACAAATCCCATGTTCGGTGAGATATTCCCCTTTGGGATCGGGATTGTTGTCGATTAGTATAACAACCTTCATTATTTAAAAGTAATATCAACCAGCATGATCTCCGATTTTCCGGCTGTTTTAACGGGTGGTCCCCATAAACGCAGTCCACTCGTAACGAAGAAATTCGTATTCCGTATTTTCCTGTATCCCCAACTGAGTTCGTACATGCTGTGAATTATAAAGTTAAGCGGAAACAACTGGCCATTGTGTGTGTGCCCCGAAAACTGTATATCTATTGGATTTCGGCTTGCCTCCTGAAGTTCTGTGGGACGATGATCCATCATCAGAATGGGCAGATCATGGGTTGTCCCATTTAATAGTGCAGTCGTGGTTATGCGTTTTCGGTTGCGTTGATCATATCTTCCTGCCAAATAGAAGGAGCTGTCGACTTTTATCACTGTATCACAAAGTAATGTCATTCCTGATCTTCTGAAAAAGCTGTTTTCTTCCTTTCCGTTGTACGACTCATGATTTCCAAGTATCGCAAATGAACCGTATTTCGTTTTTAGGTTTCTTAAGGCCGATTCAATCGCTTCAGTGGTTCCATCCTCCTGTTTTCCTTCCACGATATCACCACCCAAAAGCATGATATCTGGTTGCAAGTCATTCGCCTTGTTAACAAACTGATCTATAAATCGGATGCTTGTATTTTGCTGTATATGAATGTCTGCAACAAATGCAACCCGGAGGTGATCGAGCCTGGAATTTTTGCGTGGTACCTCAATCTTGTATTTAGATACCTGGATTGAATTTAAGTTAATTGCACCCCCAACTACGACGCTAACGGATAATAGGATCATCACGGAAAGGGTAATAACCCGGAATGAAAAACTTTTTCTTCTTTCGGGCGAAAGAATCCTTATCCACAGATTAAACAACAGAAACAAATCGAACACCAGAACCGAAAGGAAAAGATAGAGATAAAATGGCAGCAGGTAAGAGGAGAGTGTGTAGGTCGCCTGGAGCAGAAAATTCATATGTTCGTAGGCCGATCTTCCAAAAAGTGGGTAAACTAAAGCGATCAGCAGGTAAATGAGCAGATACCATTGGCGGTAATCTTTACTGATAAAGAGATTCCTTATCCTGAAAAAGACATAGACATTGGGGATGATATAGGCGAGGGAGATATATAGAAAAAACATAAAGACATAATTTTGGTTTGAGAACGGCACGAAGATATCAATTCCCCCATTTCTTCATTGGAATAAGGGTCATAAAATAGATAATAATATTTAGATTTGAGGATTGTTTGAGGAAATTTAATTGCAAGCCGCCAGTTGCACCCCCGGACAAGCTGATATCGAATCAAAACATTTCATTTCAATCGACAGATCAATGGAGAAGAAAGTCTACAATTGGGGTATTCTTGCCCCTGGAAATATAGCCCGAAAATTTGCAACAGAATTGCAACAGCTTGACAATGCACGTGTTTATGCGGTCGGGTCGAGAAATACCGATCGTTCAAAGGAATTTGCCGATGCATTTGGTGCTGTGCATCATTACGGCAATTACGAAGATTTGGTGGCAGATCCTGACGTTGACATCATTTATATTGCTTCACCGCATGGTCTTCATGCCGAACATGCCTTGCTTTGCCTGAACCATCAGAAACCTGTTCTTTGCGAGAAAGCGCTGGCGCTGAACCAAAAAGAGGTTGACAAAATGATGGCTTGCGCCCGCGAAAACGGGGTTTTTCTGATGGAAGCGTTTTTTACGCCCCATCAGCCTTCGTACAAGGAAGCAAAGCGAATCATCGAATCGGGAGAGTTAGGAAAGGTGAAATATATTCAGGGTTGGTTTGGATTTAACAAATCGCCATACGACAATTCGTTACGTCTGATGAATCCAAAGTTAGGTGGCGGGGCTTTACTCGATATTGGCTTGTATCCGGTTTTTGATGCACTCTATTTCCTTGGCGAACCCGATCAGGTAGTTGCCAAAGCTGACTTTGCTGAGACTGGTGTTGACCAAAGCGTTTCCATCAGGTTTGACTACCCGGATGGGGTATCGGCTTCAATATTTGCCTCTTTTGTGGCTTCTTCAGGTCTTGGGACTGACATTTTTTGCGAGTATGGAACATTGCAATTACGCAGGACAAGTGCAGTAAACCAGTCGCTTGCAATCGAAAGACAGGGAGCAGAAATAAAACGAAATAGCTGGGACGATCAGGTAGTTGGAGGGATGAAACTGGAGGCCGCCGAAGCGATGAAATGCCTCGATGAAAACCGGCTTGAAAGCGAAATCATGCCGCATTCGATGAGCCTAAGTTTAATAAAGACGTTGGATCTCATCCGTCACAAAGCAGAAATCAGTTATCCGGAAAGGGATTAAAAAAAGAAAGCCTGCTATTTCGAGCAGGCTTCCAGTCTATATTTTTCAGTGATTATTCAGGAGAAATTGCGTCAACAGGGCAAACTTCAGCACAAGAACCACAGTCGGTGCAAAGTTCACTATCAATTTTGTAGATTTCACCTTCACTGATTGCTTCTACGGGACACTCGTCGATGCAAGTTCCGCAAGCGATACATTCGTCAGAAATTTTGTAAGCCATAACTAACTTGATTTTTTGTTTATGATTATTTTATACTTTTCAAATTAACGTCGCAAAGTTATAAAGAATGGACTAAAAACAAATTCGATTGCCAATTTTTACTTAGTTTAAATAGTGGATTTTTTGCATATGTTTCGAAAAGGAATAATAATGCATTGAATTACTGTTTTTTATTTGCCGCATAGTAGACGCAATACGGTTGCAGTCCACATACTTCACATTTGGGTTTTCGCGCAACACAAACATATCTGCCGTGCAAAATCAGCCAATGGTGAGCAATTGGAATCATCTCTTCGGGGATGTTCGCGATCAGTTGCTTTTCTGTTTCATACGGTGTTTTTGAGTTGACCGACAGTCCGATTCGGGCAGCCACCCTGAAAACGTGCGTATCGACTGCCATCGCTGGTTTATTGAAGATTACGGAGGCGATTACGCTCGCTGTTTTTCGTCCCACACCCGGCAATTTGATCAGCTCATCCACTTCATCGGGCATAACACCATTGTAATCAGCGATAAGTTTGCGTGCCATTCCAACCAGGTGCTTTGCTTTATTATTCGGATAGGAGCACGACCTGATGTATTCGAAGACTTCGTCAGGCTCAACTTCGGCAAGCTTTTCTGGTGTCGGAAACCGCCTGAGCAATTCCGGAGTGATCAGGTTAACACGCTTGTCGGTGCACTGGGCTGACAAAATTACAGCCACCAACAGTTCATAGGGACTACGATACTGAAGTTCACTTTCAGCGACCGGCATATTCATTTTAAACCATTCGATCACCTTTTCAAACCGCTCTTTTATTTGCATTGAATCTCTTTATAAGTCGAGGGATAAAATTAAGATCTCTTTTGTAGATTTTCGTGTTAATTTTGCGGCTGTAATTTTAATTGTTTATGATCTCATACCTGCAAGTAGAAAATCTCACGAAATATTGGGGTGAATCGCCTCTTTTTGATGGAATTAGCTTTTCAGTTTCCGAAGGACAAAAAGTCGCAATGATTGCCAAAAACGGCGCCGGAAAATCAACATTAATGGATATCATCGCAGGTTTGGAGACCCCCGATTCAGGCAAATCAACTTTGTCAAACGATATTTCAATCGGATACTTACGTCAGAATCCCGATCTTAATCCCGAAGATACGGTGCTGGAAGCTGCTTTTAACTCGACCGGGGAATTGATTCAGGCTGTAAAAAACTACGAAACGGCACTCGAAAGTCACGATCCGCATCTTTTAGATGATGCCATTGAGCGGATGAATGTGTTGAATGCATGGGATTTTGAGCTTCGGATCAAGCAAATTCTGACGCAGTTGAAGATCACGGATGTGAATCAGCAAATCAAATTTCTTTCTGGTGGACAGAAAAAAAGAGTCGCCCTTGCCCATATTCTGATCGACGAACCCGACTTTTTAATTCTTGATGAACCTACCAACCACCTGGACCTTGAGATGATCGAATGGCTCGAAAAATACCTCGAAAAAGCCAAAGGCACCTTGTTTATGGTAACGCACGACAGGTATTTTCTTGATCGTGTATGTAATGAAATAATTGAATTAGAAGATAATACAATATATAAGTACAAAGGGAACTACTCTTACTACGTCGAGAAAAGAGAAGAGCGGATCTCATCAATGAATGCCGAAATCGACCGTGCCAAGAACCTTTTTCGTACAGAACTTGAGTGGCTGCGCAAGATGCCACAAGCCAGAAGTCATAAGTCAAAGTACAGGACCGAAGCTGCTTATGTATTACAGGAGAAGGCTTCGAAGCGTCGCGTGGAAGATGAGGTTGAACTTACGGTGCAAGGGAAACGACTTGGGAGTAAAATTCTGAATGTGAAGAGTCTTTGCAAAGCTTTTGGTGACCTGGTAATATTGGATAAGTTCAGTTACAACTTCGCCCGTCTTGAAAAAATTGGTATCATCGGAAAGAATGGCAGTGGCAAAACGACCGTTTTAAATATGCTGACAGGCGCATTGCAGCCCGACAGTGGTACAATTGACGTTGGGGAAACGATCAGCTTTGGCTATTACCGGCAGGATGGAATTAGCTTTAACCCGGGTGACCGCGTAATTGATGTGATCAAAGAGATCGCCGAAGTAGTGGATATGGGAAATGGTAACCGGATGACTGCTTCACAGTTTCTGAATTATTTCCTTTTCCCGCCCGAAACGCAATTTAATTTTGTCGAAAAGTTGAGTGGAGGCGAAAAAAGGCGGTTGTATCTCTGTACCATATTGATGCGAAATCCGAATTTTCTGATTCTGGATGAGCCGACAAATGATCTGGATATTATGACATTGAATGTGTTGGAAGATTATCTGCGGAATTTCCAGGGATGTGCAATTGTGGTTTCGCATGACCGGTTTTTCATGGATAAGATTGTCGATCATATGTTTGTGTTCGAAGGCGAAGGACTCATCAAAGATTTTCCGGGAAATTATTCCGATTATCGCGACTGGATTGAGGCGAAGGAAAAAGAACAACGTACTCCCGAAAAGAAAGAAAAAGTGGCCAAACCCAAACCTGTTAAAGAGGGAGCGCACAAATTAAGCTTTAATGAGAAACGAGAGTTAACGCAATTAGAAACGGAAATATCTTCACTTGAAGCGGAAAAAGGGGTAATCGAAACGGCGATGAACTCGGGTGATTGTCCTGCTGAAGAGCTGGTCATCAAATCGCAACGACATGGCGAAATAAGGAATTTGCTGGATGAAAAAGAGATGCGTTGGTTAGAGTTGAGTGACCAGGAGTAGGTGAAGTAAGGTTAAAGTGAAAAGGATAAGGGGTAAAGTGAAACGCCAGTTGCCATTCCTAAATACATCCGCAAACAAATCCCTCGGCAAGTCCTTCGAACAATTCCTCAACTTTTACAGATTCTAGTTCAGATCCGCGACAGGCATCGCAGACTGGTAAATTTACTTTTGGATGATAGGAAATTTCTTTGGATAAAATTGGTTCGTTGCATACGAAACAAAGTACTGTGGGTGCCAGCATATTAATTCAATCCGAAATGATGATCATCCATTAGATTGGATATTTCGTAGCTCTCGCGTTCCATCAAAAAAGAACCGCCTGTGCCTTCTGCATCACGACTGTTTCCCGAAATTTTCCCATTGGGTAAGAGTTCACCTTCCCAGGTATCGAGCTCATAGATAATGTCATCGTCGCTAAATAAAATTTCGCACGAATGTGACTTGAGTTTGATTTTTGTACCGTTAATCCGACCGGCAACTTCCTGTTTTACAATGAAGGTTTCTTCACCATCTATCTGCTCCGAAAAACGCAGAACTCCCTTCAGATGATTTCCTTTTTGTTTCAGTACAGCGTATCCACTGTCTTTCCCAAATCCGAAATCTTCGTCAAATCTCCAACGTCCTGTAAGGTCTACTTTATCGGGCATTACTCAATTATTTCAATCGTAAATTTAAAATATATCTTCAAAATCTATGCCTCAAAATTAACGAATATTAAAAATATTTGAATCATCATTTTTCTTAATCATTAAATAACAGGGGCCATCTAATCGTGATGGCCCCTGAATCCAAATATCAGAAGTGATTTTTATTTCACGTAAGAAGCATTATTTAAAAAATCAAAGCTTTTCTGAACACTTACAAATGGTTCGAAATCATATCTTTCAACTTCAACAAAACAAACTTTTGTGCCTGCTTTTGCTCTGTTTTCGTAGATTGGTTTGAAGTCGATCAGGCCACTGGCACCAATCTCTTTTTCATCTTTAATGTGCAGCAATTCAAATCTTTTAGGATATTTATTGAAATAATCGACAGCCTTCTGACCGCCTCTGTAAACCCAATAAACGTCCATTTCGAACGTTACTTTTTTAGGATCAGTATTTTTCAGCATGTAATCATAAACGAGGTCGTCAGCGTCAACGATCTTTGTAAATTCCTTGTTGTGATTATGATAGCCAAAGCGAATACCGGCAGCATTACATTTCGCACCGATGGCGTTAAAATATTCGCAGGTTTTTTTCAATGCTTCGAGATTTTTGTAAGGATAGTCTCCCATTGATGGTTTAACGATGTACTTGCAACCTGCTTTTTTGTGTGCTGCAATGGCCATATCCCACCAGATCATAGCTGCGTCCCATGATGCCTGATCGCCTGTGTAATTGGCGCCAGTATGTGAACTTACCAATTTCATTCCGTTTGCTTCGAGAATGGCTTTAAACGCTTCAGGTTCCATCCCATAAAATTTGCCATTGTCAAAACTGGCAGCTTCCATGGATGTGTATCCGATTTTCCCCATTTTTTCGATCGTACCTTTAACGTCTTTATTCAGATCATCGCGAAGCGAATACATCTGAAGACCAATATCTTTCTTCTTTTTAGCGAAAGACGACTGTGATAAACCTCCAATGATAATTGCAACTAATGCAATAACTACCAATGGTTTAATGAAGTTTGTTTTCATGCGATTAAAAATTTTAAATAAGTAGTATGAATATTTTTATAATTAAAACCTAATGGGGCAAAATTAAAGTTATAATCTGTTTAAACAAAATTAATCGGAGTGTGTACCTTTACGCTGGATTTTCGATTAGAAACCTTTTGTGTTCAGTTGATTCTTTCCGATTATTTACTTAAGTTTAAAAAATGATTATTTTAAGAAAAGAATTTTTATCTGTTTCGATTGCCATTTTGACGTTGTTTTTCAGTGCGGACCTTTCTGGCAAAACAAAAAAGAAAGACCTGCCCAAAGTTCAGTCGGGACTTAGTGAACGCGAATATCTTGTAAATACTTTGATTAAAATTACCGATCCGGTTCTGGAGTCTTTGATTAATAATCAGTTAAAAGAGCGAATGCCAGTTGAGTCTGCTCCCGGTCAGGAAGCTGACCGGAAAAACTATACTTATCTTGAAGCGCTTGGCCGGACGCTTGCCGGTATGGCTCCATGGCTCGAATTGGGTCCTGATGATTCCGCGGAAGGGAAATTACGCGAAAAATATATTTTGCTGGCATTACAAAGTATCCGAAATGCTACCGATCCTGAATCGGTTGATTTCATGAATTTTACAAAAGGAGGACAACCACTTGTTGATGCAGCCTTTTTGTCTCAGGCTTTCCTCCGCTCACCAAGTCAGCTTTGGGGACGATTGAGTACATCGGATAAAGAGCATGTAATTAATGCATTAAAATCAACAAGGATAATCACTCCCGGTTATAATAATTGGTTGTTGTTTAGTGCTGAAGTTGAGGCTGCATTGTTGAAATTTACTGGTTCGTGCGACCGGATGCGTATCGATTATGCGGTCAGGGAACATTTAAATTGGTACAAAGGGGATGGATTTTATGGCGACGGACCCAACTTCCATTTCGATTTTTACAATAGTTTTGTGATACACCCCATGCTACTGGAGGTTCTTCAGACCCTTAAGGATGCCGGAGATCATGTCGAAGCGAATTACGATCTTGTGCTTCAGCGTAGCCGCAGATATGCTGCTATTCAGGAACGACTGATCTCGCCCGAGGGAACCTATCCCATTGTAGGACGTTCGATTGCCTATCGCTTCGGTGCATTTCAGGTACTTGCCGAAATGTCACTTTTGCATGCGCTTCCCGAAAACGTTTCACCTCAGCAGGTGCGTGCAGCACTTTATAAATTAATCAAAAGGCAGATTGAGGTACCCGGAACTTTCGATGAAAATGGCTGGCTTACGATTGGTGTTGCTGGTCACCAGCCCAATGCGGGAGAAGGATATATCTCAACAGGAAGCCTTTACCTCTGCACAACAGGTTTACTGATGCTCGGTTTGCCGGCAACAGATCCTTTCTGGCAGGGTGAGGATGAAAAATGGACTTCTAAAAAAGTTTGGGACGGTGAATCTTTTCCGATTGATCATGCATTATAAGATATAAGTGCAATTTGTGTAAATCATGAATCATTTTGTCCATTGACGAGAATGAAGTTCAATGTATCTTTGAAAAGATTATCATAACAAGGAACTTACTAACTGTTTTTTTGAATTGAAAATGAAAAATATAAAGCTACTAACATCACTGGGACTATGCACCGCCGGATTGATCCCTCATAGTTTCGGACAAGCAAAAGAGCAGAGTCGTCCGAATATCCTTTTTATTATGAGCGACGACCATGCTTATCAGGCGATTAGTGCTTACGGATCGGGATTGAATTCAACTCCGAATATTGACCGGATTGCCAAAGAGGGGGCGATTTTCACAAGGGCATTTGTCACTAATTCAATTTGCGCTCCCAGCCGGGCGGTGATGCTCACAGGTAAATTTAGCCACCTGAATGGAAAAACCGATAATGTAGGCGGGTTCAACTGGAAACAGATGATTTTTCCTAAACTATTGCAGCAGAATGGTTACCAGACAGCTTTGATTGGAAAAATCCATCTTGATGGTGTACCCCAGGGATTCGATTATTCGAATGTATTGCCCGGACAAGGAAATTACTATAACCCTGACTTTATTGAAAATGGTGTCCGAAAGCAATATCCTGGTTATGTGACGACATTGACGACCCAGTTTGCCCTTGACTGGCTCGATAAAAAGCGCGATAAATCAAAGCCTTTTTGCTTGTTGTATCATCAAAAAGCGCCTCACCGAAATTGGTTACCAGAGAAAAAATACCTGAATCTTTACGAAGATCGCGATTTCCCGTTCCCAGAGAATTTCTTTGATGATTTTACCGGTCGCGGAACTGCGGCGCATACACAGGAGATGGGAATCGTTAAAGAGATGATGTGGGGACATGATATGAAGTTTGAGAATGATCCTTACACGGGTGAGCCAACTAATTTCGTTCAGGATATAAAACGAATGGACGATCAGCAACGGAAGGCCTGGCGTGCAGCGTACAATGCAAGAAATGAAGAATTTATAAAGACAAAACCGGTAGGCAGGGAACTTGCAAAATGGAAATACCAGCGCTACATTCGCGACTACCTCAAAGTCATTCAATCAGTTGACGATGGTGTGGGTGAAGTGCTTGACTATCTTGATAAAAATGGTCTGACAGAGAATACAATTGTCGTTTATACTTCCGATCAGGGTTTTTACCTTGGCGAACACGGGTGGTTTGACAAACGATTTATGTATGAAGAATCGTTCCGGACGCCGTTGTTAATCAGGTATCCGAAAGAAATTAAACCGGGAACAGTTATCACACAAATGGTTCAAAATCTTGATTTTGCGCCGACATTTTTAAACTATGCCGGGGTAAAGGCACAAAAAGAGATGCAGGGCGAATCGTTTCGAAAGGTGTTAAGCGGCGAATCGATGAAATGGAGAAATGCGATCTATTACCATTACTATGAATATCCTGGAGTTCATGCTGTAAAGCGTCATTACGGCGTAAGAACCGAGCGATACAAGCTCATTCATTTCTATTACGATATAGATGAATGGGAGATGTATGACCTTGAGAAAGATCCACATGAGATGAAAAGCGTCTATAATGATCCCGCTTATGCTGAAATTCAGGCGGATCTTCTAAAAAAATTGAAAGAGCTTCGTGTAAAATATAAAGATACTGATGAAGTTACAAAATCGTTTTTACCAAAAAAGAAGAACTAATATTTTTCAAACTCAATAATTATCAAGTTTATGAAACGAACCAACAGCTACTTGAGGATCGTAACCCTCTTCGTGTTATTCAGTGGGTTTGCTTTTTCTGCAATCGCCAAAAACGAGGTGAAGCAGTTAATTTGCGAATACAAAACAAATCCGCTTGGTATTGATGTTCTCAAACCCCGGCTCAGCTGGCAGCTGTTATCTGCCGACAAAGATGTGATGCAGACCGCTTATGAATTGAGGGTTGCAGAATCACCATCCAAATTGAATTCAAACAAATTGATTTGGTCGACGGGTAAAGTAAATGGATCACAATCTGTCAGTGTGGTATACGGCGGACCTGCTTTGGGTTCGATGCAACAGCTTTACTGGCAGGTTCGGGTGTGGGATAACAAGAATAAAGCAACAGCATGGAGTGAACCTGCTTCCTGGGAAATGGGAATTCTTAACCCTACAGAATGGAAAGCTTCCTGGATTTCGTTCGGTGCCGAAAAAGAAGTTAAAGGATCAAAACCTGCTCAGTATTTCAGAAAAGAGTTCGCAACTGCGAAAAAAGTGAAATCCGCCCGGGTTTATGCGACAGCACTTGGTTTGTATCAATTGCACATTAATGGTGCGAGAGTAACCTCCGACCTTTTTACACCAGGTTGGACAAGTTACAAGAAACGGTTGCAGTACCAGACTTACGATGTAACTTCAATGCTCAAAGGAGAGAATGCAATTGGCGTTGTATTGGCTGACGGCTGGTATCGAGGAAACATCGGATTCTCAAAACAAAGTGATTATTACGGAAATAAGTTGGCGTTGCTGCTGCAGTTGCAGATTACATACACAGATGGAACTACTGAAACGTTTGGTTCGGACAACAGCTGGAAAGTGAGTACAAATGGCCCGATCGTTGAATCAGATATTTATAATGGTGAGCTTTATGATGCACGTCTTGAAATGACAGGATGGGATCAGACAGGCTACGACATAACTAAATGGGACAACGCCACCTCATTCAGTCAGTCGAATGATATATTGATTGCACCTCAAGGCGTTCCTGTGAAAGCCATTCAAGAGATCAAACCGATCAAACTGCTGGTCACGCTAAAGGGTGAAAACGTTTTCGACATGGGTCAGAATATGGTAGGATGGGTCAGATTGAAAGTCGCCGGAAAAAAAGGAGACAAGGTAACGCTGAAATTTGCCGAGGTGCTCGATAAAGCCGGCAATTTTTATACTGATAATCTTCGTGCAGCAAAATGCACAGATATTTACATGTTGAAAGGTGGAGGTACAGAGATTTATGAACCAAACTTCACATTTCATGGATTCAGGTTTGTTAAAATTGAAGGATTGGCAGCAACTCCCACGCTTGATCAAATCACGGGAGTTGTGATTCACTCCGATATGAAACCTACCGGAACTTTCAGTTGTTCCGATACTTTGATTAATCAGCTTCAACACAATATCCAATGGGGTCAGAAAGGCAATTTTCTTGACGTACCAACCGATTGTCCGCAGCGTGACGAACGGCTTGGCTGGACAGGCGATGCGCAGGTTTTTAGCATGACTGCTGCTTTCAACTTCGATGTTGCAGCTTTTTACACCAAATGGATGGGCGATTTTACAGCCGATCAGTCACCCGAAGGAAGAGTTCCTCATGTGATTCCTGATGTCTTAAACGGAGGTGGTGGCTCTACTGCATGGGCTGATGCTTCGATCATTGTGCCCTGGACTGTTTATCTTGCCTATGGTGATCAGCGTATATTGGAAACTCAATATCCAAGTATGAAAGCATGGGTTGGGTATATGACAAGCAGAGCAGGAGCTGACTATCTCTGGACAGGTGATTATCATTTTGGTGATTGGCTCGCATTTGCTTCTACAAATTCAGATTATACGGGTGCTACTACAGAAAAGGATCTGATAGCAACGGCTTATTATTGTTATTCAACCAAATTGCTGGGCAAGATTGCGACAATTCTTGGTAATAAAGAGGATGCTGAAAAATATCAAAAACAGGCAGCCGACATCAAAAGTGCTTTTATTCAGGAGTTTGTCACCCTTAACGGGCGCTTGGTTTCTCATACGCAGACTGCATATGCACTTGCATTGGCTTTTGATCTGCTCCCGGAAAACCTGGTTCCCAAAGCGGCGGAATACTTTGCCAATGATGTGAAGAAGTTCGGTCACCTGACCACCGGGTTTGTTGGTACTCCGTTGCTATGCAAAACACTCTCTGCAATTGGACGTGACGATCTGGCATTTATGTTATTGAATAACAAGAAATATCCTTCCTGGCTATACCCGGTGTTGCAGGGTGCGACAACAATATGGGAGCGTTGGGACGGACAGAAACCGGATGGCACTTTCCAGGACGTTGGCATGAATAGCTTTAACCATTATGCTTATGGTGCGATCGGGGAGTGGCTTTACAGGCATGTGGCCGGAATTGACATTGATCCCAATCATCCGGGGTATAAACATATTCTGCTTGCTCCTCATCCGGGCGGTGGCCTTAAAAATGCGAATGCAGAAATCAATA
>Ga0209511_1002587_pt1 | contig 14681 bp, 12 predicted proteins | sample SSSSmetaG_FD_184141 | JGI IMG/M metagenome (GOLD analysis project Ga0209511, IMG submission 184141) | Glacier valley bacterial and archeal communities from Borup Fiord, Nunavut, Canada, to study Microbial Dark Matter (Phase II) - ​SSSS... | ecosystem: Environmental > Aquatic > Freshwater > Ice >...
GATTCATAACCCGAAGGTCGGCAGTTCAAGTCTGCTTCCCGATACTAAGCCTCTGAAAAGGGGCTTTTTTAATTTCATATAATTAATTTAAAAGCATTACAAATAAATGTTTTGAGTGAGAAGCCTAAGATTCAACACGAACTCAAACGTTAATTTACAAAATAGTGTTATTTTCTAATTCTATAAATTACAGTCATGAAAATATTCAATCTCATCTTTTGTTTCCTTTTTGTTGTATTTGCTGCTTTGCAGTACAACGATCCGGACCCTTATGTTTGGGTGCCAATTTATATGTATACTGCAGTGTTATGTTGGTTAGCTGCACGAAACTGCTATTATCTAAAAGCTTATTTGTTGGGGATACTGCTTTATCTCTTGTATGCTATTTATAAAATTTTTGATGCAAACGGATTAATTGATTGGATTAAGTTTCACCACGCAGAAAATATTGCAGAAACTATGAAGGCAGAGCAACCCTGGATTGAAGAATCCAGAGAGTTTTTTGGCTTGCTTATTTTAATTGCGGTATTGGTGATAAATTATCTTGTTGCAAAAAGAAAATTGAAAGATCGTCCCCGTTAAAGTAAAAAGAGATTTTGGAAGCCGTTTTATAACACTTACTTATCTCTGATGTGATGATTGAATAGGCACCTATTACCTGGAGTAGATTAACTGTACTTTTCGTCATCAGAATTTCTACAGAATCAGCAACTATAATTGTCTATTAATGTTGCGGACGGCTATTTTATTTAAACTCTTGCATAGTTTATCGCAACAACCTTAATCGGATAACATTGAAACCATTGATAGTTTTTCATGAATAAATTAAACTTTCTGATTTTATTATTGGTATTGCCAGTGTTGTTGCAGGCGCAAAATAAAGATATTAATTACTTCATACAGGAAGGCGTAAAAAGCAATCCCAATATTGCAGAAAACATTAACCTGCAGCAATTTTTTCAAATACAAAATGAAATTATAACGGCACAAAATAAAAGGCCCCAGGTAAATTTTACCGGTGATTATTTATTCGCTCCCTTCTTTTTTAATAATGGCCGGGTGATAAGTATTACACCCAATTCATCGCCCAAAGCTTATGGTTATGATGCAGGCATAACCAATGGCGGCTGGTATGCTGCCCAGGTAAATGTTGCTATACCACTTTTTAACAAGGCGCTGATTAAGCCCTTGTATGAACAAAATAAAATTCAGGGAGACATATCTGCATATGGCCGCAAACAATTAGAACAGGACTTTAAAAAGTCAATCATTGACCAGTACATTATTACTTTTCAGTTTCAGCAGCAAACAACTTATTTACAAAAAATAATTGACCAGTTAGAAACAAGAAAGCCTTATGTTACTGCTTTGGTGAAACAGGGCCTGCTGCAACAAAATGATTACCTGTTACTAGATATTCAGCAAACAACCAGCAGGAACGACCTCCTGCAATTGCAGTATGCTTATACCAATGGCCTCGCAATACTTAAAAACCTTGCTGCCATTTCAGATACTACTGTTTTTAATTTGGCAGATCCTTTAATTGTATTACAACCTGCACCGGCAGAATTTTATTATGTACAAAAATTCCGGTTGGATAGTCTTAACCTGGTGGCTCAGCAAAATGTATTCAATATCAAATATAAAACGCAGGTAAGTGCCATTGCATCGTCAGGCATCAATGCTGTTGATATCACAAACGTACCGCACAATGTAGGATTAAGTGCAGGACTACATGTGGCTGTGCCTATTTATGACGGCAAACAAAAAAAAATGAATGAACGCCAGAACAATGTGTTGCTGACGAACCTGCAGGCGTATAGAAATAATACAGCTTTGTTACAACAAAATAATATCCGAAACGCAAAGCAGCAAATTGTGCAATGGCAGCAAACTATCGATTTGTTAGATCAGCAAATAAAAAAGCAGGAATTATTGCTGGAAATACTTAAAGACAAAATAATAAAAGGCCAGGTAACGGTTATGGATTACATTAATGCATTACAGGATTATATTGTAACCCAAAAAACACGAGCGCTGGCTGAAACAAATGTCTTACTTTATAATAATCAATACAATTACTATAACTGGTAAATTTTTCTGCTGATGCAAGTATTACGAAACATATTTATTGCCTGTTTTACAATTACGTTTACATTAACGGCGTGTAAACAAAAGGAAGTTGCGCCAGAGGAATCTCCACAACCTGTTAAAACAAAAGTTACCATTGTGCAGCCTGTACAACAATCGCTTACCGATTACCTGCAGTTAAATGCGAATACGGTTTTTCAAAAAAAAGTAGTTGTAAGGGCAAACATTACAGGATATATTATTGCGTTGCCATGGAAGGTGGGTGATCGCATAGTTTCTGGAGCGGTATTTTGTACCATCAAAACCAAAGAACAGGACGCACTTAAAAACATCGACAAGCGGGAACCATCGCTGAATCAATTTCAGCAACCCATAAAAATTGTCACCAGTGCACGAGGTTTTATTACAGCCGTAAATTATATACAAGGAGATTTTGTAAATGAAGGAGATATACTGGCAACCATCACAGAGCCTTCTTCCCTGGTACTCTCGGTAAATGTTCCCTATGAATACAATCGTTATGTGTATAACGGGCGAAGCTGCGAAGTACAATTTCCCGATGGGAAAAAAATAAATGCTGCTATCACTTTAAGTATTCCTGTTATAGATGCCGCTTCTCAAACCCAACAATTCTTTATTCACCTGCCAGTCAACCAGCAGTTGCCGGAAAATATGAACCTGTTGGTACGCATACCCATGAAACAAAAGATAAATGCAATTTGCCTGCCGCTTGAAGCCATTCAAACCAATGAAACGCAGGATGAATTTTGGGTGATGAAACTGGCCAATGATTCACTGGCTGTTCGTGTACCCATTACTGTAGGTTCGCAAAATGATTCACTTAAAGAAGTGGTTTCAGGTGTTGGCTTGAAAGATAAAATAATTGTACAGGGAGGATATAGATTGGCGGATTCGTCTTTGGTGAGTATTGAAAAGTAGTGTTATAAATTACACATTGTTGTGTGAATGGTCAATAATGAATTAGTAAAGCATCAAAGAATAACCACATCAAAAAATATTTAAACTATTAATAGTAGTATAGGCTACAAAGATTTCATCATTCACCATTACCCATTCACCAAGTATTAATGAAACAATTTCATACCAATTATAAAAAGCCTTTACTTGGATTGACGGTATTATTAATACTGGCAGGCATCTTTAGTTATACTACTTTAAAAACGGGCCTGTTTCCTGATATCACGTTTCCAAAATTAAAAGTGATCGCCGATGTAGGCCAGCAGCCGGTTGACAAGATGATGACAACAGTAACCATCCCCTTGGAGAATGTGATTAAACGTACCGAAGGACTTGATTATATCCGCAGCACCACATCAAGAGGCAGTTGTGAAATTTCCGTTTTTTTAAAATGGAATGCCAATATTGATTTGGCAAAATTGCAAATGGAATCGCTGATCAACGAAATTCGTGGGGAGCTATTGACCGGAACACAGATAAGGGTTGAAAAAATGAACCCTTCTATTTTGCCCGTGATGGGTTTTTCTGTAGAAAGCAACAGGGAGCCGGTTGAATTGAAAAAAATTGCTCAATTACAGATAAAACCATTTTTAGCAGCAACTCCCGGCGTTGCAGACGTAGCTGTGATTGGGGGAAAAACAAAAGAATACCAACTGGTGCTTAATCCTGAAAAATTGACACAGCTTGGCATTACGCCCCAGCAAATTGCAACCATTGTGGGTCAATCAAATGTATTGCAGTCTAATGGTTATATCAGTGATTATAACCGGCTGTATTTAACACTTACCGACAATGCGATTGACAGTAAAACGGCACTGGAAAATTTGATTATTTTAAATTCTGCAAAAAGAGTTGTACTGATAAAAGATGTGGCAACGGTGCAGATTGCAGAAATGAAGGAGTATGTAAAGATCAATGCAAATGGAAAAGATGTGCCATTGATAGCAGTTATAAAACAACCGGCAGCCAATTTGATTGATGTGAACAATGGTGTGCTGCAAAGAGTAAAGGAGCTTGAAAATATTTTGCCAAAAGATATTAAAATAAGGCCCTATTATTTACAGGCAGATTTTGTACAGGAGAGTGTGCGAAGTATAAAGGATGTTTTGTGGATCGGTATATTGTTAGCCATTATTGTGGTGGTTGTTTTTCTCAGGTCACTTAAATCAAGTTTGGTGTTATTGCTCACCATCCCTGCTACATTGGCTTTAACACTGGTGGTATTAAATGCGATTGGATATACTTTTAATATTATGACGTTAGGGGCAATTGCAGCAGCAATTGGATTAATGATTGATGATGCAGTAATTGTAGTGGAGCAGATACATCGCAGCCATGAAGAGCATCCTGATGAGCCGATGTCATTTGTTGTTAGCAAAGCCATTCATTATTTGTTTCCGGCAATGGTTGGTTCATCACTCAGTACCATCGTAATTTTTATCCCGTTTATATTGATGAGTGGCGTTGCAGGCGCATATTTTAAAGTACTTGCATTTACGATGATCATCACTTTGTCTGTTTCTTTTTTTGTAACCTGGCTGGTATTGCCCACCTTGTTTTTATTATTTACCCGCAAACCGAAAGAGCTTAAGGCAGCACAAAAAGAAAGCACTGTTGAAAAATCAAAAAGTGATACTGGTGGATGGATAAGGTTCTTTATACGGCATGCTTACATCGGTATTTTATTTGCGGTGGCGTGCGCTATTGTTATTTATATTTTACCAGGCAAAATGCCTTCCGGTTTTTTGCCAGAGATGGACGAAGGAGGTATTGTACTTGACTTTAATAGCCCGCCGGGAACAACGCTGGATGAAACCGATCGCATGCTGAAGGAGGTAGACCGGATAATTCAGGAACAACCTGAAGTAGCCAGCTACAGCCGACGCCTCGGCACACAAATGGGATTTTTTATTACTGAGCCTAACAGGGGTGATTACCTGATACAATTAAAAAAGAACCATGCAAAAAAAACAGATGAAGTGTCTGCTGATTTGCGTGCAAAAATTGAAGCTGTGCTGCCGCAGTTGACGGTTGATTTCGGACAGGTAATAAGTGATATGCTCGGCGATTTAATGACCGGTGCAAAACCGGTAGAAATTAAAGTATTTGGTGATAACAGGCAACAACTGAAAGTACTTTCTCAGCAGGCAGCAGACATTGTACGGGATGTTAAAGGAACCGCAGATGTGTTTGATGGTATTGTAATTGCGGGTCCGCAGATAATGGTGCAGCCCAATGTAGCAAAGCTGGCGCAGTTTGGTATTACACCAACAGATTTTCAATTTCAGTTGCAAACACAACTGGAAGGAAACGTTATAAGCACCATCCTTGAAAAGGAACAGGTTGTCAACATACGGATGCTGTATCCCAACGCCATTCGTACTTCTGTTAGTTCCTTAAATGCAGGTAATATTTTATTGCCTAACGGATCACTAAAACCAATTAATACAGTCGCTGCTATAAAACTGGAAAATGGCGTTGCTGAAATAGAAAGAGAAAATCAAAAGATGATGGGAGTAATAACGGCCCGTTTGGAAAACCGGGATTTAGGAAGTACTTTAAAAGACGTACAACAAGATATTCAACAAAAGCTATCACTCCCCTCAGGCTATCATGTTGAATATGGTGGTGCTTATGCAGAACAACAAAAAGCCTTTAGTGAACTGCTTATTATTTTATTAACAGCCTGCTTGTTGGTATTTATTGTGCTGCTGGTTTTGTTCAGGGAATTTTTGGTCTCTCTTTTTATCATACTATTAGCTGTGCTGGGTGTGGCAGGATGCCTGCTGGCATTGTATTTAACCAACACACCGCTAAATGTAGGAAGCTACACCGGTATCATTATGATTGTGGGTATTATTGGTGAAAACTCCATCTTTACTTACCAGCAATATTTGCAGGCAAAACTTAGTATGAATACAGAGCAGAGTATTGTATTTGCAATTGCGGCAAGGCTGCGCCCAAAGCTGATGACTGCCAGTGCAGCCATCATGGCTTTATTGCCTTTAGCACTTGGCCTTGGTGCGGGGGCACAGTTACACCAACCTTTGGCCATTGCGGTTATCGGGGGATTGTTAGCGGCATTGCCGCTGTTGTTAATTGTATTGCCTTCTTTTTTAAGGTTAATTCACGGTAAAGATTAGTAGAAATGAATCCTTCAATTAAGCAGTAATTTTATGCTTATTTACTAACTCAAATTAAATATATTATGTGGTGGATCTACGCTTTATTATCAGCACTGTTTGCATCATTGACTGCCATTTTTGCCAAGGTGGGTATTGCCAATGTCAACTCTAATTTAGCAACTGCTATAAGAACTATTATTATTTTAATGGTGGCGTGGGGTATTGTTTTGGCAAGAGGAGAAGCAAAGGGCCTGGCAACTTTATCAAAACACAATCTAATTTTTCTTATCATCTCCGGCATTGCTACCGGCCTTTCCTGGATATTTTATTTTAAGGCTTTGCAGATTGGAAAGGTATCGCAGGTTGCACCGGTTGATAAATTGAGTGTTGCCTTAACTATTATTTTGTCGATTGTTTTTTTGGGAGAAGCATTGACCATTAAAACTGCCATTGGTGCATTGCTTATTATTGCTGGCACAGCAGTAATGATTTTTTAATAATATTAAATCTGTAGTTACAAGTTGTAGATATTACTATTCTGTTTTTTACTTAATTCAATAGTGCTTAACATTTATTTATACTTTATTTTTCTGAAACTCAAATTGCCAACAGAAGTAGATTATAAGTTTGTAGAAAATTATTTAAGCTTATAAAAGAAAATTTATGAAAAAATTAATTTTTGTAACACTGGTATCAGGTTCACTATTTAGTTTTACTGCCTGTGCACAAAAGTTAGCGGCTGATAAAGTACCTGCCGTAGTAAAAACTTCTTTCGCAAAAGATTTTCCGGGTATTATTACCAAATGGGAAAAGGAAAAAGCAATCTACGAAGCTAATTTTAAACAGAACGGAAAAAAAATGTCAGCTTTGTATGATGCATCGGGCAATAAAACTGAAACTGAAATGGATATAAAAATTTCGGGGTTACCTGTTGCCGTAACTGATTACATTACCAAAAATTATAAAGGAGAAAAAATTAAGGAAGCTGCCATCATTACAAAAGCAAATGGCGAAGTAAACTACGAAGCCGAAGTAAAAGGTATGGACCTTCTTTTTACTAAAGAAGGCAAATTTATCACCACCGCTAAAGATTAAAAATAAATTGAGCCAGCTAACCGTGCTGAATAAAAATAGCACAGTTTTTATTTATTTTACATTTCATTTTTTTACACGTTACGTGTTAACCATGTTTAAAGCAAAACATTATTAATCCCACTTTTTTAACACTGCAAAACACGCCATTACCCAAGCGATACCCAGGCAAAAGCTTGCTATTACATCTGTTGCATAATGAACATTTAAAACGATTCTGCTGATGCCAATGGTTACGGAAACAATTTGCAGCAGCAGAATAAATATCCATTTCCATAATGAGTGCAAAGATCCTTTCCCAATGATGTAACATACAATACTGCAAAAAATAAATGCAGAAAGAGCATGACCACTGGGGAAACTGTAGCCCGAAATATCTTTTATCAATGGCAACAGGGGCCTTTGGCGATGAAATAATTGTTTTAATGCAAACAGCATTACAGTGCTGCTGGCAGCCATTATAAATATATTAATGGCATACGCATTCTTTTTGCGAATTAAAAAATGGCCGATCAAAATGCCGTAGGCAGGTAACAAAAAATAAAAGGAGCCTAAAAAAGTGAAACCACGCATAAGTTCAATAGTAGTGGCAGAGGAATGAATTGAAAGAAAGTGCATGATCTTTTTATCAAATGATACTTCGTTTTCATAAACCGCCTCATTTGCTATAAACGCAAACACAAAAAGAAAAGCTAAGAACAAACAGGCCACCAGAAGCGATTTTATTGTGAGCCGATTTACTAAAAGCAAGATGTTCTTTTTCATGTTACTAAATAATTACAAAGGAGTAAGTTTAAACTGATGATAAGTATTATCAAAACTATATTGTATAGTTATATTATTTGCATCGCATATTTCTTTTACGATCGCCAGTCCTAATCCATTGCCTGTTGCAGTATCAGATTTAGCAAAACGATGGAATAATTTTGCGGCACCTATTGCATGTATGGTGCTGGTATTAATTATTTCAAAACTCCCATCCCTAATGGTTATTATTATTTCGCCCTGTTGTTTATTATACCGTATTGCATTGCTGAATAAATTTGAAACCAGCATGTCTGCCAGTAGCGGATGAATGAGCAGTTGCCAATCGGCTTTTATGGTTATCGAAAATGCTATTTTCTTTTCATCCATCATCTCAACAAAAAAAGATTCATATTTTTCAACAATTGCTTTCATGCTCATTTTTTCCAAAGCAGTAAATTGGTTGTTTTCAATTTTGGTAATTAGCAGCAATGCGTGGTTAAGTTTGCTTAATCGTTGGGTGGCTTCAAAAGCAGATGAAATAGCAACAGTTTGTTGCTCAGTTAACCGGCTATCCTGTAACAACAATTCTAACTTTGATTGTATAATGGCCAATGGTGTTTGTATTTCGTGACTTGCATTTTGTGTAAAGGTTTTCATGGAGAGATAATCTGCCTGCATTTTGTTTGTCATAGCATTTAACGAAGTGTTTAATGCATTAAATTCTTTTATATTTGCTTTGTCAAAGTGCACCTGTTGCAATTGCTGCATGTTTAACGAAGTGATCTTTTCTAATGAAGTATTAAAGGGTTTCCAGAGTTTTTTATTGATGTATAGATTGATGAGTAAAAATAGCAGCAGCAAACCTCCAAACACCATGCTCATCAATAAAATCAGGTTTTTAAAAACATCTTCCTGTTCTACAACAGATCTTTGAAAAGACAACTTGTAAGGCTGGTTGTTACGTTTAATAAAAACGGTCAGGCTGCGGTAGGGCACCAGCTCTTTTTCGAGCGGCTCGTATAATAAAGTATCTGTTAAAAATAGACTATTTGAAACGGCATTGGTTTTTTCTATCTGTATAAAAGGATTGTTCAGTTCCAGTATATTTTTATCTGCCGGTAAATTATTTAAATGGTGCAGCCATAATTCTTTGCTGTATTGCAGTTCTTCATCAATTTCATGGCGTAAAGATTTTTCAATATTAAAATACAACAGCCAGCCACTCAGTAGTAACAACGGCAGGCTAAACAATAAATAATAAATGGTAGTTCTTGTAAGTAATTTCATTGTTGATGACTGAATATGTTTGTCAATTGTCAGTAAATTTATAGCCGGTGCCATAGATGGTTTTAATGTAATCTGCAGCACCTGCTTCAATCAATTTTTTTCGCAGGTTTTTAATGTGGGTATATAAAAAATCGTAAGACCCAGCCTGGTCGTAATGATCACCCCAAATGTGTTGGGCCAAGGCACTTTTTGTAATTACCCTGCCTTTATTGCTGATAAAATAGATCAGCAGGTCATATTCTTTTTGTGTTACTTCCAGGTGTTTGCCGGTTACTTTTACTGATTTGGCTGCAGGGTGAATTTCAATTTCATTAAACAAAATTTTTTCTTCTCCATCAAAATGTCTGCGCCTGATGATGGCCGCAACACGGGCATTTAATTCCGATAAATGAAAAGGCTTGGCTAAATAATCATCACTGCCCAATTGCAACCCTTTTATTTTATCATCCACTGCATCTCTTGCAGAAATAATTATGATACCTGCTTTTGATTTTATTTCTTTTAATTCTTTTACAACATCCAAACCGCTGCCCAAAGGAATACCAATATCCACCAAAACGCAATCGTACTCATAAAAATCAATTTTATCCATCGCCTCTTTAAAGTCACTGGCCGTTTCGCAGCGATAGCCCTGTGTCTCCATATATTGTTGAATGGAATCTCTTAACGAAAGTTCATCTTCTATTATCAGCAACTTCATCCTTAAAAATAAAATATAATTCTGAGCTAATCCTGTTTATAAAAGTAAAGGGGATAATAAAAGAAGCATACGAGATGGAATGATGAACACAAAGAATACCAAGAAGCAGCCCGCATACTACGTTGTGTACTTTGAGGTTCTTAATGTTCTTTATAAGCAAACAATCAATTATAGACAAATTCATAAGAGTTCAGAAATCGTAAAATCTTCAGTATTACTACAGAATTCGCCATCATCTTTATTAAAAATAAATAACATGAAATACTCCCGATTGTTACTTGCGTTAATTATCCTTATCAACACCTGTATAATTACCAACGCACAAGCACCAGAAAAAATTCATTTGCTAAATACGTTACACATTGCCAGTGCAGGCGGTTGGGATTATATTGCTGTTCAGCCAAACTCTAATAAATTATTTGTGTGTCATGGCGGACAGGTTAATATCCTGGATAAAACGACGGGTGATTCATTGGGCATTATTCCCAATACAACAGGTGTGCATGGCATTGCTTTTGTTCCGTCTTTAAATAAAGGTTACACAAGTAATGGAAGACTAAATAATATTACCGTATTCGATTTAAAAACAAATGCAATATTATCTCAAATAGCTGTTGGCCAAAACCCGGATGCTATTTTTTATGATGACTTTTCAAAAAAAATTATCACCTGCAATGGTAGAAGCAATGATCTGTCAATTGTGGATCCCGTAACAGAAAAAGTAGTGGCTACCATAGCGGTTGGCGGTAAACCAGAAACAGCTGTAAGTAATAATGCAGGAAAAATATTTGTAAACATTGAAGATAAGAATAAAATAGTAGTGGTTGATATTATCAAAAATACAGTTGAAAAACATTGGTCAATATTACCCGGAGAAGCACCAACAGGATTGGCTTATGATGAGAAAAATAAAAGGCTTTTTGCCGGTTGTAGTGATAATAAATTGCTAATGATTTTAAATGCAGAGACTGGTAGTATTGTTGGTAAGTTACCTATTGGAGCAGGTTGCGATGGGGTAGCGTACGATGCAGTACAAAAATTAATTTATACAAGTAATGGAGAAGGTACGATGAGTGTTATTAAAGAAACTACAAAAGATAAATTTGTGGTTGCAGCAACCATTACCACAAAAAAAACTGCCCGAACAATTGCTGTGGATGAAAGTACCCACAAAATATATTTACCCGCTGCCGATTTAGGACCAACTCCTTCAGATGGAAGCTGGCCAAAAACAATACCAGGCACTTTTCAGATATTGGTTTTTGGGCAATAATTAACCGATTATTTTTATAGCTAACACGCATGCCACCACTTTGGTGACATGCGTGTTTTAAAATGTTACCATACGAATGTGAAATTATTGCGCTTTAAAAATTACCTTTAAAATTCAATGGAACATTCGGTACAAATTATTTAACAAAAGCATTAATTATATAAAGATTGCCCATGAAAATTTTTGTTTATCTGATCGCAATATTTATTTTGCCTTGTACATCCATTTCTCAAAATGTAAAACTGTCAGCCCTGTCAGCGTTTTACAAGCCTGCGGAAAACCCTATTTTAAAAGCAGATTCGACCCTTGTATTTTATGATTCATTGAAAAAGCAATATGTAAAATGGCAAAGAGCAGATGTATTTAATCCTGCTGCAATAGTTAAGAATGGCAGGGTCTATTTGTTTACCAGAAGTGAAGACAATCCTGCTGCTATATTGGGTGGCAGAACTTCCCGCATTGGCCTGGCAGTAAGTGATGATGGTATTCATTTTAAAAATTTCCCTACGCCGGTTCTGTATCCAGATGATGGTAAGTATAAAAAATATGATTATCCAGGTGGCTGCGAAGATCCACGTGTTGTTGAAACAGCAGATGGACGATATGTGATGGCTTACACCAGTTGGAATTATGATGTGCCCCGTTTATCCATTGCAATTTCTACTGATCTTTTTCATTGGAATAAGAAGGGGCCAGCCTTTGCTATGGCATACAAGGGTAAGTTTTTAAACATGGCTTCCAAGTCGGCTTCTATGATTACAAAAATGAAAAATGGAAGACCCGTGCTGGCCAAGATAAAAGGAAAGTATTGGATGTACTGGGGAGAGCATTTTGTAAATCTTGCATGGTCTACCAATCTGTCAGATTGGAACCCGTTGCTGGATGAAGCAGGCGATTTAAGAAAGGCAATGGTCACCCGGCCGGGAAAATTTGATAGCGATCTTACCGAATGCGGCCCTCCTGCTATTGTTACTGACAAAGGTATTTTGTTACTGTATAATGGAAAAAATGCAACCGATGAAAGGGCTGATCCTTTACTTCCAAAAGGAACTTATTCTGTTGGCGAAGTGGTATTCGATATTAATAATATTGGAAAAATTATTTCCAGAACAGATACCTGTATTTTAAAACCAACATTACCGCATGAAGTTACAGGTCAATATAAAGCCGGTACAGTTTTCTCTGAAGGACTTGTTTATTTTAAAGGTCAATGGTATTTGTATTATGGTACCGCCGATTCATTTATTGGAGTAGCAATTGCAAAGTAGCTATTGATTAAGTACATAAATTTTCTTAAAAGCTTAATAGCATTAACTTCACAAAAAAAAGAAATTTTTAGTGAAAAGATGTGTTAGATTTTTTATAACTGTATTGCATTTGCTACTTGTAAGCCGTACTGTAACAGCCCAACTTTGCCAGGGTAGCCTTGGAGATCCGATAGTAAATATTACTTTTGGATCAGGCTCAAATCCAGGTCCGCAACTATCTGCAGCCGCTACCAATTATCAATATTTTTCAAGCGATTGTCCTAATGATGGATTTTACACGGTAAGAAATAGTACCAGCGCCTGTTTTAGTAATTCCTGGCTTACGCTAAACGCTGATCATACCGGCAATGGCAACGGGTATTTTATGTTGGTTAATGCTTCCATTCTGCCTAGTGCATTTTATTTGGATACAGTAAAGGGGCTCTGTGGAAATACCACCTACGAATTTGCAGCCTGGGTGGTTAATGTATTGCAACAGGCAGCTTGTAATAATAACGGCAACAAGCCAAATCTTACTTTTAGTATTGAAAAAACGGACGGTACCATATTGCAAACCTATAATAGCGGAGATATCCCTTCGCAGTCAAGTCCGGTGTGGCAACAGTTTGGTTTTTTCTTTACAACACCCTCCAGTGTATCAGACATTGTGTTGAGAATTTTTAACAATGCACCCGGCGGCTGTGGTAACGACCTGGCTTTAGATGACATTACCTTTAGACCATGTGGACCTAAATTAACACCTTCTATTACGGGTAATATTTCCACTACTGCTTCCGTTTGCCAGGGCATAGCTAAATCTTTTACTTTTACCTGTAATGTTTCTCCCGGTTTTAATAACGCCGTTTTTCAATGGCAACAAAGTATTAATAATGGTGTATGGACCGATATTGCTGGCCAAACAACCACATCGCTTACCCAAAACTTTCCTGCTTCAACAGCAGTTGGTAATTATAGTTTCCGCTTATCGGCTTCTGAAATTGGCAACGCCAATTCATTACAATGCAGGGTTGTTTCTATACCAGTTATTGTATATGTAAATGCCAACCCTGTGCCAGCCGCTAGCAGTAACGGACCAGTATGTGAAGGAAGTACATTGCTGTTAACCGCAACGGGTGGAACTCAATATGCCTGGACCGGAGTAAATAATTTTTCAGCAGCTGGATCACCTGCTGCTATTAATTCAATACAACAAATGCAGGCTGGTAAATATTATGTGTTGGTAACGGATAGTAACGGTTGTAAAAATATCGATTCAACCATTGTTCTAGTTAACCCTGCTCCGGTGGCAGTCACTTCATTTAAAACAGTAACTATTTGCACCGGTGATGCCACTCAACTTTCTGCCAGCGGAGGCACTTTGTATTCCTGGACACCTGCTGCAGGATTATCAGCTACTCTTGTTTCAAATCCTATTGTATCGCCAGCCATTACAACACAATATGTAGTAACGGTTAGTAATCAATTTGCCTGTGCGGATACTGCGGCTGTTTTAGTAAATGTAAATGAAAAACCAACCGCCAATGCGGGGCCAGATAAAACAATTATTAAAGGACGACCGGTAACTTTATCAGGTACTGCAACTGGTCAATCGGTTATCTATTCCTGGTCTCCATCTCTTTACCTGGATGATGCACAAATTATACAACCCATTGCAACCCCACCTGCTGATATCAATTATGTTTTAACGGTTACATCTGTCAATGGATGTGGAACTGCAACTGACATGATGCACATATTTGTGTACAATGACATTTACATTCCCACCGCATTTTCGCCTAATGGCGATGGGCTTAATGAAACATGGAAAATACCGGCACTGGCAGCTTTTCCTACATTTGAATTATCGGTTTTTAACAGGTACGGACAATTGGTATTTGAAAATAAAAATAGTAACCTGCCCTGGGATGGAACTTACAAAGGACAACCTGCACCGGCAGGGGCATATGTATATAATCTTAACCTGCACCAGTTTCCGGGAATATTAAAAGGGACTGTGATGATTGTGCGGTAAGGTGCATACTTTTATGTTTTAAAAAAGAGATAGAACAGAATTAATAAAAAATATTTCTGCATGATTAAATATTTAAAGAAACAAAAATCTGCTACTTATAAAAACTAAT
>Ga0209511_1002588_pt1 | contig 14677 bp, 17 predicted proteins | sample SSSSmetaG_FD_184141 | JGI IMG/M metagenome (GOLD analysis project Ga0209511, IMG submission 184141) | Glacier valley bacterial and archeal communities from Borup Fiord, Nunavut, Canada, to study Microbial Dark Matter (Phase II) - ​SSSS... | ecosystem: Environmental > Aquatic > Freshwater > Ice >...
TGCGCTCGAGATTGTACTTGGCTGCCCTTAAAGCTTCCTGGGCTGAACTCACTGTGCTTCGCCAGACTTCCCCTCAACTCGTTTAGCTATCGCGTAAGGTCAGTTATCAGTTGTCACAAGTCTGAAGTCTAATCACGTTAAACTTTGAACCCGCATCCGAATGGTACCGTCCATGCTTTCCCCCGGCTCGAGCACCTTTACTCCAGTGTTTTCCACGCCCTGCTCCATCAGATTGAAGCCGTCGGTGGCGTGGGTCACAGGCTCGAGCGCCAAAGTTCCGTCGTAGTGGGTGTAGGCCACGAAGTGCGAGAAAATCGGGTCGGCGGCAATCTCGAGGGCCAGCCCCAGACTTTCCCAGCGTAGGTGCGCCACGCCGTTCCAGCCCGCGTAAACGGTGTCCAGCTTCTGGCCTCCGGCAGCCCTGGCGCTCGAGAAGTCGAGTTCGGGCGGTACGGGAATGGGGCCACCCGTGGGCATCAGGTCGGCGGGAACCTGATAATAGCCACCCGCACCAAACTCGAGCGTGGCTTCCTGGCTCGAGGGAATAAATCGGTTGAAATAGGGGTGGATGCCCATTCCAGCGGGCATCGGAGAACTCCCCACGTTTTGTAGCTCGAGCTGGATGAGCAGGGTCATCTTCTCGAGACGGTAGGTCACGGTGCCTACGAATGGAAAAGGGAAGTTGAAATCGCTGAAATCCCTCGAGTCTATACGGTAACTCGCGGCTCTTGCGTCTTGCATGATGGTGGTCCAGGGCTTTGAAAACACGTCGCCGTGGCGGGCGGTGCCCTCGCGGTTGTTGGGCTTGAGTGGGTAGTCCTGACCTGCAAAGCGGAAGTGCGCGTTCCGAATGCGGTTGGAGTACGGCATCAGAATGTAGCTCGAGAAATTCCCTGTTTTGCCGCTCTGAAGGTGCTCGAGCAGGGTGTGGCGCATCAGCGGAAGCCACTCACCACTGTCACGAAGGGTCGAAAACCCGGTGATGCCCGCCCCGAACTGCGGCGAAACCTCGAGCTTCAGGCGGTCATTTTGCAGGGTGTGCAGCATGGGGAAAGTCTACTCGAGGGTGAGGAGTGAGGAGCAATGAGCGATGAGCAATACAAGTGTTTGCTGGGGAAATTTTGAGTTGTAGGACGAACGCTCAAAGAAAAACCCTCTCCCGAACTCGGGCAAGGGAGAGGCGTAAGCCAGGGTGAGGGCCTTCCCACTCGAGCGCAAATCAAACACCCATCCTCAAAGCCCATAACTCATTGCCCAAACCCTACGGCTCAAAACTATCCTGAAAAGCATACCTATCCCCCCTCACCCAGTAATTGATGTAAGCCACCCGCTTGAGGCCGCTATACGAGGTGCGGCGAATCAGAAAGGCCGCTGTGCCCATCGGCACTTGCAACAAATCGGCTTCTTCCTGGCGCAGATTGACCGCCTCGAGCGACTGCTCCACCCGCGTCATGGTCACGCCCAGTTTCTCGACCATCACCTCGTGGATGCTCTCGACGGCCAAATTGTGCTCGAGCAGTCCCTCGGCCATCACGGCGTTGATGTAGCGCTTTTCAATCACCAGCGGCTCGTCTCCGGCAAGGCGCACCCGGTGAATGAAGATGACGCCCTCGCCCACCCCAATCTGCATCACGATGCCCATCTCTGGGGTGGCTTCGACTATCCTTGCCTGAAGTACCCGCGTGCTGGTCTCCGCGCCCCGCGCCCACTCCTTGAATGGCCGGATGCGAAACACACCCTGCCGAAAGCGTTTTCCGGTGGGAAAAGTACCCGCTCCCTGGATGCGGTACACGTAGCCCTCGCGCTCGAGTTCGTCAATGGCGCGTCTGGCGGTCATGCGCGAAACCTCGAACTCCTTGGCCAGTTGCGGTTCCGAGGGTAATGGCAAGCCCTCGGGATAGTGGCTCGAGAGCAGCCGCTCTTTGAGCGTGGATTTAATCAGCGGATACTTCGCCATCTCAATTCTCCAGTCTCCCCGACCCGAGCCTAACGCGGATGGAGAAGTCGTTCGTGCTCCAGAGCGACTTTATGGCTCCAAGCAAGAACGCATTGATGCACCTTCTGTTCGGGATAGGGTTGAGCGCAGACACCAATCACCCCTACAAGCTTAAGAAAATCTACATTTATCCTCACAGCTTGTCAAATTTGCGTTCGCAGCTCGAGAGATTAAACCTTTTTAAAGATTACCTTTTTTGTCAACAATAATGTTGGGTAGGTGTCAAAAATGGGGTGTAATTCAACTTCGCGGGGTGGTGGCTATTCCGCCTGGAAGGACCCCCCTTCTCTTTTACGCGTCTTGGACAGAGCGGCACCTATCGGGCCTGTCCGCTTCGCTTAAAAGAATATCCCCCCTACCTTGCAGGGGGGAACTCAAGACCGTGTGACTCGAGGTTTTAAAGTACCCCCATGCTTTGTAGGGGGGTCTTGCGTGAATACGCAAGGGGGTCTTTCCAGCTCGAGCCTTGCTCAGAAATCTAACTCACTCGAGTTCAGGCCCGCTGGGGACGGTCCCGGCGGAACTGTAAATCGTACAAATCGCGGTAAAGTCCGCCCTGAGCAATCAGCGCCTCGTGGGTTCCCTGTTCCACAATCTTCCCGGCCTCGAGCACCAGAATGCGGTCCGCGCCGCGCACCGTGCTTAGGCGGTGGGCAATCACGAAGGTGGTGCGCCCGACCATCAGCAGCTCGAGCGCTTCTTGCACCAGGGCCTCGGATTCGTTGTCCAGCGCGCTGGTGGCCTCGTCTAAAATCAGAATGCGTGGATTTTTTAAGAGTGCTCGAGCGATGGCAATTCGCTGACGCTGACCGCCCGAGAGTTTGAGGCCGCGCTCTCCCACCACGGTGTCCAGGCCCAGTGGAAACCCGGCGATGAACTCGAGCGCGTTGGCCGCTTTGGCAGCGTCCTCGACCTCCACGTCGCTGGCATTGGGGCGTCCGTAGCGGATGTTGTCGCGCACCGTGCCGGAAAACAGTTGGGTTTCCTGCGGCACCAGCCCGATGTTTTCGCGCAATTTCTCGAGGTCTATGTCCTTGATGTCCTGCCCGTCGAGCAGAATGCGCCCCTGTGAGGGGTCGTAAAAGCGCGGAATGAGCGAAACCAGGGTGGACTTGCCGCCGCCACTGGGACCGACTAAAGCGATGACCTCACCGGGCCGCGCGGTGAAACTGATGTCCTCGAGCACGTTTTTCTCGCCCCGGTCTCCGTAGGTAAAGCCGATGTGCTCGAGCGTGACCTCGCCGCGCACCGTGGGCAGGGCGCGAGCGTTGGGGGTGGCCAAATCGCTGCTTTCCTGAAACAGCTCGAAGATGCGCTGGGTCGCGCCCGCCGCCTCGGTGAAGCGGGTGGCCAGTCCGGTCAGGGCACCAATCGCGCCTGCCACCACCAGGGTGTAAATCAGGAAGGCAATCAGGTCTCCGGCTTTGAGGCTACCCGCTACCACCTGACGGCCCCCGAACCACAGCACCAGGCTGAGGCTCGAGAAGGTGGCCAGAATTAAGATGGTCACAAACCAGGCCCGCACTCGAGCGCGCCGCATCGCAGAGTCGAACGAGGCCCGCATGGCCTTCTGGTAGCGCCCCGCCTCGAGCTTTTCGGCGGTGAACGACTGCACTACCCGAATGCCCACGATGGATTCCTCGGCAGCAGCGTTGGCGTCGGCGAGCTTGTCCTGAAAATCGGTGCTGAGTTTACGCAGTCCACGCCCAAAAAACGCGCCGCCCAGAACCACGATGGGCACTACTGAAAGCATCACCAGCGTGAGCGAGGTGTTCTTGATAAACAAGATGATGACGCCGCCGATGAGGGTGAACACCTGGGTGATGAGCTGGTTGAGGTCCTGGGACACCAAACCCTGCACTACCGTGACATCACTGGTGAGTCTCGAGGTGATTTCTCCGGTGCGGCGCGACTCGAAAAAGCGCAGCGGCAAACGCATGATGTGCTCGAACAGGCTGGCGCGTAAATCGGCCACGGTACCCTCTCCGGCCCGCGCGCTTGAGAGGGTGCGAATGAAGTTGAACACCGCCTGCACCAGAAACACCCCGAAGAGTAGCAGCGCGGACTGGTCCAGGCTCGAGGTGCCCGCGCCCACGGTGAGCGCGCCGTTGACCAGATTGCCGATGACCTGGGGAAACACCAGGCTCAGGCCACTGGCGACGGCGGTGGCGAAAATAGAGAGAATGAGCGGTGTCCAGTAGGGACGAACGAAGGACAGCAGTTTTTTGAGCTGCTCGAGGTCGGCCCGGAAGTCGACTTTCTTGGGCCTGGATTTGTCAGCGTTGGACGGGTTGGCGTTGCCAGGGCGGGAAAACATGACCCTAGTGTACCCCTCGAGCATGAATTTTGAGGGGATGAAGGCCCGCTCAGCAAGCTTGGGCGTCCTCGAGCGACCGAGAAACCCGAGGCTCGAGCCAGTCGGCCCAGCCGCGCAATCTGTGGGCTATCCACACCCTCAGTCCAGCTCGAGGGTGTGCGTGGCGCAGTAAATGCAGGTGTTCGGCTTCGCTGAGCAAAGCTCGCTGACGGTCACGGCTGAGGAAGTTCAGATATTCGGGATTCATATTAGCCACCTCGAGCACACCTTAAATCCGAGGTCTGTCGAAAGATAATGATTCAGCCAGAACCGAATCTATTGCACGGATTCTGTCAAAGAAGCACACTAGGGGCATGAACGCTATCCGCATCCACCTCAGCGCGCTGGACCTGAGCCGCACCCGCTTTGCCTTCAGCCCGCTGTGGGAAACGGTGATGGGCTACCGCGCCCTGCAAGACCCCAGCCGCTTTGCTATCCACCTGCCCTGGATTCTCGAGGCGCGGGACGCCACACGTCACCTCGACCTCACGGCGATGAACACCCTCTGGCCCGCCAAAGGCTACATGCCCGACTTCCTGACGCCCCCGCCGCACACCCCACTGCCCGACTTTGAGGCTGAACTGCACACTCTGCTCGAGACCGACCCCGACACGGTGCGGCGCGAGGTGCGCCTCACCTTTGCCCCACACGGCGTGGTTCCCGCATCGGCCCAACCCTTCCTCGACCACCCCACAGAAGCGCTCGAGCGGCTGGTAGAGGGAGTGCACGCCTTCTGGACGGCGGCGCTTGAGCCGTACTGGCCCCGCCTGCGGGCCATGCTCGAGAGCGATGTCCTGCTGCGGGCGCGCAATCTCGCGCTAGGCGGTTTCGATGCGCTGTTTCGGGACCTCAACCCACTGGTGCGCTTCGGGGACGGGGTGCTCGAGCTGGACAACTCGCTGTGCGAGGGTGAGGGCGAGGTGTACCCCGGCGGGCGCGGCCTGCTGCTGATGCCGTCAGCCTTCGTGTGGCCGCGCTGGAACAGCATCACTGGCGAAGGCTGGCAGCCCACCCTGGCCTATACCCCAAGGGGCGTGGCTAACTTGTGGAGCAGCCAGCCCCCGCAGACCGGGCAGGCCCTCGAGCTGCTGTTGGGACGCAGCCGCGCCGAGGTGTTGCTCAGTTTAGAGCCTCCCTCGAGCACCCTCGAGATTGCCCACCGTCTAAAGCTCGCTCCGGGGGGGGTGTCCGAGCACTTGACCCTGCTGCGTCAGGCCGGACTGGTCGAAACCCACCGCAGTGGGCGCTTCGTGATTTACCGTCTCAGCCCCACCGGAACCGCACTGCTCGAGCTGCTGGGCGCGACTACAGAAAGCGCGCTCGAGGACAACCTGACCCTGACCGCTTGACGAAACGCTCGTTACATGTAACAATTGTTTCGTGACTAGAGAGAAGGATGAAGTGCTGCGGCGTGACCTACTCGAGCGGGCTACTCGGTACGCGCTCGAGCACGGCTTTTCCGGTCTCTCGTTGCGTCCACTGGCTCAGGGCATTGGCACCAGTGCCCGGATGCTGATTCATCACTTTGGCAGTAAGGAAGCGCTGCTGGCGCTGATGGTCGCGCAAATCGAAGGTCAGTTTCTGGCCCTCACCGACGCCTTGCTGGGCCAGGGCAGCCCTCCAGTGCAGATGCTTGAAACGCTGTGGAGCACTTTTTTGCAGCCCGAACTCGAGCCGGTGACGCGCTCCCTGTTCGAGCTGTGGGGCTACTCCCTGATTCACCCGCAGGGACTCGAGCACTTGAGTGAATCTCTGGTCACGGCCTGGGTGGTGCGGCTCTCGAGCGCGTTTGGGCAGGCGGGTTTGACGCCCCTGCACGTCGAGTCACTGGCGGCGCTGACCGTGGCCACGGTGCAGGGCCTCTTGCTTCAGCGGCTCACCGTGAGCCAGGAAGCCCGTTCACAGGCCGCGTTTGAATGTTTTGTTCGTTGGCTCGAGCGCGAACTGGAGCCGTTGCCGTAAGCCCAAACCCACCAGGAGGAACCCTGTAAATCTCGAGCAAAACGTCCGCCTTCGAGCACCTAAAACCATTCTTTGATTGGCTCGAGAAAACACTCGAGCAGGAGGTTTCATCATGACTCAGATGACGCAGGTTACACAAGTTTCGCTCACCCTCCCCAGAGTTGCAGTCTGGGTTTCCATCGGGGCCGCCTTCTGGTTTATCGCTGCCATGATGGTGCGCCTGATGGGGACTGCCGTATTTGATGGGGGCTGGCGCATGGCCCTGCTGTTCGCGCTGTCTTTTCCATTTGGACTTGGCGCTGTGAGACTGACTGGTACTCTGGTGGGGCTGCGTGGTGCGGCTTTTCTGCCCGCTGTGGTCGTAATGACCACGACTGCAACTTTGCTCGACGGCATCGCCTTCACCTGGACCGGGCTATACGGCCTCCCGCTCGAGTCCAGGGTGTACGGCGCGGCTTGGATTTTATGGGGGGTGGGCTGTATTTTACTTTTCGCCCTTTTAGACCTGAGGATGAAAAAAGCCTGACTTTACAGGCGCTCGAGCCTTTCATTCACCCACACGCTCTGACCGCTCTCGAGCACCATCTGAACTTCAAAGCGCGAGGGCAGGGCGGCCTGCTCGAGGTCGGGAAACCACAACCGACCCTTTTCGACCACGATGAATAGCCCAGTCTGGCTGCCCACCGCTGTGAATCCGGGCAGTGCATCCTGACGGTATGGCTCGAGTCCAAAGCGCTCCCCCAGCGTTTGCACCCGCTCGAGCACGTCGTTTGCCACCACGCCAATCTCGCTGATACCCAGCAGGCTCAAAGGTCCAAACTCGAGGGTAGGCTCGAGGGTGGGCGCGGCAGTTTGACCCGTGTGGGCGATGAATTCCCCGATGTTGCCCGCCGGGTCGCGGTAGTACACCATATGGGCCTGCCAGGTCTGCGACTCGAACACCACCTCATCCTGAACGTCTGGCGCTCCGCCGCGTAAGAGTGGGGTGCGCCCCTCGAGCCAGGATTTTGCCCCCTCGAGCGCGTTCGAGGGGAGGCTGAAGGCGAAGTGATAGTGGGTGGCCTCAAATGAGGCGACAAACTCGAGCGACGAGTTACCGACCCGGACTATAAAAGCCGTGCTAGAACGCGAAATCTGGGGCAGCTCGAGGGTGCGGGTATAAAAGTGGTGCTGCGCCTCGAGCTGGTGGGTATAGAGCCGTAGGTGTCGAATGTGCATGGCTCGAGTTTAACCGTTACAAACGCTCGAGCAGATGGGTGTCCACGTCGTAGAGCAAGGGAATCACCGGTAGGCCCATCTCCATTTCTAGCCGCTCGGTCTGCTCGAGCGTGTAGGTCCGGGCGTCGCGGATGGCCAGTGCGGCAATCTGGCTGCGGTAGTGTGCCCGCATCTCCTCAGAAGTCGGCAGCGAGTCCACCACGTAGGGGTCTGGCTTTTCCATAGCGCAGTCGGTGTGTCCGATGATGGCGATGGCGTGAATTCCGGTACGGGCCACCGAAAAGGCCAGATAGCTCTCGATGGGGCGCACGTTGGCCCCGCCGGTTCGCAGCACAAAGGCGAAACGCTCGGGCAGTTTGAGTGAGATGCGGAAATCCATACAGGTGACGATGGCCAGTTGTGGGGTCTCGAACGCTGGGTACACCACCCCTGAATTGTGGCTCGAGAGCAGCACCTCGAGCGCCTGCTCAGCGTCTGTTTCAAATTCGCGCAGGATGGGCCGGGGATGGGTTCGGGGAAGCATAAAGTGCAGTATGACGCTCAGAGCAAGCGCGTACAAGCAATCTGTCTGGACTGTCTGTCGTACTTTTTGCTCGAGCAGCCGCTCACTTTTGGCCTGCCCAGATGCTCAGGTCGCTTTGATAGCGCAGGGCGTAAGCGCTCGAGTAGAAATCCAGCGTCGAACCCTTTTGCGTCACCAGCGTTCCCTCGAGCAGCCCGCCCTTGAGGCGCGACACTTTAAGGCCCTGCCACGCGCCCAGAGTTTGTACGCTCGAGATGCCTGCGTAAGTGCTCAGCGGGGTGGTGCTCACCAGATTCACCCGCCAACTCGAGGGGCGCTGGTCGGTATCAAAATAAACCTTCAGGCTCGAGGCGTGTAAGAGTGCCAGACCCTTGTCCCAGATGGCCATACGCACCCTCCTGGGGTTCTTGAGCTTAAGCCTCGAGCTGGCAGTGGGGTCTAAACTGCCCACCGCTGCCTGGAGTAACGTGCCGCTGAGGTCTTCCTTGCCGCCCATTTGGGTCGTAGGATGGGCTGTTTTACAGCTCGAGAGACACATTACGGCGACAGAGACCAGCACGAGAGCTTTCATGCCGACCAGTGTAAACCTCGAGCGTGAGGTGTCCAGGGGCATTCATCGTTTTTACCCGTGCCAGTAACCCAGTTCGAGTTCATTCACAAGTGTGAGCGGCCAGCTCGAGGGCGCTGAAGTTTCTACCGTTTGCGCTGCTCCGTTCAATCGGCTCGAGGCATCCAGTAGGGCGTTGAGAGCGTCCCTGCACTCCCCTAACACGCCCCACAGATGCACTCGAACAGGACTCGAGAGCTGGACCAGGGCCGTGCCCACCGGCTTTGAGTCCTCGAGCGGGTAGGCCAGCAGCAGCAAGTAATCCCGGTTATGCTCGAGGGTTTTACTCAGCCAGCGGGTCAACATCTCGCTCCAGGAATTATCCAACCACGCTACCGCCAGAATCTCAGCAGCGGTTCCAGCCCGCGTCCAAGGCACCTGTTCGACCTGATAAGACTTCGGCTCGAGTTCGGAAAGTGGGGAATAGTGACCGACTCGAAGGGTCTGCTCGAGCGCAAAAGACCCACGAGAACCGGGTTTAAACAGCTCGAGCACCTGGGTTTCGGGCAGCAAAAAGAGCGAGGGCGCGTACTTGCCCACAAAAAAAGCGTCGGCCTCGGGTGAATATCCGTAGGCACAGTTGACGCCGAGCACCGGGCTTTTGGGTGTGTAGAGCACGTTCACCTCACCTCGGGTGAATTGCAGTTCGCTCAGCGGTGCGAAGTAAGTGTGCAGCGACTCGAGCGCGTCTTCAGAAGTCATGCTGGAAGTTTATCCGCTCGAGGAAAGTGTTTCGCGTATCCGTCAGGGTTGTGTCTGGATGGGATTATAAATGTAGTGCCTCGTCAAATTGTATTGGTCAAGCTCAAGTGGCCACCTGCAAGAACTCGCTCGAGGTGGCCACTTGAATCATGAATGTACTGTATGGATAAATTATGCTACCCTCAACCCATGCTCAAATTACTTATATTATTGGGACTTTTGATTGGCTCGAGCGTATGCGCTGTGAATGGGGCGGGAATTTCAGACTCGAGAGGTGGTCAGACCGCCGAAGCGCAACGCGGAACCCCAATACCATTAGGCAATCCCAACTTCCCAGGTAGTGAATATATAGGCAGTTTCTTGTATGTGCTTATTATAGACCGAATTACAGGTAAAAATAACAGCTATGTGGTGGTGACAACCAAAGATACTCAGTTGGCAGTTTTAAAACTCACCTGCCTAAGTGGTAGTTATCCCGAATGGCGTATTTTTAGCGACCAAGACCCAGTTATGTTCAGCGACAATGGTTTGGTTGTATGGCGTTTCGATTCCGGTGATGCCGGACCCGAAAGGTATGTCACAAGAGATATAAAATTGGGTTATTACGCTGGATATATGACGGGCAGCGAATTTGCAATTGCGTTCTCAAAAGGTGCATACAGCGCAAAGCCCGTAGGCATACGCCTTTATTCGGGTGCTCCAGACCAGAAGATTGATTTCTTTTTTCCACTCAATGGTTATTTCAAGGCAGTAAAACGCCTGCCTTGTGCTCGAGCGTTTGGGTTCTAAGCTGATTTCTTAGCCTACTCGAGGGGCTACCTGCAAAAACTCGCTCGAGGTGGCTTCCTCAAACGCCTGAGACACGCTGAGCAAGCGTTCGTCTCCCAGCACTGGTCCGATGAACTGTACCCCGATGGGCAACTGTGAACCCTCGAGCGTCTCGAACCCTGCCGGAACCGAAATTCCCGGCAGACCCGCCAGATTGAGGCTCACGGTGTCCACGTCGGCCAAATACATCGCCAGCGGGTCGCTCGAGAACTCTCCAAATTTGAAGGCCGGAAACGGTGAAGTGGGCGTGACCAGCACATCGAACCCCTCAAAGGCTCGAGCAAAGTCGTTGGCAATCAGGCGGCGCACCTTGAGTGCTTTGGAGTAAAACGCGTCGTAATAGCCGCTCGAGAGCGCGTAGGTTCCCATCAAAATGCGCCGCACCACCTCCGGCCCGAAGCCCTGCCCACGGGAGGCGCTCATCGAGCTGTTAAAGTCAGAAGTCTGCACCCTCGAGCTGTACACCATCCCGTCGTAGCGCGCTAAATTGCTGCTGATTTCGGCGGTGTTGATGATGTAGTAAGCCGCGATGTTGTACTCGAGCGCGGGCAAACTGATTTCACCAAACGTTGCGCCCAGACCCTCGAGCACGGTCTTCACACGCTCGAGAGCCTCGACTACCCCGCTCGAGTTGGCGCTCCCCAAACTTTCAGAAATAAAGCCGAAGCGCATTCCCTGCACGCCGCTCGAGAGCGCCCCGGTGAACCTGGGCAAAACCTCCAGGCTGGTCGCGTCGAGTGGGTCGTGCCCCGAAATCAGGTCCAGCAGCGCGGCAAGGTCGGCGCTCGAGCGGGCAAGCCCTCCCACCTGGTCCAGGCTCGAGGCGGTGGCGACCACCCCATACCTGGAGATGCGCCCATAGGTGGGCTTGAAGCCCAGAGTGCCGCAGAAGGCCGCCGGTTGACGCACGCTGCCCCCGGTGTCGGTACCCAGGGCCAGTGGCACGAACCCGGCGGCAACGGCGGCGGCGCTGCCCCCGCTGGTACCCCCTGGCACCCTCGAGAGGTCGTGTGGATTGTGCGTAAGCTGGAAGGCACTCTTCTCGGTAGAGCTGCCCTGCGCGAACTCGTCCATGTTGGTCTTGCCGATGGGAATGAGTCCGCCGCCCAGCAGCTTATTCACCACCGTGGCGCTGTAGGGGCTGCGGTAGTGCTCGAGCATTTTGCTACCCGCCGTGGTCAGGGTTCCGGTGAGGTTGAGGTTGTCCTTGAGCGCGATGGGAACGCCTGCCAGCGGCCCTACACTTTCACCTCGAGCAATCTGAGCATCAATCCCGTCCGCCTGCTCGAGCGCCGAATCCACTAAGCTCAGAAAGGCCCCAATCTCCCCATCTCGAGCGTCAATATCGTTTAGGGCGCTTTGAACGGTTTCTCGAGCGGAGATTTCCCTCGAGCGAATCTTCTGGGCGGTGGCTAGGGCGGTTTCAAACATGGGGCTTATCATACGGGGATTGGCTCGAGGGGTGGGCCGCTTCTTTGAGGGATGAACCGATAGGGCTACTTTTCCAGTACAGTTGACGCCGTGAATCCTGATTTACCCTTGCGTAACGCGAACACGCCTTATGCTCTCGAGCTTGAAACGCATCTGGACGCCGTTTTGCTCGCACGACTGACCTGCATCTACGAAGACATAGGTGCGTCGTTTTGGCTTGCTGTGCGCCCACTTAGCCGACTCGAGCTAACCCGTGAGGTTTGGGATGAGGGTGTCCAGGTGGCGGGACTGTACTCGTATCCGGCGCGGTGGATGAAGGTGGCGACCCGCCGGGTCAAAACTGAATACGGCAAACCGTGGGTGTGGCAGGGCGTTTATTCGGTGAGTTCAACGGCGACCACCCAGACCCAGGCGGTTCAGATGACGCTGGTTCACGAACTGGGACATCATGTGCATAGCGTGCTGGGCGTGCTGGACGAAGCCCTCTTTTTAAAAACCATGCGGGCTAACATTTTACAGGGAGGGACCACTTATAGCCGCTCCAGGCGCACCGAATACTTTGCCGAGTGTTTCGCGCTCTACACGTTCTACTCGACTGAATTGCTGCTCGGGGACCCAGAAGGCTATGGTATGATTGAGCTGGCCCTGGAGCGTGTAGGGCTGGAGGTGAAGCAACATGACCCGAGATGAACACTTCAGCGCTCTCGAGAGCGAATTGGTATTAGGGGCGATTCGAGCAACCTTGACTGAGCAGCGCTACAACGAGATTCTGGATGTTTTGTTGCCTACCGTTGCGGATGTACCTGAAGCAGCAGCAACCCTCAAAGCGTGCGGCGCACCAGAATGGAAAGAACGCCGCTTTGAGCGCACTCGAGCAACCCAAGTATCTGCTGCTTAAATATGTTGCAATCAAACAAAACGGCCCGCTCGAGCGGGCCGTTTTCGTGTCTTGAGCGCCTTATGCCCCCAAAGTGCTCAAAAACTCCGCATTGTTGCGGGTCTTTCCCATCCGGCCCAGCAACATGTCCATCGCTTCAGCCGGGTCCATGTCCGAAAACACCTTGCGTAGCAGCCACATCTTCTTCAGGGTGTTCTCGTCGAGCAGCAACTCTTCCTTGCGGGTGCCGCTCTTGAGAATGTCAATCGCCGGAAAGATGCGCTTCTCCTCGAGCCGCCTCGAGAGCTGAAGTTCCATGTTCCCCGTGCCCTTGAACTCCTCAAAAATCACGTCGTCCATCCTCGAGCCAGTTTCGACCAGTGCGGTGGCCAAAATGGTGAGTGACCCCCCGCCGCGAATGTTGCGGGCCGCGCCTAAAAAGCGCTTGGGCCAGTGCAGCGCGTTGCTGTCCAGACCGCCCGAAAGCGTGCGTCCGGTGGGCGGCGTGACCAGGTTGTTCGCCCTGGCCAACCTTGTGATGCTGTCCAGCAAAATCACCACATCGCCGCCCTCCTCCACAATCCGCCTCGAGCGTTCGTGGACAAATTCGGCCACCCGGACGTGGTTTTGCGGCGGCTCGTCGAAGGTGGACGCGATAACCTGCGCGCCCTTCACGCTTTCGCGGAAATCGGTCACTTCCTCGGGGCGCTCGTCCACCAGCAGCACCATCACGGTCACGTCGGGGTAGTTTCGCACGATGCTGTTGGCAATCTTTTTGAGCAGCGTAGTTTTACCGGCTTTGGGCGGCGCGACAATCAGACCGCGCTGGCCCATCCCGATGGGGGAGAGCAGGTCAATCACGCGTAGCGCGAGGTTATCCTCCATGGTGGGGTCCTCGAGCACCAGTTTTTTATCCGGGAAGGTGGGCGTGAGGTCGTCGAACTTGGGCCGCTTGGACGCGGCGGTGGGGTCGAGGTTGTTCACCGCGTCCACCCGCATTAAGGTGCCGTAGCGCTCGTTTTCCCGTGGGGGGCGACCCCGACCCACAATGCGGTCTCCGGTGCGAAGCTGAAACTGCTTGATTAAGCCCGCCGACACAATCACGCTGCGCGACTCGGTGCTGAGCAGGTTGTCCTGCAAAAAGCCGTACCCATCCTGCGAAATCTCGAGGTACCCCGACGCCATCTTCAGGCCGTCGGCCTCGGCCTGCTTCTCGAGAATGGCGAGTGCGAGTTCGTCCTTCTTGAGCTTTTTGGGGTTGTGAATGCCCATCTCGGTGGCGATGAGGTGCAGCTCGGGTAGGATTTTATTTTGTAAATCCTGAAAGCGCAGACCTTCTTCTTTGCGGCGTTGTTGATGCGGTTTTACGGACGACATGGTGTGACTCTCCAGGTATAGAAAAAGGGTGAAATTGAAAAGGGGGCGTGCAGCACATCAAAAGAGCGGGTGCGGAAAATCGGCTCGAGGGGACACTTTCAGCCGTGAGGCATGAAAAAGCGCGGCCTAAACGGACTTCTCAATTTGTGACGGGTTGTGACGGGTGTGAGACCGGGTGGTGAAGCCGCCGCGTTCAAGGCTGGAAAATAAAGCAAAATGCTCGAGCCTGCATTGTTCGGGACAAGCGAGTATACACGATGTAGTGGCACAAAAGTCCCTAAAAAAATCACAACTCGAGCGGTTGGGTGCGGTGTTGGCTCGAGCGGAAAAGACCCCCCCTTGCGTAGTCACGCAAGACCCCCCTATAAATAAGGGGGTACTTTAAAAGCTCGAGTGCAACAGTCTTTTGGTTCCCCCCTATGCAATAGGGGGGATATTTGTGATAGCGAAGCGCTCACGAGAAGGGGGGTCATTCCCGTTCGAGCGTAAAACCGCCTTTGACCTTTGCCACCCTCGAGCGTACACTAGACATTAAGAAGGCTTTGCGTTTATTTAGATATGCGCCAGCCCTCGAGAGCAGTCAAAACAAATGCAGCACCTTCAAAAGTGCGCTCGAGAAGAGTAGGCCCCACGCAGCGCGTGAGCGAGTTCGGGACGGTGAGAGCCGAACGGGTGCGGTGCGGTTGAAAATCCCCTCGAGAATGTAGGAAGAAGAAAAGCCATCAGCCATCAGCAGTTAGTCATCAGCTTAAAAAGCTCATCACTCATTGCTCATCGCTCATCGCCCAATAGACTTTCCC
>Ga0209511_1002592_pt1 | contig 14656 bp, 14 predicted proteins | sample SSSSmetaG_FD_184141 | JGI IMG/M metagenome (GOLD analysis project Ga0209511, IMG submission 184141) | Glacier valley bacterial and archeal communities from Borup Fiord, Nunavut, Canada, to study Microbial Dark Matter (Phase II) - ​SSSS... | ecosystem: Environmental > Aquatic > Freshwater > Ice >...
GCAAATCGAAAAAGTCAGGAGCAGAAATCGCGTTTGACGCAAAAAGTCTGGGAAAGTCAGGTGAATTTGCCTTACATATAAATATTCCAGTGAGAATAAATGACTAAGTATCTGTGACGTACTCAGCCAACTTACTAAGATCGTCTAATCTTATGCTGTGATTGTAAACTTGTGAAAAGAGATGATAGCCAATAGAGTCACGTTCTCTTAGCCATGCCAAGCTTTTCTTCGATCCAAAATACCATTGTCCGCGTAAATCAAAATATATCTGCAATAGATCAATAGCAAGCCAGTAGCGTCGATATGAAGATTCAACGTCTGAACTCTTCGATCGCTCCAGCATTTTGTAGACCCACTGTTTAGTATGCTGGAGTTCAGAGGCAAACAGTCGCTTGGGACCTTGTTCAATGCGCTGCTGTAGCTGTTTCAAAAAAGCTTCTCCATGCCGGTCTGAATCATAGAGACAGTAGCCATCTGCAACCCGCAAAGACTCATCGGTAGATGCTGACATTGCATCGGAACTATACACCCATGCATCCAGATAAAATCCTTCAAAGTCACGCGCATCCGCAAGTGGTGTAGCACCTTCTATAAAACAGACGACATCAATATCGCTTGAGGGAGTGTGATCCTCTCTAGCACGTGAACTATAAAGAATGATGGTATGTGGATTATATTTCTCTTGCAGATCTAAAACGATTCTTGGCAAAAGATCATCCATGTTTTGGATTCAAATGATTAGAACTGCGTAACTTGGTGGTATTCCTCCCTCCTGCTATGAATTTTAAACTTATTTTCCTACCGATAATCAGGAGAAACTACCCTCACCGATCGCCCAGCGGCAAAACGTTCGCGCTCACCGGACTCAGATAACCTTGGCAACTCAACCGACCATTTTGAAGCGTTCCGGCGCGGCGCGGTTGTTATGCATCGGCTAAACATGGATTTATCTATAGCCGAATTTTGAGCAGAAGTGTAGGTTCAAAGCTAATCACTTGTCATCGGCTGCCATCATCCAGCGCGAGTGAAGCTAGTGGCACCGATCCGACCTCGAATCGCAGCTTACCAGTAGACACTCCCAATGCCTCGATATTAGATGTTGTGTTGGCGATCGTGACTTGCGTGAGCGTAAGTTGACGTGAACCAATCGGGTGATCTATCGAATCGCGGAGATTTGCGTCTCGCTCGACTGCCATAGCCCAATCCATCACAGGTGGAATAACGAAGATGAGAGGCATTTCGAGATCGGACGCACCTTCGGCGAACAGAACTGTATCGCCCGCTCTCATCCACTAAGCAGGAAAGGGGCGAACCGCGAAAGGTAACGCCGCAGTGGACTTGTTCTTTCGTCGTAGGGCGATTCCAAAGGGACAGGCATCCGTATCAGCCCAATGTGCGCGGGCAAGTAAATCCGTATTAATCGCCTGCCCAGTCCTTGCTGCGGCATCCTTATCAGTGACCCAGATTAACTAGATGTAGGTGTTCTCGAACGAGAGGGCGATCGAAGCGGTTCACTGCCCATGATGGACATTGACTTCCTCATCAAGCTTGAAACCAGCCTTGGCGAGGGCTGATTTCTCAGGTGCATCCGAAGCTACCCAAATAAAAAGGTGATCTAGTTCGAGGTGATCTTCATGCACAAGTCTATCAACCTCACTTACCAAATATGTCAGCAGAAAACTCAGTTGCAAGCTCTATTAATTAGAAGCATAACGTTCCCAATCATCCGCCGCAAATAACTTTGAATTCCAACCAATAACCTCTTGGCGGGCAGTGTGCATTGAGGTTGTTATGCCGTTCGCCACCTTAGACTTGATAGTTTTTCTAACAATTCCGCCACTCTATAAAAAATCGATCTTCATCACTACTCACCATCCTAAATCCCACACGCTCGTAGAGAGTTTTGGCTGGATTTACTCGCATCACGTTTAATTTAACCGAGATCCCCCTTTCTGCTGCCTGTTCTAATAATTTATGCAGAATCTGAGTACCAAACCCCTTGCCTTGATAAAGAGGCAGAATAGCAAGGTAGTTTAGAAATAGCACGTCTTCTTTCTCGATTACTGAAATGACTCCAATATCTGTGCTTTGATAACAAGCAATTTCAAAGAGCAAGCTATCGAACTCTTCCCTCATCCCAGCACATTGAACTTCTTCTTGCCAACCCCATGTCTGTTCAACGTATGAATAGAAAGTTTGTCGATGTAAGTCATAGATGAAATCGAAATCTGAAGCTGTTGTTTTTCGGGTTTGTAGGCAACTCATGACACACCCATTTGAGGGCTTATCCAAACTCGCCCCAACTTAGTAGAGCAACCTTCGGTTGCGTCCCTGCCGAGAACTTGCGGCATAACGATTGAGTTCAGCGGCGGCTAAGGCTTTGGCATCACAAGTAGTCGAAGCTATTCCGCCGTTGCAGCGATTTGTTAGATCATGCCTTACAGCATATTTTCGACACATGAGTTACGTGATCAAAATTCCAGCAACGTTGTCTCCATCCATAGTCATGCGTATTACAAATTCATCTCCACCGTCTTCAAAACTCAGCTTCCACAAATAGATTTGATAGTGAAGTTGTTTGAGATGACCAAAATAAGTAGTTGTATATCCCTCTGCCATACGTGGAGCAAGCTGTTCACTAACACCTTCAAACATTTGCCTGGTGATGCCTGATTTGTAAGACGAGGTATCTACTGTGGTAAAAAGATCGTAATTTCCTGAGGCAGTCACATCTAAGATGGTCTGCAAACGGTCAATAACGTTTTGCGGGAGAGTTGCTTGGTTCATCATGGCTTTTTTTGTAAAGTCCTTTCAAAGCTTGTAGAAAATAGTGCTGGCAATCATTATTTTATGTGTCGATCTAACGGCTGAATTGTTAGACCGCCCCACATGATTGGATCTCAACGGTCTTACTTTTATTTAGTATCGAAGGCTCTGTCACTTCCAATATGTGTGCGACGACCTTAGGTAATCTCTCATCACCGCACGCTTTCTCCCTTCAAGGTGGTATCAATGTCTCTCAACATTGACCATGCTCCGTCGGTGGTGTTGGAGATCACAGTAACCTGCATCTCGTTGACACGATTTACACCCGACATGAACGAAACCCCCGCGTCGCAACCGGTTATGTATTCCTCACGGTTGCGTCCCTCTTTCTCACAGATCCAGAGTCCGTGACCGTAATACGTGTGCTCACCTTCTGTCTCAGCTTTCGCATAAGGCTGGGCATAGATCTCGACCAGTTCTTTCGGCAAGATCTGATAACCCCAGAACGCCTTCCACAAAGTCGTGATATCGTGCACTGTTGTAAAGGCGCCTCCATCGGAAGCCCCGACAATGGGAAGATTGAAGATATTCGTTTGCCAGCCCTCCGCTTCTTCCACGTAGCCCATCGCTGTCTTTTCGGGGAGTTTGTTCAGCGCGAAATACCCGGAGTGATTCATGCCGATCGCCTCGAATATTGCCTGTTCAACAAAATCCTGATACTTCATGCCGGTCAGTTCTTCAATTACCACTCCCAGAAGGATATAGCCGCCATTTGAATAGGAGAAGTGTTCCCCAGGTGCAAATTTCATCGCTTCATCTGGAAATACAGCTAGGTAGTCTCTGGGTCCTCTCAAGGCATACCACGGGATGCTGAGGGTAAAGTTATCAAAGTCCGCTATTTTGTCTTCATCATAGTAGTCAGGAATACCAGATGTATGCGTGAGTAAGTGTCGTATCGTGATCTCCTGCGAATAGCGCGGGAAATTGAGAGCGATGCAATCCTTCAACGGAGTGGAAAACGAGAGTTTCTGAGCCTCAATGAGTTTACCAATGGCTAAGGCGGTGAAGAATTTGGTTCCCGAAGCAATGCCAAAGCGTGTTTCTAGTGAGTTCTCGATCTTGTTGCTTCGATCCGCATAGCCTGCCGCTCTCGCATAGAGCACCTGATCTTTTTGGCGAATGGAGATGACCCCTGAAAAAGCCTGTTCTTCAATGGATGTATTCAGTATTTGTTCGAGATCGGCTTGATCCATGGTCACCTCAGCTACCTCCCAGCAGTGTCATTCTGCCCATTCAAAGATCGATATTTCAGGAAACAGGTTGGTTGCAGGCGGTCTAACGGTCGTGTTGAGCGGTTGCTAGAGAGCTTTGCAATTTAATAGAGGCTGAAGTAAATCTGCTGCAACACGGTCGTTAGGTGGCGATTGCACCATTCAGTTTACATCCTCAAACAAACGATCGCCCCGATGTAGTCTGTCCGCCATTTGATAGGTTTGCTCTTGCGATCGCATCGTGGGGGTATGAGCCGCGAGATACCGCGACGCGGCGACTAGAACGTTAATTCCACCGGTCGAGTTGCCCAATCGGGAGTATTGACAGAAAGCTGCTTCAATTTCCTGGATCACGTGAAACTGTCGGTCTTCGCGCAACAATAATTTGCCTAACAGGGCTAAGAGCTGTTTTGGTTCGCCTCCACTGTAAAGATAGCACCCGACTAATTCCCCAACTCGATTCACTTGCTGCTGTCGATCGAGTAACTCTGGCAATTCATGTAACAACTCTGCTGGATTTTCTACCGTTTTATCGGGTTTAGGCAGGCGAGCAGCAGGGACGTTGAGAAAGCGATCGAGATAGATGCTCATCGCCGCATCAAACACGGCTCTTAATAGCTCCAACGACGCGACTCGTCTCATTCCCTGATGAACAGCATTGGCAAAGGTGAAGGTATGATGGGCGCTATCCCAATCGTTAAAATCATTGTTTGTGCTAAATTGAGCAATCCGTAAGGCGGCTGCCTCGGTCACAGTTCCAGCTAGTTCTACCTCGGCGCAGCCTTGACGGAGAGCTGTTAGTAAGACATCTACGATCGCCTGAGCGTCGTTACCCAGCAATATGGGCAGGAGTCGATCGCGATACGTGCTATCGCACAGGTTACCGTTACCGACCCGAGATCCCTGTTGCTTTTTCCCCTCTGCTAAAGAAACAGGCACCGTTTTAAAAGCCTGTTGCAAAATTGCGACGAGATCGACTGGAGAACGCCAAGACCTAGATTCTTCCATTCGAGTGGCGCTGGTGTAGCTAGAAACCAAACTGGTTAAGACGAGTTCTGCATTGTGCCAGTCTGTGGCATCTAAAGCTTCTAAAGCTTTATTAGTAAAGTCCAGAGGATGACCCACATCGATATAGCGATGGTCAGTCACGACCGTAAATAGCATCTGAGCCAGTTGGGTTTGGGATGCACCTGCCCGGATCGCAGACGCTAAACAGCGTTCAGCACCTTTTGTGTCTCTCACTTCAACAAACTGGCGAAACCAAGTTTGCAGGATGGGAACCTTTTCTGGATTGTCGGATTGAGGGAGCGGTTGGATGGGGAACCGGGGCGGTTGATCGCTAGTATCTCTAGCGACTGCTGCTAAACCGTGATAGATCGCACGCGGTTTGTCTTCAGCATCCAGGTAGGGCAATAGGTTCATCATGCAAGTGTGGATCGTCAAACCTGTGTCCCAACCGCTCTGTCGATACCGTACTCCAAAGTCTAATCCCATCCGAAATGCTTCGGTGGCATTGTTCCCTTGATGCAACAGGGCAATGACAGATTTGCTAATGACCAAAGGAATGCCTTGTTCTAAGCCATCTTGAAGACGCTGGCGGTGATGAGCGAACGAACCGGCAGGAGCAGCGAGATCGATCCACACTTCGTGATCGCGGATTTGCACAGGGAATGCGGGTAGATCATCAGCCCAAGGATCGAAGGTGCCGCCACTCATTAAGTCAAAGCGGGCGTAGTGCCAATCACAGGTGAGAATACAATCTTGTATCGTTCCCCGATGGAGGGGAAACCCCATGTGAGGACAGCGGTTATCTACAGCATAAACTTTGTCGTCCACATGAATGAGTAGCACGGTATGTCCGGCGATCGCAACAACGAGTCTACCTACTTTACGAACATCATCTAAATGGGCAGCCCGAATATAGCTTTCTGTTTGGGTCATTTGCATTTCCCCCTGATTTCTATAAAAAGAATCGTTAGTCAAAGAAACCCCCTAGTCTCGCAGCTTCAGGCAGTATGCCAATTCAGCGATCGCATTCCTGAAGTGAGTATCCTTATCTTAATCAGTGTGTGAGATTGGCTTAAATTTCGATACTACCCTTAAGGGTACTTCTAAGCGGGTTGAGATCGCGTCTCATCGAATAGCTTCTCAACTCCAATCCTACCAATAGCCTGAGCCACCTGACGATTGAGTTCAGCGGCGGCTAATAACTTTGGCATCCTCACCAACCATCTTAATTCCGCCGCTGCAACGATTTATTATGCTGTGTTTCTCACCGATCCGATCGCGATCGCCCCAATTATCAACTAGAACAGACAACATTATGGAATAAACAGCCGACCAGCCCCCCTGTAATTAATGACTAGAACTATCTCGATGAGTCTTTCAACTTCAATTCGATTGGGAGAGCTTTGATCACCTCAATTCCAAGAGGATAGAAACCGGGTCTCTGAACCAAATATCAAGGGTTTCACTCACTGATCTCCGGGAGAAACCCAGTTTCTCGATTGCTGCCAGATCGGAATTTACCGACTTTCAGTCTTTCCCTTATAGTTGTGCGACACCTTGCTCCGTGATCTTCATACCGATTGCTGCGAGCGTTTGTTGTAATTCGCCATTGCTCAGGGTCGTTGCAGATGCCTCCAGTTGAGTGCCAATCACAACCAGTTCCAGCGGGTTAAACCCTTCTATTGACCCATCACGGGGATGCGATTCCGGAAACGGACTTTTGCGTGGGGGGGTGCCGCAGTACTCATCAAAAAATAGCTGCAATCGTCGATTGGCAATTTCTCCCACACGCCCTTGGGCATCTTCTGGTAGCATTTCTGCAATGTCTTGCAGATTCGCGATGCTATTGACTATTTCTTGTGCCAGAACGGTCGTATAAGCGAGACGAGGTGGTAGGGGTTGGGGATTGAGGGCAACTTGACTCAAAGGATTTTGGATACCGATTACCCATGGCTCTGGCTGTGGACCAAGTTGCCAAAGAATCTGATTGAATGCTTTACGAATGACTGAATCCCAGGGACCAGGAGGCAGCGGATCGTCTTCTGGATTTGGGTAGCTGCTGATGAATGAGCTGAGAATTGAAACTAATGCTTTGCGAGAAATCGTGATTGTGTCGCTCATGGGGTTCTCCAGCGGTAAAGGTTGGGGATGGGTGAGGTGACGATCGCCACAAGGCAGAAGAGAGAGTAGCGATCGAACTGGCAGGAGTGGCTAGGCTGCGGCATTAACCCAGCCTGCCAGAGTGGCGATCGCACGTATGCCGTGGGAGCTTCAACCAACTACTCTAGAAGATGAGCGTTGGACTGTGCGCTAGATCACAGGTTCTTGGTTACGGTGGCGTAGTAGATCTCAACTACGTTCAAGTCAGGGTTGTACTTGGACATAAGTTTTCCTCCCAGAGCCACCCCCTCGTACCATGCTTCCGTTTCGTAACTTTGGATCTCAGCCGGTTCCTCGGGATTGGAGATATCGAAGAGCGTAGCGCTTTGCTTCGTCCGCACATATAATGTCTCTCGAATTCCACCTACGCGTGGGTTGCCTACAGCTTCCGGCAGTCCGAGACGGGGCTGCAACTGCTCCAGTGCCCGGAGGAGATTGGGTGCGGGTGCCGCACCCACATGCTTGCCGCTCTGGACGACAATGCTATCTTGGTCGTCATTCTTAGTTCGGGCTTTGGATCCCAGTAGTGCTGGGGAAATCGGCACTGTAACATCCCACATCATTTCCTGATCCATATCCACAATTACCAGATGTTGATTATCAGCGCTGCCTTCAAACCGCATAGCGCGGAGCGGTCCGAGCACAGGTAGTGTTGCACGGTGCTCGAATAGCACCTGCTGTACCGATATCTCGCGCGCATCTTCGTTCTCCTCCCGCCTTCCTCTACTCAGCTCCAGCGACAGTTCCGACGGTGCGCGATCGCCAGGGAACATCAGCGCCATATGCGTGACACCTGCACGAGACGGCTTTGCAGTCATTACCGTTGCGCCCTCCAACCCTTCGACGCGGATAGTGTCTTCTGGCTGCATACCTCGCACGACGATCTGCCAGAACTGAGTGAACTGACGCTCACCGAAAGGCGGATCCGGTATCCAGCGCACCTTTTCAACAGGGGTAAAGATCTTCTCCCAGTAATAGCAGGACGCGATGGCTCGCAGTCTCGCAGTCTTCAATTCCTGACTCTCCATATCCGTAATTGCAACAGGCGGGGGCAACGTGATGGTACGCACGCCGCGATTTGTGATTAGCCGAACGCGGCATGGGTACGGATTCGCCGTATAGGATTGTTTAAAGTGGGGCGTGATTGTTATCTCATTGTCGCTGACTGTGAGCGTGAACTCCCCCTCAGGGTCTGAGAGGATATACGCTTTACACATTCCGGCAGGAGGGGTTCCGAAGACGCTAATCTTTGCCTGGTTTGCGATCGCGAAGTTGTTCTTACCGTTGCCGCGACAACCACCAACGATCTGCCAGCTAAATGGCTTTACGTTGATAGGCTCCAAGCTGCCCATGAAGAAGTCGCGCAAGTTGCTGATCGTGCCAGCAAGAACAAGACCGCTTGGAACACCCGAGACCGTCTCCAGATCAAGGCGCGAGTTGAACGGTGGGCTTAAAGACATGATGAGAGCCAGCACGTCGTTGCACTCGTAGTTTTCGTTGTCCTGTTTCCTGCAGGTACTGCCCAGACTTTGCGAAATATCCTTCGTCAGTCCCTTCGTCTCGATTGCGGCGATAATACCGATGAATGTGACGAGCGGCCCACCGGCAAGCCCACCGAAGTATGCACCGAGACCTGCTCCAATATCCTCATCTTTGAGGAATACCGGTCCGATGAACGGTCAGAGCAGCGCGCCGGTGAGAGCGCAGGCGATCTCCTCGCCCACGTCAGAAGGTTCTCCGTGGAGATTGAAGTGCGTACGTAATGTATTGGGTGTGGGCACTGAAAAACTGGTGCGGATGTTCACGTCGGCATCCATATCGATATTATCAATGAAGAATGGACAGGCATCGATCAACTCCACAGCAGCGCTAATGATAATCGCCGGTTCGCCTGGATCCCATCTGGCATCGGGACCGGAGTCGAGTTTTACCTTCGACGCAGCTTCGAGAGCACTTTTCGCTTTCGCCTTAGCGTCCTGAGTGAGCATATTGGCATCGATAAGCATTGCCCACTCCTTGCCTGCGAGCAGATTGGTGGGTCCAGCCTCGAAGAATTCTCGATTTAGGGCGATCTGTGATGCATAGACATCAAAGTCAGCACGCAGGGCTACGAATGAACCAGATGGATCGGATGCAATACCAGCATTGATCGCGGCGACTGGTCGCTTCAGTAGTAGGGTGAGTGGTCCAAGGTCAACCGTGGTCGGTGGGAGTTGAACCCCGGCAATAAACTGCTGGATCTCAGTGCGCTGTGCCTTAGAGAGTGCCAAGATCAGCGGTCCGAAGTCGATATATGCCAGGGAATACGAAAGGCTTAGGGGACCACCCCCCTGTGTCTGTTTGGCAGCAGTGAGCGAAACATTGAACACGGGGTAGATCGTCAGGGTCTCAAACGGCGTAGTTGGGTTTGGTCCGTTCGCGTCGAGATCTGACGACTTAACTAAGTGGATCAATACCTCTTGTTTCATCTGGAGGAATGGCACGGTAATGTCGAAAATATTACCTGTAGACGAGAAGATCCATACAGTCTGTGTGGCAGTATTTTTCGGTATTGGAAGACCGTTGACCAGTTCAATAATCTGCTCGCGCTGGATTGAGGTGCTCTCGCCGATAACAATCTGATTCACCACCAAGAGGGTGCCATCTGGAGCGAGCAGCTCTCTATCAACACAGAGCGGGAGGGCCTTCAGGCGGTTACGAAAGATGCGTGTGAATACGTTGGCAGAGAGCTGAAGCTCGAAATACATTTGCGTTTCCTCCGATCTTTTTATTAGAGTTGTCTGGAAATAAGACAGAAAATCCTTGAAAGCCTCACACAGCAAGCATTTCGAGCGATTTTGCTGAAAATCGATGTAAGTCATGCCCAGCAAAGCTTCCAGCCGTTTTCCTCGCTATTACCCGACAAGTCTATTACATTGACTGAATCGTTTGGCAGCAATTTTAGGGTATGGATCTAGCAACGTCTAGGTTCATCTGCCCCAGAAAGCTGCTCGATTCCACCAGATAATCTTGTTACGGTTGGGCATAACCAGATAGTTAAGTCGCGCTCGCGGCAACAATAGAAGCCTTGCGGTTGTAAGTGAAATCTGACGTGCTTACCTTTATAGGGAGGTTCGGCGCTCTAGAAAATAATGCTCTTGAACCCGTTGAATTTCCTTGTTTGCATTAGCCTGAAAAGGGCAGTTTCCCTCATCATTGATAGATTCTGTTTGGTTGAATTGGGAGGTGTCCTGTTTGTGTTTAATCCCAATTAAGAATCGAGATAAGAAACTGAGAATAGATTGAGTTGGCAATGATGATGACTTCATGGTTTTTCGGTTAGTTGGGTTGTGGTGAATGGATTACTCATGAAGATGTCTGCCCGTTATCGTGTAGTAACAGACTCCTCAGACCAGGGAGAGCAAGTCGATCTGCCTAAAAAGTGTGAGTTGCAGCCTTGAACCTTGATCGTATAAACACGATTTGGTCGAACGTTGTTAAAAGCAAACGATCTGGAGCGATTCTCTACTTGTTTTTCTCCACCCCCTGCTCGTGCATAGCGAACATTGAAAAAGTCCCAACCGTCGTTAGTAAATTTGAAGATAATCTGATTGCCGGACTGATAGCCTGTGATACATGGCTGACCAGCAGCGCAAAGTTTGACATCGTTATCGAGGTTGCCAGCCATAGCACTCTGGCAAAAAGACAAACTCAAATACGTCATCACGGAGAGAAGGCTAGCATTCAGTGTGTTCATATTTGCTCTCCTTAGAATTTGCCTGAACAGTTGGTGAAAATTGACACCGACAACTTATGTATTTGAACATCCTGCTGGCTCTACAGCAGTCCCAAATCATATGTGAGAGTCAGATGTAGGGTGCGTTAACGGCAGCGTTGTACCTTAAGAGAATTGGTTCCACGACTTAAGGGTTTCAGCGTCTGAATAAAGTCGAGTTGAGTGCAAGAGTTCCTGCCAAACTCAGGTTAGGGGCAAGTATCGAATAGTGCGCTATTGACGATTTTTGCACGCACATTGTTACGGAGTCGTTCAGCCGTTGCTGAATCTGAAGAGAATACAGAAAGGCGAATCTGACGACCTCCTGGCAGGTAAACAGCCTCAGCAATTGCTTTGCCATTACCTGCAAGAACAATCGTTCCAGTATCCTCGAAGACCTGATTTAGCCCTTCACTACGCAGTGCGCCTAGTGCAAATAGATGGAATGCACATTGGCTAGCCTGTTTATTAAACGTAGTCCAGTGAACGGCGGGTCTGGTTTGAGCGAGAGCGTTTGACGAGGCAAACAACAGAAAGATGGTGGACAACGAAACGACTTTGGTTTTCCTATTCATGAGACTTCTCCGAATGTGTTATTGATAGAAGCACCAGATTAGTAGCTGATTAATAGTTGATCACCCATCTAAATTAGGCTTTCGTTTCTCGCTTCATGTCCACTATGTTTACTGATCAAAACTCAATCTGATAACTGGGGAAGTTCTGGAAGTACTGATTAATAAATCAGACAAAGTTGAGGCGCAAATCACTTTTGAAGCAAAAAGTCTGGAAAAGTCTGGTAAAGTGACCCAATTGCTTCACTCATCAATCCTTGGTATAACCAAGCATATTCACATTGCTTATCTGAGTTATGCACTCTGAATCAGACCTCCCTTGGGAGCAAACTCAAACTCTGGTCAACACACTGGTATTCAAACATACTGGGAAGTATCTTAGCGATATTGAAATCGAGGTTTTGCAAGGCGCGTGGGAAGGCAAGAGCTATGAGGAAATTGCCGAACAGCTCTTTCGCAGTGTGAGCTACATCAATAAAGACATCGGCTATCGGCTGTGGAAGAAACTCTCAGAAGCATTAGGCGAAGAAGTTACTAAGAAAAGCTTTCGGCAGGCGCTCAAGCGAGAATGGCAACGTCAATTTGCCCCAAAGGCTGCATCAACGCCCACCTCCAATTCTGCGATCGCCTTAGAGTTTCCCGAAGGATCAGTTGCGCTGGATTCTCCTTTTTATGTAGAACGTTCGCCGATCGAAGCTGATTGTTATAAGGAAATTTTAAAGCCAGGTTCTCTAATTCGGCTCAGAGGTCCCAGAAAAATGGGTAAGACCTCTTTACTGCATCGAGTTTTAGCCTATGCTGCTCAACAAAATTACAAAGTCGTTCGCATGAACCTGCGGAAAGCTGAGAAACTAGTCTTTACAGACTTAAACAAATTTTTGCGTTGGTTTTGTTTAGATGTAAGCCGACAACTGAACTTAGAGCCGAAACTTGATGATTATTGGGATGAAGAAATTGGTAGTAAGGTGAGTTGTACCGGATACTTTCAAGCCTATTTGCTAGAGCAACTGGACACGAATCTAGTCATTACTTTAGATGAGATTGATACAGTTTTTAACTATCCTGATATCGCTGAAGATTTTCTGGCGTTGTTGCGAGAGTGGCATGAAGAAGCCATGATTGAGGCGAGTTGGCGAAAACTGCGATTGGTGATTGCTCACTCAACAGAAGTGTATATCTCCTTAAACATTCATCAATCTCCGTTTAATGTGGGACTACCGCTCCGATTACCGCCGTTTAACCCCCAGCAAGTCCAGAGGCTGACTCAGCTACATGGATTAACTTGGACGGTTGAAGAAACTCAGCCATTAACCGCCATGGTGGGTGGGCATCCCTATCTGATTCGACTGGCTCTGTACCACCTGGCTCGCCAAGACGTGACACTGGGGCAATTGCTCCAAGATGCTCCCACTCCGGCAGGAGTCTATAGTGACCACTTGCGGCGATGTTTAGGAAATTTGAACCAGCAACCAGAGTTAGCATCGGCATTGAAGCAGGTAGTGACGGCCCCAAGCTCCGTTCAGTTAACATCCGTGGCGGTCTATCAGTTGGATAGTATGGGACTTGTTCACCTGCACGGCAATCAGGTCACACCGAGTTGTGAGCTATATCGTCAGTATTTCAGCACCCATCTTGCTTAAAAGGTCTGTCCTCCAACGCCAGCAAAATGATGACTCCCATCGACTACGAGAACTACGAATACAAAGTTGGGGGCAGCTTACCGACCGATGCGCTGTGTTATGTAACGCGCCAAGCTGACCAGGAACTGTTGACCGCCTTAGAAGTGGGTGAATTTTGCTATGTGTTCAACTCGCGGCAGATGGGCAAATCGAGCTTGAGAGTCCGAACGATGCAACTGCTAGAAGCCAAAAAAGTTGCTTGCGCGGCGGTAGATGTGACCAAACTGGGGTCAAAGGAGGTCACGGCTGACCAATGGTATAAGGGTTTAGTCGTGGAGTTGGTCAGAGTCTTCAAACTGGCAGGAACGTTTGATTTAAAGGCTTGGCGGAACGAGCAAACCGAACTTTCTGCCATTCAACAACTCAGTTTATTCATTGAAGATGTCTTATTGGTTAAAGTTACGAATCCCAGAATCTGTATTTTTTTAGAGGAAATCGATAACGTTAAGAGCTTGAGTTTTTCAACTGATGATCTGTTTGCCTTAATTCGCGCTTGCTATGAACAACGATCGCACAATCCCATCTACAATCGCTTAACCTTCTGTTTATTAGGAGTTGCAACACCATCCGACTTGATCGTTAATAAACAAAGAACGCCGTTTAACATCGGGCGATCGATTGATTTGATCGGCTTTAAACTAGCAGAAGCCAAATCGCCCCTCACTCAAGGATTAGTCGTTAAAGTAGACAATCCGGTGACGGTTTTACAAGCGATTTTGGACTGGACAGGCGGACAACCGTTTCTGACGCAGAAGTTGTGTAAGTTGGTGATCGAGAAAGCTGCCAGTCGAGATCCCAACATTGGGCAATTAGTGCAACAGTATATTGTGGAGCATTGGGAATCGCAGGATACTCCGCCCCATTTGAGAACGATCCGCGATCGCATTCGTGGCAGTGGTCCCCGATAGGGTGCGACCTCTACTTGATTTAGTAGGTCAAGCATGATATCACTGAGTGAGGCAACCAAGAGGTGGTGAGTATGAGCGCTCAATTGCTGAGTCAAGAAGGGACGCAAGTCAGGATAGAAGTGACGATAGACCTGAGTCATTCGCTGCTGACAAGTGAAGAAGCGATTCAGGAAAGCCTCAACGAGGCGGGTCGCACCCGCCACTACAGCCGCTCTTGAGTATCTGGACACCGACGGTTCAGCCATTGAGATTGCCGGAGAGGTGATGCGAACCAAAGGCAAGCAGCCCAAAGCGTATCAAACGCCCTACGGAGAAGTCGTGATTGAACGCCATGTCTATCAGCGCTCTGGAGGCGGGAAAACGGATTGTCCGCTAGAGCGAGCGTCTCGCATCATCATCACCTCCACGCCTCTGTTTGCGAAACAAGTGTCCTCGAAACTGGCGTATGGTTCCGCCCGAGACGTGCAGCGAGACTTGGCTGAGAATCATCAACGCCCGGTCGCCGTGTCCTACATCCAGCGTCTCAGTGAAGCGGTGG
>Ga0209511_1002594_pt1 | contig 14653 bp, 10 predicted proteins | sample SSSSmetaG_FD_184141 | JGI IMG/M metagenome (GOLD analysis project Ga0209511, IMG submission 184141) | Glacier valley bacterial and archeal communities from Borup Fiord, Nunavut, Canada, to study Microbial Dark Matter (Phase II) - ​SSSS... | ecosystem: Environmental > Aquatic > Freshwater > Ice >...
CAACCTTAATTCCGGCATTGGCCAACGTATATGCTGCCATTCCACCACCGGCTCCAGAACCTACAATGATCACATCATACGTTTTAGGATTTTTCTTAATCTGAAAATCAGGCATGAAGGAGTTTTGATTTTTTTAACTCCTTAAATGTATATTTTATTTTTTCAAAAGAGAAAGCTTGTCTGCCTGCAGGTATGCAAAAGATGAGAGTGGTTATTTCTTCTTTTTAGGAACCGGATCGAATCCACTTGTGCCCCATGGATTACAGCGAGCTATTCGCCTGGCGCCCATCCACATACCTTTCAAAATACCCCATTCCTCAATTGCTTCTACGGTATAATGTGAACAGGATGGTACATGACGGCATTGAGCACCAAGTAGCGGGGACAGCGTCCATTGATAGATTTTGATTGGAAATATGAATATCTTCTTGAGCATTTTTTAATAAGTAGGGGATAGGCAAGAATCAATGGGTAAAGAGCAGGACAAGATATTAAAAGTTGTTTTTTTACAGTGATGTCTCATGCAACGTCAAGTCTTGAATTAATATTGTGAATTTTGACTATTGCTTTTTGCGTACTGTATACTATTCGATAGAATACGTAATCTCTCCATCTTTTCCATCTTTAAGTTGAACGCCAATCTCTTTAAGATCATCTCTTATTTTATCCGATAAAGCAAAGTTGCGGTCTACACGGGCCTTTTTCCTCAACTCAATAAGGACTTTAATAGTTCCGTCGAGCAATTTATCATCATTGGATGTTTCTTCTTTCAAGCCTAGCACATCTTCCATAAATCCGATGAATGCTTTTTTAAAGTTTTCAAAGATTGCTGGATCAATTTTAGACAATAGGAGATTGCCGGATTTTATATCATTGATGCGTGATGACATTTCGAATACTACTGCCAATGTTTTAGCCGTATTAAAATCGTCACTCATATTTTCATAACATGAAGCAACCAGCGATTCAAGCGTTGCGTTTATCTCTTTATCAGGATTTGATTTTTCGCCCTGAGTCAATCCTTTAATGAAAGTAAGTGCCGAGCTCAATTTCTTGTATCCTTTTTCAGCTCCGCGGAGTGCCTCATTTGAAAAATCCAATGTGCTTGAATAATGGGATTGCAACATAAAGAAGCGAACGGTCATCGGAGTAAATCCTTTTTCAAGCATCGTGTGATTTCCGCTGAATAATTCAGAAGGTAAGAATGAATTACCCAATGACTTGCTCATCTTCTGTCCGTTGACGGTAAGCATATTTGAGTGAATCCAATAACGAACTGGCGACTTTCCATTGGCAGCAGTGGCTTGTGCAATCTCACACTCATGGTGCGGAAATTTTAAATCCATTCCGCCGCCATGAATATCAAATGTCTCTCCAAGGTATTTTGTGCTCATCACTGTACATTCGATATGCCATCCAGGGAATCCATCTCCCCAAGGTGAGGGCCAACGCATAATGTGTAATGGAGAAGCCTTCTTCCATAACGCAAAATCGATCTTCTCACGCTTTTCATCCTGACTGTCAAGTTCGCGACCACTTTCCATCAGATCTTCAATATTACGACCTGATAAAATTCCATAATGATGCGAGTTGTTATACTTTTTAACATCAAAATAAACAGAACCATTGATCTCGTAAGCAAGACCGAGGTCAATCAACTTTTGAGTGATCTGAATTTGTTCAACAATATGTCCTGTTGCGGATGGCTCTATGCTGGGAGGCATGATGTTAAATTGTCGCATCACCGAATGAAAATCTTCAGTGTATCGTTTTACAATTTCCATTGGCTCCAGCTTCTCGCTTCGGGCTTTCTTTCCGATCTTATCTTCGCCTTCGTCGGCATCGTTTTCGAGATGACCTACGTCAGTGATGTTTCTCACATAACGAACTTTATAACCAAGAAATCTCAGGTAACGCGAAATAATATCAAAGGATAGAAATGTGCGTACGTTTCCTAAGTGGACATTATTATAGACAGTCGGGCCGCAAACATATAGTCCAACGAAACCTTCCAGTAGAGGTATGAATTTTTCTTTCTTTCCGCCAAGGGAGTTTGTGAGATGGACGGGGTATTTATCGTACAAGTTCATATTTGGATAATCGAACGCGAAACTACGAAAAACTAAAGAGGCAAATAGGGTCGTAGCAGGGATTAGTGTGAGTAGATTAAATATTCGGAAATAATTAACAAGGAATCTCAGGCACAGAAAATATTAATTCCCTGACGAAGCATCAATTCAGATTTGCTTTCTGAACTTAGAACTATGAACCGAAATCATAGAACTATTTTTTCGTAATCTTGAACTCAACTCTTCGATTCATTCTCCTGTGTTCTTCCGTATCATTTTTGACAATTGGGTTTGATGATCCATATCCGATACCTGCTATTCTCTTGGATGGAATTCGCCCCGTTTCCACCATATATTTTTTTACAGTTCCCGCACGATCCATTGAAAGGGCTTTGAGACTGATTGGATTTCCAACATTGTCTGTATAACCTCCGAGTTCAATTTCCATTGTTGGATTTTCTTTCATTATAACAGTAAGACGATCAAGTTCCGGGTAGGATTCAGGCTTTAAGATAGCTTTTCCTTGTTCAAAGAATACGTTGTTCAATTGAAGAGTCTGACCTTCGGCAATCGGAATCAGGTATAGATTTTTTTCCATCTCTACATATTTACTGATGGTAATTAATTCGAGATTTTCATTAACAGAAAGATAACCTTTGGCTCCGGCATGGAAACCGTAATTAACTCCATACGGAAGAACGATCTGGTAGTTACCAGTTTTAGGATCTGAAATTGCTTCGCCAACTTCAATTCTTGTTGTGAGATTGTCGACTAAAATTGTAGTGGCAATAGGCTGTTGTGTTTTCGCGTCTAATGTTTTTCCTTTCACAAGCACAACCGGATTGGGTTTCAATTCCTTTGCCATTTTGATGCTGATGATATCGGCACCCTGGGATCCTCCATCGTTGTTAACCATGTAAGCGATGTCACCTGATGCTGGAAGAACATAATACGCATCAAAAAAAGCGCTATTGATTTCAGGACCTACATTCACAGGCTCAGTCCATTTGGTCCATCCATTTCCAATACGTTTACTCATATAAATATCTGCGTTTCCATATCCTGGTCTTCCCAACGAAGAGAAATAAAGGGTTCGACCATCTGCAGCCAGAAATGGTGAATACTCTGAAGCTCTTGAGTTAATGTTTGGCCCTAAATTTAATGGTGCATTCCATTTACCGTTCTGGTCCTGAGTTGACACATAGATGTCACTTTCATCTACCGTATTATCATAAAATAGATTTTCACTGTTCTTTGCAGCCATTAGGATTGCTTTCCCATCAGACGACAAGAATCCTTCAAAATGAGATCCCTCATTAGTATATTCCAATCCAAGTTCCTGCGCTTCATTCCACCCATCATTACTTCTGCTTCTGCTCCAGAATTTTGTTGCTGTCACGAAGATTATTTTATTGTTGTCGGAGCTGACGGATAAAATGTTATCAACTCCAGTACTATTGACAGGACTTCCCATGTTCTTAGCCGCGCCCCAGCCAGTTCCATCGGAGACCGAAAGGTAAAAATCCTCTCCATCTGTTTTTCCTCCAAGATTGCCTTCATACTGTTCTCTTCCGAAATAAAGTTGTTTGCCATCGGCAGATATAATTGGAATCAGGTCGGCGGCGGATGTATTTATATTTGGCCCAAGATTTTCTTTAATAAATCCCTTGGTAAGATTTGCAGGCAGATTGATCGTAATATTTTGATCAAATTTAAAATTGTCGACTTCGAATTTCATCTTCGTATACGTTATCAATCCAATGCCTTCACCCTGCCAGTGGAATGAAGATATCGAAGCAACTTGTTGATTATTAATATAAAACGTCATTATCTTACCGACTTGTTCAATCTTCAAAGTATTGGATTGACCTATTGCTTTTGGTATGTCCGTCTTAACCCATTCATTGACTCCGATGATCTTCGTTGTGTTCTCTGATTTTGTATTAGCGATGTAGTAATATCCATTTGCGCTTATTAAAAAATAATTTTGCTCTTCAGAGATTTTATTACGTCCCCAAAAAATTCCAACGCCTTCGTTATCTGGTCCATCTATCTGTTTTATATCTGTTTCGAATTTAAAATCTTTTTCAATCTCAACGTATGGATAAATGGAAATCAGCCACCCGCCTTCGGAGGTATTGATAGACATCTTCCCGTTAGTAATGTACGTTGACGACCCTCCTGATTCACCGGTCCACCATACATTTCTATTGTCATCAAAAGTATCGTTGATTGCCACGGTCTGAGAGTAAGAAAGATGACCGATAAATACGATGGCAATTAATGTGGTATTTCTAATGATGCTCATGGTGTAATAAAATAATTTAATTATTCACTCGCTATTGGTAAAGCGCACCAACCGCAAATTTAAAAATACAGAGTCTCCGTTTGGCCGGACTCTGGCATGAAAGCCTGTACTACTTTTCACATTTCACCTTTCACTTTTCACTTTTTTTACTTTTCACCTTTCCCTATCAACACCCCGCTACTCCCATTCCCACGCATCATCATTTATCAACTCAGCTACTACAGCTGTCCAACCCGTTTGATGTGTCGCGCCAACGCCCCGTCCGGTATCTCCGTGAAAATATTCATAAAACAGGAGCAGATCTTTATTTTCAGTGCGGCTGTAAAATTCAGCATGATCACGGTGAACGGGCCTCTTATCGTTGGTATCTTTTTCAAAGATCGTAACAACACGTTTTGCCAATGCGTCTGAAATTCTTTCAAGATTCAACCAATTGTCAGAGCCCGTAGGATATTCAAGTTTTAGTGAATCACCATAATATTGATAATACTTCTTAAGGGCCTTGATCAATAAATAATTTGTTGGCATCCAAATAGGGCCTCTCCAGTTCGAATTTCCTCCAAACATTCCGGAAGTCGATTCACCAGGATCATAGCTAATACTGTACGTTCCCCCTGCTACATTTATAAAGTATGGGTTCTTTTCATGGAATTTGGATACAGCACGAATTCCTCCCGGCGCCAAAAACTCATTCTCATCCAAGAGCTTTTGAAGAATGCGTACCAATTTTTCTTTCTTCACTAGTGAGATAAGGATGTTTTCTCCTTCTTTCACTTGCTCATTTGGTAAGTACTTACCAGTCTTCAATCTGTAATTCTTAAAATATTCAATGCGTTTTTTAAAGTCGGTGAGCTTTTCAATTTTCTTATAATCAATAATTGAGACGGCAAACAACACGCTAAGTCCAACCGTTGAATGTACCTTTAGTGGTATTCCTTCACCATTAGGCATTGTCAGGAGGTCGTAGAAGAAACCCTCATCTTCATCCCAAAGTTTTGCTTCGTTTATTGATTCTGCAATCAAAACATAATGCTCATAGAATTTTGTTGCAACATCTTCAAAGGATGAGTCGATTACAGCAATTTCCAAAGCGATGTCCATCATGTTGAGAGCATACATTGCCATCCAGCTGGTGCCATCTACCTGTTCAAGTAACGCGCCTTTTGGAATTTCATTTCTATTGAATACGCCAATGTTATCCAGGCCTAAAAATCCCCCTTCGAATATATTATTATCATTTTCATCTTTTCGATTTACCCACCAGGTAAAATTGATAAGAAGCTTTTGAAAAACGCGTTTTAGAAAATAGATATCACCGGTACCTTTGATCGTTTTCTCAATTCGATAGACACAAAGGGCGGACCACGCATGCACCGGTGGATTGACATCAGAGAAGTTCCATTCGTACGCCGGTATCTGTCCCGCCGGATTCATATACCACTCACGCATTACAAGGAGCAGCTGGTTTTTTGCGAATACCGGATCAATCAATGACATTGGTATACAATGAAAGGCGAGATCCCATGCGGCATACCATGGATATTCCCACGTGTCGGGCATTGAAATAATATCTTCATTCTTAAGATATTTCCAACTGTTATTCCTTCCCGTCTTTCTGCTTTCCGGAGGAGAGGGAAGTCCCGGATCACCATTCAGCCAGCGTTCTACATCGTAATGAAAGTATTGCTTACTCCACAATAAGCTGGCAAATGTTTGTCGTTGAATATTCTTTACATCATCTGAGGTACCAACAGGTACAAACTTATCAAAGAATTCATCTGCTTCTTTTAAACGCTGAGCAAAAACTTCATTGGTACCTTCGAAGGGACTTAAAACTTGTTCTTTGCTAAGGCGAACCCTGATCTTTTTACTTTCTTTTCCTTTTATAGTAAGAAAATAAACTGGGGCAAACTTTGTTCCTTCATCTTTGCCGTCAAGAATTTTACTTTGTCCGTCAACGATTACCTTGTGAAAAGCATCTTTAACATACGAAGTGTTGTCAGGAACACCATAAAGACGTTCAGTATTAGTCTCATTCTCAGTAAATAGGGTTCTGTTAGGTTTTTCAAAATAGAAGTAGTAGGTGCCAAGTTTTTCATGTTCTGTTACTACTGTGCCCCATGTTTTTTTATCTTTTTGTAATACCATGGTGGGTTTGGTTTCAATGTCACTGCATGCCCAGCGATTTGTAAACCAAAGTGTTGGAAGCACAGTAATCTCAGCTGCTTTCTTTCCATTATTCACGATTTCAATTTCAACAATAATATCATCATCCGCATTTTTTGCATACGTGATAAATATATCAAAGTACTGATTATCATTAAAAATACCTGTGTCAAGAAGTTCAAACTCAGGTTCCAGTTTGCCGCGGCTTCGGTTTACATTAATTAGTGTTTCATAAGGGTATTCCTGCTGCGGATACTTATACAGCATCTTCATGTATGAATGTGTTGGAACATTATCAAGGAAGTAATAAAGCTCCTTGCAATCTTCTCCATGGTTTCCTTCGCTGTTGGTCAATCCAAAAAATCTTTCCTTAAGAATCGGGTCTTTACCATTCCATACTGCAATGGCAAAGTTTAAATTCTGATTGTGATCAGAAATTCCTGCGATGCCATCTTCGCCCCACCGATATGCTTTTGAACGCGCATGGTCGTGTGTGACATAATTCCATGCATCACCCCCGGCACTGTAATCTTCCCGGACCGTTCCCCATTGACGCTCAGATAGATAGGGTCCCCACTTTACAAGCGGGACTGGTTTTTTAGCATTCTCGTCAAGGCGACCTTGCTCGGACTGGGTGATTTTAGCACACATTATGGTGGTAGGTTTGGTGAGGATCTATTTAACAAATCAACAAATACGCATTGATAACTCTTGACTTTTTGCCTATTGTCATTTGATTTTTTATCAATTGATTTAGCCTCCAGTGGCAAATCCTTCAAACACAGTCATACCTCCATCAATGAAGATACTTGCGCCTGTGATGTAATCACTATCATCGGAAGCGAGAAATACAGCAAGCTTTCCAATGTCCGAAGGAACACCGATACGATTATACGGTATTAATCCCATCAAACTATTCAAAGCGGCAGGAGTGCTCCATGCGTCAGTGTTAATTGGAGTTTGAATTGCCCCAGGACATATACTATTAACACGGATTTTGCGATCGCCATATTCCTGAGCAAGACTTTGCATAAACATTCTTATCGCTCCTTTCGATGAGGCATAGTTCACATGTCCCGCCCATGGAATAAGCTCGTGTACCGAACTCATGCAAATTATTTTGCCAGTTGCAAGAGAGCGTTCCGGTACCGGACCTCTTCTTAAGAATTCTTTTATCGCTTCGCGAGCACAGAGAAACTGACCGGTAAGGTTTACATTCATTACTAAATTCCATTGTGCTAGTGTCATCTCATCGAACTTTGCATCTTTTTGCAAGCCTGCATTGTTTACAAGAATATCAACCGTACCAAATTCTTTTATGGCTTGTTGAAACATAGTAATTACCTGAGTTTCGTTGCTCACGTCTGCCTGCACAGCGATTGCCTTGCTTCCCAACGCATTGATCTTATCCACAACAGACATGGCTGCTTCTGGTTTTGAAACATAATTGACGATGACGTTTGCACCTGCTTCGCCCAATGATAGGGCAACTCCTTCGCCAATGCCTGAATTGGCACCTGTCACTAAAGCGGTTTGCCCGCTTAACTTTTTATCTGCCATGATTTCTTATTTTTTTGGTAAAATATTAATTAGATTAAGGTTAGGGAAAAGTTTGCAAAACTCCTATAGATAATTCCGTGTAATCATTTACGGTTTATAAATTATTCTCAATAACGTTCGTAAACTTTATGGATTATTTTAAGTCAAGCATTAATCCCTGATCTTCTATAAATTTGGGCATTAATATCTTCGTCCCCAGCTTCTTATTCATTTCTCCAATCACATATTTGCAAAGTTCTGGGGAGTGAATTTCCTCGTGCTGATGCATAAAAAAGTAAATTGTTTCGATCTTTTTATCCATCCATATTTTGATTCGATTAATCCAATCATCACATCGTGTGTAGTCCGTTGGATGAAGGCCATTGCCTACGAATCGTAGAAAAGCTTCTGAAGTAGTAAGCCGCATGTGTACGCAATCTCTTCTTCCGGATGCATCGGTGATCACAGCACCTTTTTTATATCTTTCAAGCAGATCGAAAACTCGTTCGAATTCATCAGGGGTCTCAAACCATTTGTCACTTCTCAATTCAACGAATACATTCAATTCTTCAGGAAGAAAAGCTAAATACTTTTCAAGAACATCATAACTTTTTGGTGTGAAGTTTGGTGGTAATTGTAGAAAGATTGGTCCCAGATTGTCTTCAAATCCGGATACCCCTTTTAGAAATTGATTCGTTGCATCTTCAGCATCTTTGAGACGTTTAAAGTGACTTATTTGATCTACAAACTTTGGACAGAACTTAAATCCTTTGCCAACTTTATTTCTCCAGGCAGACGTTTGTGCTTCCGTTGGCATTCTATAAAAAGTAGCATTGAGCTCAATGCATGTAAAATGCTTTGCATAATATAAAAGAAAGTCGGCATCTTTCGTTTTAGGTGGATAGATTTTCCCAACCCAATCTTTACGGCCCCATTTGGCGCAACCTATCAGAATATTTGTTTTAATTTCCTTTTTGGATTGCTTATCAAGTAAGCGAACAGTTCCTGCAGTATCAGGCGGAAGTTTGAAGTCAATGTATTCAAGATTTTCCTCTTCTACTTTTCCAAAATCCATGAGACTGCTTTTAGACTGTTTATTGCAGTTTAAAAATATAAGTTTTCTCTCAGATTTCGGTAAATAAATGACCGCAGTTACAACACATTTTGCCCAATGCCCAATGAAAACTCGCTTCATATACAAACATATTGTTCAAAAGCCTTTATTCCTTTTTTGTCACCTTGCATGGAGTCAATGGCTTTTTACTCCGAAAGGATTTTGTTACTTCAAAGTACCCGGCTTCAGAAAGGTTGTCTATTTGAACACTCAGATTGCCTGTGGTAGAATTTGTTTTCTCTTTCAGGAATGTAAACTCAGCAGAATTAAGGCTAATCAATAGTGACATAATATCAAGTTGTAATTGCGAATGTAGTAGTGGGTCGAGTTCCTTAAGCATTGCATTTCAGATTTTCTGAGATAAAAAGTCTTTTGAACAATAATTTTTTGAGGTTTTGGCTAAAGTTTTTACCTTCTGCCACCAAATTCAACGTATGTCTATGATCAAACTCCTATTGTTTTCAATGATTGTATTTTCAATCTCATCCAATGCCCAGAATATTTCTGAGGAGAAAGTCAAAAAGTTAAAAGCTGAGGCGATCTCTGAAATTGATAAGCAGTATGTTTTAGGCCAGCAGATCAATGATATGTTGTTTAGTTTCTCTGAATTAGGATTTCAGGAATCAGAAACACAGGTATATTTAACAGGTATTCTTGAAAAGAATGGATTCAAAATTCAGAAAGGAATAGCGGGGATTCCAACAGCGTGGACAGCAACATGGGGAAGTGGTAAGCCATACGTTGCTATTGGTTCAGATGTAGATTGTATTCCTAAAGCATCACAGAAACCTGGTGTTGCATATCACGATCCAATACTGGAAGGAGCGCCAGGTCATGGCGAAGGTCATAATTCCGGACAAGCGCTCAACATCATCACCGCCGTTGTCGTGAAAAAGATAATGGAACGCGAAAATATTTCAGGAACACTGATGCTGTGGCCGGGGATTGCAGAAGAACTTCTTGGAACGAAAGCATATTATGTCCGTGCAGGAATATTCAAAGATGTTGATGCATGTATCTTTACACACGTGGCAAGTAACCTCGGTGTAGGTTATGGTGATGCTGGTTATAATGGAATGATCTCGGTTAAATTTAATTTTGAAGGTGCTGCAGCGCATGCTGCTGTCGCTCCATGGCGCGGAAGAAGTGCACTGGATGCAGTTGAATTAATGAATATTGGCTGGAATTTTCGCCGTGAACATCTTGAACTAACACAACGATCACATTACGTAATCCCTGATGGTGGTGATCAGCCAAACGTTGTACCATCGAAAGCTTCTGTATGGTATTACTTCCGTGAAAGAACATATCCGGCAATCAAGGCATTATTTGACAAAGGATTAAAAACTGCAGAAGGTGCGGCATTGATGACTGACACGAAATTTACATACGAGATTTTAGGATCTGCGTGGCCCGGACATTTCAGCAAACCAATTGCAGTAGCGATGTATAGTAATATAAAAACTGTTGGCTTGCCGAAATGGTCTGAACAAGATCAAACTCTTGCATTGGCAACACAAATTGAAATGAAGTCAGCAAAGATTGAAGGTCTTGCGGTAAAAGTTGACACGATAGGAATGCCGAACGATGTTAAGCCGGTAATCATGGGTGGACGTACGTTATACACAATGGGTGGTGGCTCTGATGATATCTCAGATATTTCGTGGACGTTGCCAACCGTAGTGCTAACCTATCCATCCAATATTCCAAATCTTCCCGGCCATCATTGGTCGGATGCAATTGCGATGGCGACACCAATTGCTCATAAGGGAATCATTACTGGTGCCAAAGTAGAAGCTCTTACATTGATTGATCTTTTATTGAAGCCCCAGATACTAAAAGACTCATGGGATTATTATAACAATGAGCAAACAAAGGAACAAAAGTATATCCCATTGATAGGTGATAAAGATGTTCCTGCGATCACGCTTAATAAAAAGATCATGGATGAGTTCAGGCCAAAGCTCAAAGCATATTATTACGATCCTTTGAAGTATAAAACATATCTTGAACAGTTAGGGATTACGTACCCAACAATTCGAAATGATCAAAAAGAAACCATTCAAAAAGAATTAAAAAAATAATCTGTACTTATTCATTCAATGAAAAAATTAATAACGTTTATTATCTTCACTGCGATAAGCGCTGCGGGGTTTTGCCAGATAGAGCTTCAGCAAGTAGAAAAGCTAAAAGCCGATGCAGCACTTGAAGTTGAAAAGAACGCTGTGCTCGGTCAGCAAATCAATGACATACTATTTAGTTTTTCAGAACTTGGTTTTCAGGAATATGAAACACTCAATTATCTTACCGCACTTCTCGGGAAGAATGGATTCAAAATTCAAAAAGGTATCGCTGGAATTCCCACAGCATGGATTGCCACGTGGGGAAGTGGAAAGCCTGTTATTGCATTAGGTTCAGATGTCGATTGTATTCCCAAAGCTTCTCAAAAGCCAGGAGTTGCTTATCATGATCCGATTGTTGACGGGGCACCAGGCCATGGTGAAGGTCACAACTCAGGACAAGCATTAAATATTATTTCAGCTCTCGCCTTGAAGAAGATCATGGAGAAAGAAAAGATCCAGGGTACGATCATGCTTTGGCCTGGAGTTGCAGAAGAAGTTGTTGGAACAAAGGCATTCTACGTTCGAGCCGGGTATTTCAAAGATGTTGATGCATGTATCTTCACTCACGTTGGAAATAACCTTGGTGTTTCGTATGGAGACAATGGAAACAATGGTCTCGTATCCGTAAAATTTAATTTTGAAGGTGCTGCTGCTCATGCTGCCGGAGCTCCATGGCGTGGAAGAAGTGCGTTGGATGCAGTCGAGTTAATGAACATTGGTTGGAATTTCCGGCGTGAACATCTTGAGCTCACACAACGATCTCATTATGTAATTACCGATGGTGGAGATCAGCCGAATGTTGTTCCATCAAAGGCTGCAGTATGGTATTACTTCCGTGAACGCACATATCCTGATATTAAAAAATTATTTGATGTAGGAGTGAAGATGGCGGAAGGTGCTGCTCTTATGACGGATACAAAGTTTACGTATGAGATTCTTGGCTCTGCGTGGCCTGGCCATTTCAATCGCCCGATGGCGGAAGCAATGTATGAGAACATTAAGAAAGTAGGACTTCCTACATGGTCAGCAGAGGATCAGTTGTTAGCGAAGGCTTCACAAATAGAATTGAAAGCACCAAAAATTGAAGGACTTGCTGTTACGCTTGATACTATTGGATTACCAACACCCGTTGGATCTATAAAAGTAATGGGTCGTGAGCTAATGGCGATGGGTGGTGGTTCTGATGACATTGCTGATATCAGCTGGTCATTGCCAACGATTGTGTTGCGCTATCCATCGAATATTCCTGGACTTCCTGGTCATCATTGGAGCAATGCTATTTCAATGGCAACTCCAATTGCCCATAAGGGAATTGTTTATGGCGCAAAAGCAGAAGTAATGACATTGCTCGATCTTTTGCTTAAGCCGGAGATATTAACGAACGCCTGGACTTATTACAAAACAGAACAGACAAAGGATATTAAGTATACTCCGCTGATTGGTGAAAAAGATAATCCGGCGATTTATTTGAATCAAAAGATCATGTCTGAGTATGCACCTAAGCTGAAGGCTACCTATTACAATCCGGTAAAATACAAGACGTACTTAGAACAGTTAGGAATTGTATATCCTACTTTACGTCCTGACCAGAAAGAAGCTGTAGCGAAGTTACCAGTGCCTGTTAAGAAATAGTATAAGTTATAAAAAGTAAAATGTGAAATGGAGAGGAATCCACATTTCACATTTTACTTTTACTTTTCATTTTTTATAGTTTTACAAAGTATCTTCGTATCATGTTCACAGGAATCATAGAGGCCACAGCCAGGGTTGAGAAAATCACGCAGGAAGGAAGCAATAAGCACTTTCTTTTCTCCAGCTCAATTGCAAACGATTTTAAAGTCGATCAGAGCATTTCTCATAACGGTGTTTGCCTCACTGTTACAAAAATAATTCCAGGGAATTATTGGGTTACTGCTATTGATGAAACCCTTCAAAAGTCAAGCATAGGAAAGTTGAATGAGGGAAGTATTGTTAATCTGGAGCGATCAATGCTTAACAATGGTCGCTTCGATGGGCATATCGTGCAAGGTCATGTGGATCAGGTTGGTACTCTGGAATCTATTAAAGATGAAAAGGGAAGTTGGATATTTGAATTCAGTTATAATCCTGCTACCGGAAATGTCACAGTTGAAAAGGGATCAATTGCCATTAATGGTGTGAGCCTAACTTGCTTTAATTCAAAAGACGGGAGATTTTCTGTTGCTATTATTCCCTATACGTATGAGAACACAAATTTTCACCAGCTAAAGAATGGTGATGAAGTAAATCTGGAGTTTGATATCGTAGGGAAATACATTAAGAGATTGATCAATAAATGAAATTGACAGCACCGGGTTGAATAAAAATTTACACTATCAATACCCCCTCCGACTACGATAGTCCGGTGACCATTCAATCTTTACTTGTATTTACGTTACTAAACGTGGTATTCTTGTATCAATTATTCATTAACTCCATACCTTTTGCTTTGTTTTTACGTTGTGAATATGCGGCCCGAACACCAGAAACTTACAATTAGAACCTCTCAGTGGCAACGTTCAGTTTTTTTAATCTTTCATGTATGCGCTCATTCGTTTGTTTCAAACCTTCTTCCCTTAAGTGGTTCATAAAAACGTATGTAAGAAAATGCCTGCATTTACAGAAAAGAAACCGGCTCAATTCGTGTCATTTGTAAATACCTAAATAAAAAACATCTCCCCATGCTAGAACAATTACAACGACTCGTAGAACAAAGTTCTCAACAACAGATTGTTGAAAATAAGGCAATCCCTGACCAGTTTAACAATGCTGCGATCAAAGAAGTAACCACACAGATTCTTAGCAACTTGAAAGGTCAGGTTGCAGCAGGAAATATGCAGCAGATAATTTCCTTATTTCAAAGTGGTGGTGGCAAATTAATGGCAACCAGTCCGGTCTTAAATACGATGGTCACATCGGTAACTGCAAGTTTAGCAACGCGATTCAATCTCCCCCCGCAAGTTGCACAGACAGTAGCTACAAATCTTGTACCTTCTGTTATGACGCAGGTTATAAAAAAGGCGAATGACCCCAGGGATATCGATTTTGATTTGCAGCAAATGATGCGCAGCATGACTGGCAATAATAGTCTTGATATTACATCCATGCTGGGTGAGGGTCCTAAAGGTGCTATTAGTAACATCAGTAATATTTTTGGAAAAATATTCGGAAAGTAATCTTATTAACAATATTAGATCAGATCTCCGGAAGCTTTCCCACAACTTTTTTTTGCACTTTATTATCCAGCCACTGATATAGTTTGAAAGCACTGTATCCGCTCATCAAGCCCACTAATATCCCGGCAAGGATGTCTCCG
>Ga0209511_1002596_pt1 | contig 14649 bp, 13 predicted proteins | sample SSSSmetaG_FD_184141 | JGI IMG/M metagenome (GOLD analysis project Ga0209511, IMG submission 184141) | Glacier valley bacterial and archeal communities from Borup Fiord, Nunavut, Canada, to study Microbial Dark Matter (Phase II) - ​SSSS... | ecosystem: Environmental > Aquatic > Freshwater > Ice >...
CAGAGCATCCAATACAAGACGGACGATCGCCATTACGTTATCGCGTATTCTCGCGAGAGTGCGGAGCTCGGGAAACGTGCCGGCGACATTCACGACGTCACGCAAACGCTAAATTTCGAATACGATAGTACGAGGAATCTGTCAGCGTACGTCAACTATAGCCTCGATCGGGGAACGCTCGTTCTCGACAACGCACGCGCCCAACGCATCGACGCGGGGGTCGGATATAGCACCAAAACGGATTTCTATTCGGTGAGCGCCCGCAAGGTCGGCACCTACTTCAATCCGTACGACGGCTTCGTCGCCCTCACCGACATTGCCGGGTATAACGTGCAAGCCTACCACACGCAGAAATTTGGACCGCAAAAGCCGATCACGCAGATGGGATACGGTGCCTCGGTCGATCACTACGTAGGAACGACCGGCGGTACGAATCTGGTTGACTAGAACGCCTTTATCAACGCGTTTGCGAAGAATAAAGTCTCCGCGGCAATCACGACCGGCTCGTCCTATGTCCGCCTGCCGGGCGATCTGTTGCGACCGTTCAACCAAAACGGAATCAACATCGATTATCTGCTCAATACGGCTACGCAAGACTCGGTCGGTATCCAAACCGGGCGGTTTGCCGACGGCCAACTCGTCTCGACCCAGCGCCTGGCTTCGTTCCATCTCGGTGGCCCGCGTACCACGATTAGCGTACGCGCCGATGCGACGGACTGGTTTTGGGACAATCATACCCGTGCGACGCAGTGGCTCGAACGTGGAAGTCTTACCTACACGCTTGGGACCGATAGTTCGTTCTCGATTGGAGCGCGGAAAATCGTGGGCGCCTCACCTCCGGTCGGCGGCCTCCCGCAATCCATCGTCGGCACGAACCTTTCGCTCGCGTTCTCGCGCCGTCGCAAGCACGATGAATTCTACTTCGTCTACGGCGATGCAAGTGCGTTTTATACCCGCCCGGCCGCAACGTTGAAGATCATCCACTACTTCGGCGCCGACAAGGGGACTTAAACCTTAGCCGTCGTTATCGAAATCGTTTTGTCGGACGTGCTGTGCGTAGATGGAATGCGGATAACGATGGAGCAGCCACGCATCGACGGCCTCGGCGCGCTCGTGTGCTTCATCGTTATCGACCCGATGATAGAGCGCGGAGAGCCGATAGATGTAGCGCGGAAGCCACGGATCGAGTTCGTAGCGCGCTTGCCAATCGTGCAATCCGTCTTCGACCGCACGGGCGGCATTCACAACGCTGGAATCGTCGCGCGCGCCGTTGCGTGAGTCCCGCATCAAGTCGTGCAGCATGTTGCGCATCCCGAGGATGCTCAGTCGCTGGTGGCCGAAATATTCATCGGCGGGAGCGACCGTATGGTACGCCGCGACGGCGGGCGCCGGAACGAGGGAAACAAGCGGGAGCATCAAGCTCACGATGACGGCAAGGGAAGCAGCCTTCATGCTAAGGACCTCCAAGAAACGCAGTCGCCCCAAGCGGCGTGCTATCGAAGACTCGTCGACCGGGGTATCTAGCAAACGAGAGGCTTGCCGTCGTTCGTTAGCAGTCGCGTATTAAAATTCAGCTAACTCGACTGAGCGGGCGAGCGAGTCCCGAGGACGCTCCGGTCGGCCGCGAGAATTAGAGAGCATGAGCGGCGTTCAATGGTTGGCCGAGGTCGATAAGCGGGTGCGCGCGCGCATGCCCGATGTCGAGGTCTCGCTGCCCGACGAAGATCTTACGACTTTCATGCTCGGACGGCGCGGGGTCGTTCTGCACGCGGTCGGTCAGCAAGCGATGCTGGCGCCATCCCAATCGACCGGGACGACGATCGCCGATCGACTCGAGCATCGTGTGCAACATTTCGATGCGATGGCGTTCGCTATTTCCGAGGAGACGATCGCCAAAGGGGCGGACGCCGTCTGCGCTCATCTGCAGCAGAACGAAAGAACCGCTACGAAGCTGGACTAGCACGTACTTGCCTCTCGCGCGTTAGAAAACGCGGTGTCTTCGATCCGAACGCGCCAAACGGTAACGACGATCGTGAGAAAACCGAAGATCAACGCGTGCCACGGAAGCCCGAGCGCAAGCGAGAGACACGGCAGTTCCACGGCAACCAGCACGGCGTTCGGATGGCGCAAAAACCGGTACGGACCCGAGCATACCGGTTCCACGCCGGGAACGAGTATGATCCGCGTCGTCCATCGCTCGCCGAGCGTTCGTTGGATCCAAAGTCGCCCCACTTGGAGCACGACGGCAGCGATGGCGAACGCGACGTTCACCGACCGGCCCCAGCCGAATATCCACAAACTGACAAGCCAAAGACCGTGGAAGGCGATGAGGATCGGATACGAAGAAGCGCCGACTTCGTATGCGCCTCGTGCGAGCAACGCCTTCGTGTTTCGCTTAGAAATGACGAGTTCCGAAAGACGCTGGGCGGTCAGCGCGATGAGGAGAGCGGTGCTAGCGACCGGCAACGTTGAGCGTCGCAAACGAGGCCGTGAATCCGGGCCCGAGCGCTGCGAGAACGGCGCGTCCGGTGAATCCTTGCGCCAGCATGCGCTCGAGAACGAAGAGCACCGTCGGCGATGACATGTTACCGAAGTCGCGCATCACCGTACGTTCGACGGCAAGGGTTCCCAGTGGAAACTCGAGTGCCGACTCGATCGCTTCGAGAACTTTCGTTCCACCCGGATGACAGACGATTCGATCGATGTCTGCCGGCGCAAGATCTAGCCGTTGCATGGCAAGATCGAATTCGGCGCGATAATTTCGCGCGATGAAATCCGGTAGCGAGCGAGAGAGAATGACGCCGAGTCCGGCCTGATCGGTCGACCAACCCATGATGTCGAGCGTATTCGCCCACAGATGCTCCGTCGAGCCGCCGACCCAGCCGATCGCCGAACCGTCGCCGCAGCGAAAAATAGCGGCAGCCGCCCCATCGCCGAAGAGTGCGGTCGAAACGATATCCGCTTTGGTCGCACGATCCGGGCGGAACGAGAGCGTGCAGAGTTCGATCGTCACGAGCAACACCGTCGTGCCGGGTTCGCTTGCCGCGATGCGCGACGCGTTCGCAAAACCCGAAACGCCGCCGGCGCAGCCGAGCCCAAAGATCGGAATGCGTCGAACGTCCGGCCGAAAGCCGAGTCGCGGCAACACGCGGGCCTCGAGGCTCGGCGTTGCAATTCCGGTCGATGAAACCGTGATGACCGCGTCGATTTGGCTTGCATCGAGCGCAGCGGCTGCGAGCGCCTTGACCACGACTTGTTCGAAAAGTTTGGTCGCCCCATCGATGTACGACGCCGTCCGCTCGGGCCAATCGTGCGTTTCCGTAAACCAGTCGAGCGGTTCGACAGAATAGCGTCGCTCGATTCCCGTTGATGCAAAGACCCGCGAGAGCGCCTGATACCCGGCCATGCGATGCCCGAATTTCGCCCTTGCCAATTCTGCTGCGACCTGCTGCTCGATGCAATAGTCGGGTAACGCTGTTGCAAGAGAAAGCAGCTGCGGGGCCGCCTCGGGAAATGGAGAGATCAAGGTACGACGCTGCTTCCGTGAGTTTCGCCGGCGAGGTGCCCGCGAATCTCTGCTTCTTACCCGTTTCACCGCAATACAACGGTACGCGCAGACAGGCGGCAAGCACGCGACTTCTTACCTCGTAACGATCGACTTTTTCGCTATTCGGGGTCGGCGAAGAGCATTTCGAGATCTTCGCGCGTCAGCGATTTTGCGACCGCGCTATCGGCCTTGATGACGGTCTTCGAGAGTTCGCTCTTGCGCTCGGCGAGCGCGCGGATTTTCTCTTCGACCGACCCGCGCGTGACCATACGATATGCGGTCACGGGGCGATGCTGGCCGATGCGATGCGTGCGATCGATCGCCTGGCGTTCGACGGCGGGATTCCACCAGGGGTCGTACAGGATCACGTAATCAGCGGCAGTGAGCGTCAACCCGACGCCGCCGGCTTTGAGCGAGCAGAGGAAAACCGGCGCGCCGTCCGGCTTCATGAAATTTTCGACTTCGGTTTGACGATCGCGATCTTTGGTCGAGCCGTCGAGATAGTTGAACGAGATGTTCCGCCTCTCGAGCGCCGAGCGCATGATCTTGAGCATCGATGCGAAGGCCGAGAACACGAGCACGCGGTGGCCGCCCGAGAGCACTTCTTCGATCGTCTCGATGAACGCATCGAATTTGGCACTCGCTTCGGGTTCGTCGATGTACGCGGGCACGAGCAAACCCGGATGCGCGCACACTTGGCGTAGTCGCGTCAAGGCCGCGAGAACGTGGACCGTCGCGCCTTCCATGCCGCTTTCGCCATCGAGCTGCGCGAGCACGTCGCGACGCGCGGCCTCGGCGATGCCGCGATAGAGACGACGCTGGAGCGGCGAGAGGTCGCACTCGATGATCGCCTCGGTGCGCGCCGGAAGCTCTTTTGCGACGTCTTCTTTGGTACGGCGCAACACGAAGGGTTCGAGTCGCGAGCGCAGAGCGCGTGCGGCCTTCTCATCGCCATCGGCGATCGGATTCTCGAAGCGGCGTCGGAACGAGGACTCGCTGCCGAGCAGACCCGGCTCGACGAAGGCAAAGATCGCCCAGAGGTCGCGTAGCGAATTCTCGACCGGCGTTCCGGTCAGCGCGAGCCGATGATCGGCGCGCAGATTGCGCACGACGCGCGCGATCTGCGAACTGGGATTCTTCGCATTCTGCGCTTCATCGAGAATGAGCGTGCGGAAGTTGAACTTCTCGAGAATCGCGGCATCGAGGCGCGCGAGCGCGTAGGACGTGATCACGACGTCGGCATCGTTGATTTGTTCGAAACGCTGCGCGCGATCGCTGCCCGATTGAAGACGCAGCGTCTTGAGATCGGGGGCGAAGCGAGCGATTTCCGTTTCCCACGTATGCGTGACCGAAGTCGGCGCGATGACGAGCGAGGGCGCGCGACCTTCGGTTTGCTTCCGTCGCAGCAAATACGAAATCACTTGAATCGTCTTGCCGGTGCCCATGTCATCGGCCAGCACGCCACCGAATTCAAACGACGAGAGATAGGCGAGAAAGTCCAGGCCTTTTCGTTGGTAACCGCGCAGGATGTCGGCTAATTCCGGCGGCGGCTCCACTTCTTCGATCCCTTGGAAATCGCGCAAGCGCTCGCGCAGACGCTCCACTTCCTCGGGTAGGGTGACCGAGGCAAACGATTCGTGCAGTTCATCGCGCAGTGCGACGAGCGCCGCAAGCCCGTTCTGTTTGCGTTCGGAGATTTCGTTGATGAGCTGACCGCGCGACCGCAGTTGACTCACATCGACGAGCTTGCCGCGCACTTCGGCAAATCGACCGGTGGTACTGAGCAACGCGGCGAGTTCTTTTGGCGTCAGCGCCTCGCCGTCGCCGATGAATACATCGACGTTGAGTTCGAACCAATCTTGGCGCGAACCGCCCTCAGCATCGGGTTCGGCGGGCCGCGTCGAGATCGCGATGTCGATCTTGCCGCCTTCGCCCCCGCCGAGTGCGGAAAGACTCTCATCGAGCCGCACTTCGCAGTCTTCCCACGTCGGCAGCAATTCCTTGATCACGGTTGCCGCGCGGTCCGCCGAATGCAGCGCAAATCCATCGTTGCCGCGCGGGACGAATCCGGCATCGATGAACCGTTTCGAGAGACGGTGTGCCACGTGTGCGCCGAAGCGCACGAACTTTCCGTCGACTTGCGCGATCGCGCCGTGAATTGAAAACGTCGTGCGCGCATCGGTCGACCGGTCGACGAATGCCAAACGCGCGAGCAGCGCGCCATCGCGCCAGGCCATGCGTGCGAGCAACGCCGGTTCGAGCGCATCGCTCACGCCGAGCGACTTGCGTTCGTCCGGCGGCAAAAATGGGGCAACGCGAGCGATCGTCGCGGTCGAGGGCGCGGCGCCGTTGGTCGCGGCTTGATCCGCTGCGGCAAGCCGCGCTGCCGCGACGATTTTGCGCGGATCGAAACTCGCATCGAGCAAATAGGCGATGCGATCGACGATCAGCCACGCAGGAGGGCCATCCAAGACGAAGCCGCCGGCGGGTTCGTGACGGCGACCGTCACCATCTTCAAGCGTGGGAACGAATCGCGGCCCGCGCCGCGTGGCGCGCAGCCGCAATCCACGTAAATCGATCGCAAACGGCGTCAGTTCCGAGGGATGGCGATTCTCACCGGGCGCATCATCGAAGCGTAGACGCGGGTGGCGGGCCAGACGAAACAGCGCGCGTGCCAGCGCCTTCGGAGCCGTTCGCGTTCCGAAGGCTTCTTGCGTTGCTTCATCGTGAATGAGTTCGCGATCGGACTCGTCCCAGTCATCAGGCGGCGTACCGTCCATCATCGTGAGGATCGATTCTGCATCGCGAATCACGCCGCGCAGGCGCGGCGTATCGAGATAGAGCGAGCCGGAGAGCGTCTTGCCGTCGGTACTCGAGATAACCGGCCACACGCTGCGGGCGCGCGCGCGCGGCGGCTCGACATCGAGCGTTGGCAACCAGGTGTAATCGTGTTCCTCGCCCGGTTCGATGCCGACGCCGACGGCGACCGGAACGGTCGCACTTTGCGTTCGAACGGCTTCCAGCGTCGCCACGATGTGTTCGCAAATGCCGCTACCACCGCAACTGCAAATGCTTCGCAACGCCTGCGGGCCGGTACCCGTGGCCCATTCGATGAGGACGCTTGCGGCCGTCTTGTCCTTGACGGTCGATTCGATTTTTGCTTCTTCGACCACACGAAGCACGACGCGCCCGCTCTCAGCGAGAGCGAGCGCGACGCGCGTTAGGTCGCGGGCAAACCAGTTGCCGATCGACGCCGGTAAGCGCGATCGCCATGTAGCGAATGGGGTCAAGCCGGACGTACTTCTACGTCGGTTGCACGACTTCCGGCGGCGGGACCGCAGGCAGTTCGAACGACGGGATTTTGTTGAACTTGAGCTTTTCCGGATTGTCCGGATCCACTTCGGCAAGGATGTGATCGCCCGATCCGAACCGACCGCGGAGCATCTCCTCGGCGAGTTCGTCCTCGACTTCTCGCTGAATTGCACGACGTAACGGACGCGCTCCGAATTGGGGATCCCAGCCCTTCTTGGCAAGCAACGCTTTTGCGTCTTCCGTGACTTCGAGGTGCATTTCTTGCGCTTTGACTTCGCGGATGACTTTCTCCAGTTCGAGTCCGACGATCTGTTCGATCTCCGAACGCGAGAGCTGATGGAAGACCACGATTTCATCGACGCGGTTGATGAATTCCGGACGGAACGTGTGCTTGACCTCGTCGAGCACTTTGTTCTTCATTTTTTCGTACTGCTGTTCGTCCGTATTGCCGCCGTCTTTTTGCGGACGGAACCCGATATCGGTCGACGAGGTAATTCCGGTGGCCCCGACGTTCGAGGTCATGATGATGACGGAATTCTTGAAATCGACAACGCGGCCCTGAGAATCGGTCAGGCGACCGTCTTCGAGGACTTGCAGCAAGAGGTTGAACACATCGGGATGCGCCTTCTCGATTTCATCGAGCAGCACGACGCAGTACGGACGACGCCGCACGGCTTCCGTTAGCTGTCCGCCCTCTTCGTATCCGACGTACCCCGGAGGTGCGCCGACGAGTCGCGAGACCGCGTACTTCTCCATGTATTCCGACATGTCGATGCGGATCATCGATTCGGAATCATCGAACAAGAACTCGGCAACGCTACGCGCGACTTCGGTCTTCCCGACGCCCGTAGGCCCGAGGAAGATAAACGAGCCGATCGGGCGTTTCGGATTTTTGAGGCCGGCGCGCGAGCGACGGATCGCACGCGTGATGACTTCGACGGCCTGGTCTTGGCCGATGACGCGCTTGTGCAGTTGCTCTTTCATGCCGAGCAGCTTGAGCGTTTCGGCTTGCGCGAGCTTCGCAACCGGAATCTTCGTCCAGGCGGAGACGATGTAGGCGATGTCTTCCTCGGTCACTTTGACGACCGTATCCGTCTTCGACTTCTTATCGTTCCACTCGCTCTCGAGGCGCGTCTTCTCGAGGCGCAGCTTCTCTTCGCGATCGCGAATAGAGGCGGCTTTTTCGAACTCTTGCGACTTGACGACGGCTTCTTTCTCGGCCTTGATCCTGCGGATCTCGGTCTCGATGTCGCGGATTTCTTTTGGCGGCAACGAGGCTTGCAGACGCACGCGCGATGCAGCCTCGTCGACGAGATCGACGGCCTTGTCGGGCAAGAAGCGATCGGCGATATAGCGGTCGCCGAGTTTTGCCGCTGCGACGAGCGCTTCGTCGGTGATCGTTACTTTATGATGCGCTTCGTAACGGTCGCGCAGGCCTTTGAGAATTTCGACGGTTTCATCGACCGACGGTTCGCCGACCATGATCGGCTGGAAGCGGCGTTCGAGGGCCGCGTCTTTCTCGATGTGCTTGCGGAATTCGTTGAGCGTCGTCGCGCCGATGCATTGAAGCTCGCCGCGCGCAAGCGCCGGTTTGATGATGTTCGAGGCATCGATCGCGCCTTCCGCTGCGCCCGCACCAACGAGCGTATGCAGCTCGTCGATGAAGAGGATGATCTCGCCGGCTGCGCCGCGGATTTCATCCATCACGCGCTTCATACGCTCTTCGAATTCGCCGCGATACTTCGTTCCGGCAACGAGACCCGCGAGATCCAGCGTAATGACCCGACGATCGCGCAGGGGCTCCGGAACTTCGCCTTTGATGACGCGCTGCGCCAGGCCCTCGGCGATCGCCGTTTTGCCAACGCCCGGCTCGCCGATGAGCGCGGGGTTGTTCTTCGTACGCCGCGAGAGGATCTGGATCACACGTTCGATTTCGCTCGCACGCCCGATGACCGGGTCGAGCTTATTCTCGCGAGCGAGCGTCGTGAGATCACGGCCATACGCATCGAGCGTGGGCGTCTTTGACTTGCCTTTGGGCGCGGGCGGTTGGCCCTCGGCTCCCAAGAGCGACGTCGTCTGCACGCGTACTTTCGCCGGATCGACGCCAAGGTTGGTGAGGACGCGCGCGGCGACCCCTTCACCTTCGCGAATCAATCCGAGCAGCAAGTGCTCGGTGCCGATGTAATTGTGATTGAGCTGACGGGCCTCTTCGAACGCAAGCTCGATGACGCGCTTCGCTCGCGGCGTGAAGACCATTTCCTGTTGGACGGTCTGTCCGCCACGGCCAACGATGGCCTCGACTTCTTGGCGTACTTTTGCAAGGTTCACGCCGAGAGTCTCGAGGACTTTCGCGGCCAGGCTTTCGCCCTCCGAAATGATCCCAAGCAAAATATGCTCGGTTCCGATATAATTGTTGCCGAGACGCTGCGCTTCTTCTTGCGCTAAAACGATACTGCGCCGTGCGCGCTCGGTGAATGGTTCCCACATTGACATGACGGTTAGACTCCCTGAACGTCCCGCACCGCTCCGAAAGCGGATTTGGTTGTCTCATTAACCATCGGCGAATCGCGACAGTTTCAAAACCGAGGTCCTATGTCCTAGGGAATCTTCTCCGATCTGAGAATTTGGAATCGACTTTCGCCCTGCGCTCCCCAGGTAGACATTCTTGCTTTTAGCTATCAATGCCGGCCAACTGACCGACCAGTTCGTAAACGGCGTCACTCTCGGAATGCTCTACATCCTCGTCGCTCTGGGCTTGAACATCATCCTGGGGCTGATGGGGGTCATTAACTATTCGCACGGCGCGTTTTTCATGCTGGGCGCGTACCTGACGTTCACCCTCAATCCACTGGTCGGCTTCTGGCCCGCGATCCTGCTCGCGGCCCTGCTGGTCGGCGCGATCGGGATGGCGTTCGAATTTCTGCTCGTTCGGCGACTGTACGATCGGCTGCCGGAATACACGCTCTTGCTCACCTTCGGGACGGCGCTCATCTTTAAAGACGTCGTTCGCGCGATCTGGGGCGACGACGCGGTTCGCGTGACGATGCCCGATTATCTCAGCAACCCAATTACGATCGGCGGCCTGCAGCTGCCGTTCTACCGCGACGTGTTTCTCGTCATCGTGACGATCGTCGTGCTGGGGCTCGTTTGGCTGCTCCTCAACAAGACAAACATCGGCATGATCATTCGGGCCGGCACGCGCGATGCCGAAATGGTGAAGATCTTGGGCATCAACATGCCCGCGATGTTCACGCTCGTCTTCGGCATCGGGTCGCTCATGGCTGGCCTTGCCGGCGCGCTTGCCGCGCCAATCTATGCCGTGCAGCCGGCGCTTGCCTCGCAGTGGATCATCCTGACGTTCGTCATCGTAATCGTCGGCGGGATCGGCTCGTTCTGGGGTGCGATCGTCGGCGGACTTGCGATCGGCATTCTCTCGAGCATGATGGAACTCGTGTGGCCGCCGGCCGTCGAGTTGACGGGCTTCGTGATCATGGGCATCGTGCTCTTGATTCGCCCGCGCGGACTCTTTGGCGTCGAGGGCCTCTTCGAGTGAAAAAGCTCTTCACGCATCCGCTGCTGTGGACGGCGGTCGTCTTCGTCGTTCTGCCGTTCGTTGCGGGCGCCAATCCGTTCGTTGGGAAGAGCGGATTTGTCGACATCGCGACGACGATGGTCATCTTCTCGCTCTTTGCGCTCGGCTTCAATCTGCTCTTCGGACATCTCGGCGAACTCTCGTTCGGCCACGCGATGTTCTTCACGATCGGCGCTTACGCGACGGCGCTCTATACCAAGGGCTTCGACTTCACCATCGGCAGCCTGCACGTGCATCACGGCGCTGCGGGCAACGCGCTGCTCGCGCTCCTCATCGCCGTTGGCCTCGCGTTGCTGCTGGCATTTCTGCTCGCGCGCCTGGTCGTACCGCGCTCGAGCGGCATCTACTATTCGATGATCACGCTTGCATTCGCGCAAGTGATCTTCTTCGTCACCTACAAATTCGGCGACTTCACCGGTGGTGAAGATGGAATTCAAGGCGTCAAGCGCCCGACGCTACCCGGCTTCCCGGACGGCTGGCTCGGCGATTCGCTCCACTACTACATCTTTGCCGCGACGATCGTCTTCGTTTTCTCGGCGCTCGTCTACTGGTTGATCAATTCGCCGTTCGGCAGCGTGCTGCACGCGATTCGCGAGAATAAAGAGCGCGCGCGCTTCCTGGGCTATGACGTCAACAAATACCGCGTCAACGCGTTCGTCATCAGCACGCTGTTCCCGGCGATTGCGGGTTGGCTGTGGGCGTACTATCAAACCTCGATCAATCCCGACGCCGGCTCGATCGAATACAGCGGTAACGTCGTGATGATGTCGTTGCTCGGGGGCATTCAAACCTTCTTCGGCCCGATTCTCGGCGCGATCATCTACTGGGAGCTACAGAACAACATCTCGCAGGGCACGAAGTTCTGGGAAGCGTGGATCGGAATCGTATTCGTCGTGTTCGTGCTCGTCGGTCCGCGCGGGATCATGGGAATCCTCGACGACATCCGCCACTATGGATTCGGCACGGCCGTCGTCCGTCTATTCGATAAGAAGGCGCGCATCAAAGGCGACGTTGCCGAAGAACTGCCACCGCTCGACGAGCATGCTGGAACGACGGTCATTCGATGAACTACGCATTCAAAACCGAAGGGCTCACGCGCCGCTTCTCCGGCTTTACCGCCGTCAACAACGTGACGATCGAAATTCCGACCGGCGGCGTGCGCACGATCATCGGACCGAACGGTGCGGGAAAAACGACGTTCTTCAACCTGCTCAGCGGACGAATTCCGCCGAGCGACGGCAAGATCTATTTCAACGATCGAGATATCACGCGGCTACAACCCTACGAGCGCGTGCGCCTTGGGATTTCGCGCTCGTTTCAAATCACGAACATTTTTGCTAAGCTCACGGTCTATGAAAACGTTCGGCTGGCCGTGCAAGCGGTGCACGACGGGAAAGCAAATTTCTTTCTACCCGCCTCGCGCATGGGCAATCTCTCGATCAAGACGGAAGAACTCTTGCATGACGTCGGCCTCTTCGATGCGCGCGAGAGCCGCGCGGAGAATCTCTCACATGGCGACCAGCGCCGACTCGAGATCGCACTCGTGCTCGCGCGCGATCCGCAGGTACTCTTGCTCGATGAACCCTTAGCCGGCATGTCGCCGACCGAAACGCACGAGACGGTCGAATTGATCAAACGGATCGCGCCCGGTCGCACGGTGATGCTCGTCGAGCACGACATCGATGTGATCATGGAAATTTCCGAGACCATCACCGTCCTGCAATCCGGCGCCGTGCTTGCAACCGGCACACCGCAGGAGATCCGCGCAAACGAAGCCGTTCAGCGCGCGTACTTGGGAGAACTCGCGTAATGCTTCTCGAACTCAGCGGCATCAACGCCTATTACGACAAGAGCCACGTGCTGCAAAACGTCTCGATCAACGTAGAGAAAGGCGAAGTCGTCGCTCTGCTCGGACGGAACGGTAGCGGCCGCTCGACCACGCTCAAGACGATCATGGGTTTGGTCGAAGCAAAATCGGGCACGGTCAAATTTCACGACAAGAACATCACCAACAACTCGCCCTTTTCACTCGCGCAAAAAGGCATCGCGTTCGTGCCGGAAGACCGGCGTATATTCCCAAACCTCACGGTCGGAGAAAATCTGCGCCTCGCGGCGCTCGCCGGACGCAAAGGCCCCTGGAACGAAAAGCGGATCTACGACTATTTCGCGGTCCTCGGCGAACGCAAAGACAAGCCCGCGAAACTCTCGGGCGGCGAACAGCAGATGCTGGCGATCGCGCGCGCACTCATCGCGAACCCGGAGATCATTCTGCTCGACGAGCCGATGGAAGGACTCGCTCCGCTGATCGCCCGGAACGTCGAGGACGTCGTGCGCCAAATCAGGTCCGAGGGCAATACGATTCTGCTCGTCGAGCAGAACGCGCAAGTCGCGATGAGCCTCGCGGATCGCGGCTACATACTCGCCAGTGGCCGGGTCATGGGCCAGGGGTCGATCGCCGAACTGAAGGCCGATGAAGAAATGATGCAGCGGTATCTCGCCGTTTAGGGAAGCGCGTACGATCTGCCGACTATCTTGGGCATGAAGACGCGTGAGGAGACCGACACCCATTTCACGCGCCGACTCGAATCGTTCAGCGACATCGTCTTCGGGTTCAGCCTCTCGCTCGTCGGTTTGCAGCTCGTGGTGCCCGAGCGTCCGATCATGGTTCTCACGAACCCCGTGCCGCTCATCGGCTATACGGTGTCCTTCGGTCTGATCGCGATCTATTGGCAATATCACCACCGGTATTTCGTCTATTCGTTCTTTCCGGACACACTCAACGTCGTTCTCAATTTCGTCAAACTCGGGCTCGTCGGACTCTTACCGTTTTCGCTCCAACTCTATCTGCATTTTCCGATCGATCCGCTCGCGCTGTGCATCTACTTTCTTGATTCCGGAGCGATCATCGCCATCAGTGCAATCGGCATGTATCGCGGCCTCGTGCACTTTTGGCCGACGTTCGATGAAACGTTTCGACGCGAACAATGGCTGCGCGTCGTGCGCGTCGCGATCATCGCCGGGGTCTTGTGCGCGGGGGCGTTCGCCGCTCTCGTCGGCTTTATCCCGATGACCGTCGTCTTGTTGTCGATGCCCGTTTTGCTGGGCTTGGTTCGACGGTACGTGCGCTGGTTTCCGGACCTCGGCCGCGTGCACGCGCGAAAGTAATCGAAGCACGGTTTATGGTGAATGACGTCGCATGCGCGAGGTCGTCCCGGAAATCGCTCGCTGGCGAGCGCGTGGCGATATCGTCGCGACGGCAACGATCGTTGGAATCGGCGGCTCCTCGCCGCGGGAACTCGGCGCGCTACTCGCAGTAAACCAGCGTGGAGAAGTAGCCGGGTCGCTCTCGGGCGGGCTCGATGGTGCGGTGTCGATGCCGTTTGTGTGGTGCTCACGCACGAAGAAAAATTCGACACCCCCTTACTCCTGAACGCCCTGCGCTCTCCCGCCGTCTCTGTCGGAGCGATGGGCAGTCGATCGACGCACGCACAACGTATGGCGCAGCTACGCGCCGCAGGCGTCAGCGAGGCGGAGATCGCGCGACTCGCATCGCCGGTCGGACTCGACCTTGGCGGCCGCACGCCGGAAGAGACGGTGATCTCGGTCGCCGCCGAAATCGTTGCCTTGCGACACAATCGCGGCGGCGCTCGCCTGACCGGCGGCTCGCGCGCTCTCCATTTGCAAGAAGAAACGCCATTGGTCGAGCGGGGCGCTCGCTAGCTCCCGCCAAAGGAACGTATCATGACCGAACTCACCGTCAACAAGAAAAAACGCACCGTCGACGATGAGGGCAACACGCCGCTGCTCTGGGTGATCCGCGATACCATCGGCTACACCGGAACGAAATTCGGCTGCGGCGTCGCCTCATGCGGCGCCTGCAGCGTTCACCTCAACGGTGACGACTTCTACGATTATTCGATGGTGCATTTGGCCGAAGCGCCGCACATGGACGTGCGAATCGTGCAAAACACCGAAAATCCCGGTGGCGTTGGCGAACCCGGCACGCCGCCGCTTGCCCCGGCGGTCGCCAATGCACTCTTCGCGGCAACGGGAACGCGCGTGCGGAGTCTTCCGCTCGTGCGGCACGCCTTCACTGCCTGAGGTCATTCGCGTCGTGCTCGCCGCAGGTGCAGCACGACGCTTCGGTTCGGCAAAATTACTTGCCACCTTCGATGGGCGCACGCTGCTCGCGCGTGCG
>Ga0209511_1002600_pt1 | contig 14632 bp, 11 predicted proteins | sample SSSSmetaG_FD_184141 | JGI IMG/M metagenome (GOLD analysis project Ga0209511, IMG submission 184141) | Glacier valley bacterial and archeal communities from Borup Fiord, Nunavut, Canada, to study Microbial Dark Matter (Phase II) - ​SSSS... | ecosystem: Environmental > Aquatic > Freshwater > Ice >...
CTCTCTGTCTCTCAGATTGCCACAGATAGAGCCGTTTTGACTGATTTGTAGCGCACAGTGCAAAAAATGCTCCGATTTGCTCACCGAGCCGATGAAACCAAATGTCGAGATTCTTGCTTCACCGAGCTAGACATGGCGGCACAATGAAGGCTTAAATCAAGGGAGTTCTAGCGCGATCGTGCCCAAAATTCCTTTGCGAAAATCGTTGAGAATCTGACGCGCCGATCGCTCAACGTCTCCTTTATATTTCCGCTCTGCTAACGCTTCCAAATAGCTTGCCCCCGTCAACTCAGCCGAATCGACTCCATATCGGGCTGCTAGCGGGCGATCGCTCTGCAACTGTTTGAGCAAATCGACGAGTGATGCCGCGACGCGCTGATTGTCGTAGGCAGCTTCACCAATGTCATCACAAATTGCCAGTTTGATCGCTGCTTCTTGATCAGTGAGCTTGTTGGGCAAAACGCCTGGGGCATCCAATAATTCAATCTGATCAGAGATTCGCACCCATCGCAGTTGACGCGTGACTCCGGCACGGCGAGAACTCTCAACGGCTCGACGATTGAGCAATCGATTAATCAACGCAGATTTTCCCACATTTGGGAAGCCAATCACGACTGCCCGAATCGGTCGGGGTAACATACCGCGATCGCGCCTCCGCTCATTCACCTGTACGCCTGCGTTTTGCACTGCCTGAGCCACTGCCTCAATGCCTTTGCCGTGTTGAGCATCAGTAAAGTTGGGTTCTTGTCCGCGCGATCGAAACCACTGCGTCCACTGCTGACGAGTTTGGGCGGGGATCATATCGGTGCGGTTGAGCACTAAAACCTGCCCTTTGCTGCCGATCCACTGATCGACTTGAGGGTGATGCGTGGACATCGGAATTCGAGCATCCCGCACTTCTAACACGACATCGACTCGCTTAAGCTGCTCAAAGAGCGCTCTTTCTGCTTTGGCGATGTGACCGGGATACCATTGAATGGGGGGAGAAGACATGGGAGGAAGGAGGAATGCGAGTGAATACTGAAAAAGGCTTGCTCTCAATTGCAGACTTCTATCTTAGAGACTTTTCAGCCCCTATCTAGATTCCCTTCATGCCTTTTTGCAGACTATCGTCCCTTTTATTGATAGTTAGGAGGTTTCTCTTGCCCCAATTTTCTAAGCGGCTTGCTCCTCGATCGTTCACCCAAGCTCAACCCCCGTTAGGATTTATTGCTCCAGATCTGGATCTCAACGTGGTTAATCTCGTGCAGTGCGCTTTGCCGCTCTGGATGCGATTGAAAACTCCTCTCACTCGCATCGAAGCCGAAAATGTTGAGCAATTAGCCCATCTCTATCAACAGTTTCAATCGGGCGAGGTGCGGTTACTGCTTGCATTCCGCCATCCCAGCGTTCACGATCCGATTTGCATTGGATATTTGCTGCATTATTTGATGCCCAAAGTGGCACGACAGCAGGGCATCCGGCTCAAGGCTCCTACTCATGCTCATTTTATATACGATCGCGGCATTCCCTTATGGGCAGGGTCGCTGGCGGGGTGGCTCTACTCTAAATTAGGCGGCACTCCGATTCATCGTGGCAAGCTCGATCGGGTCGGTTTACGGTCTGCTCGTGACCTGTTTGCAAATGGCGCATTCCCGCTCTTGGCAGCCCCCGAAGGCGCAACCAATGGGCACAACGAAACCGTCAGCCCTTTAGAGCCAGGAATCGCTCAGCTTGGCTTTTGGTGCGTTGAGGATTTGATCAAAGGGGGACGATCGGAAAAAGTTTTAATCGTGCCGATCGGAATTCAGTATCGCTATGTCACCCCTCCTTGGAAAGCGCTCGAAAAACTGCTCAGTGATCTAGAAGCCGATAGCGGACTGTCGGACGGGATGAACGATGAAAGCGGACGAACCAGAGAAGGGCATCTCTATCATCGGCTCTATCAGTTGGCAGAGCATTTGTTAACGGTGATGGAAGAGTTTTACACGCGCTTTTATCATCAGCCATTGCCGACCACTGCCGCAAAATCGTCTGAGATTGAAGGCGTTTCTCCTGGCTCAAATGCAGAGTTTGCCGTCCGGTTAGAGGCGTTGCTGAATGTCGCGCTGCAAGTAGCAGAACAATATTTCAACCTTCAGCCTAAAGGAAGCGTCATCGATCGCTGTCGCAAACTCGAACAAGCTGGATGGGATTATGTCTTTCGCGAAGATTTGCACCTAGAAACGCTGTCACCTCTAGGACGAGGACTCGCCGATCGCGTCGCTGAAGAAGCGAACCTTCGCATCTGGCACATGCGTCTAGTCGAAAGCTTTGTCGCGGTCACAGGCAAATACGTCCTAGAAAAGCCCAGCGCCGAGCGTTTTGCCGAAACGACCTTATTGATGTGGGATGTAATCACCAAAATCAAAGGTGGCAATGCCCTCAATCGCCCAAAATTAGGTAAACAATGTGGCTATGTGACGATCGGACAACCTATTTCAGTCTCCGATCGTTGGGACACTTATCACAGCAATCGCCGCGCCGGAAAACAAGCCGTTTCTGATCTCACTCAAGACCTGCAAACTGCACTTGAACGTATGATTTTCTAGGGCAGGTCTCAAGAGACAGTCCGAGGCCTAATCATGGAGGTGGGGTTTGCTCTGGAGCTTGTTTGGGCTTGCTGCCCGTGTTGCGGACATTGACGATCTTGCTTAACAAATCGAACCAGAAGGGGGCACCCATCGCGATCGCAATGCCACTCAGCATCCAACCGAGCAACATCTTAAACCCCTCCCAAGGACGCGTTAAAAAAATCTGTGCTGTCAGTCCAATTTTATCGAAGAAAGAGAGCGCTCGGTTTTCGGGTTGACGATTGAGACAACTCGCAAACATCGTCGCCCACTCCTGCTCGCTGGTGACGTTTTCGGGGTTAATCGGCGCAGCCGGAGGACAGTCAAATTGCTTTGATAAGTTTGCCGGATTCCAGCTAATCGGTAGCGCTACATTTTTTAGCGCATCATTAGTTTGGTTGCGGATGTCGTCTAGCTCTTGGCGCAGAGGAGGTCTGGCTCCATTTGCAGGAACCACGTCACTTGCCCGTTTTGTGATCACTTGTCTTAGATTTTCATCGCTAGAGAGACGATCAAACACATGGAAGGTATCGGCATTTATAAGTGAAGCGATCGTAATGCCAATCAAAATGGCAACGCCTTTTGCATTGCGTTTATAAACGCCCGAAGCGCGTGACATAGAGCGATCGAACCACAGTGAAACTTCTTCGCGCAGTTGATTAATGTCACTCTCAGTTTGCTTGACTCTAGTTTGAGCACGCCTCGCCAAAACCGCCAGACTTTCTCTAACTGGGGCAGGGAGCTTGGTTAAGCCTTTCTCAATCTCGACGTAGGATTGGTAATCTTGATACAGCGCATAGTCTTCTTCTGAAAGTTCTCTAATCGCAGCGTTGCGAAACAGATCACGCTGTTCATTCGCTAAGTCACTTAACTTTAGATTCAGAGGTGGGGTTTCAGAGTTGTTATAAGCATCAAGCCGTGCATTCATTGATGCATTTATTTTTTCGTTGATCGGCGGTAGCTTTGTTCTAATAATTGCGTAAGCATCTGTGATTTCTTTATAGACATCACTTCCTTGATTCACCATATCCGCAATTTCAGACAGCGAGGGTCTGAGTCCACCAGAGACGATCGCCCGTTCGTTGTCTACTCCAAAAATTCCCAGCTTAAAAGACTTTAGACGACTGATTAAAGGCACTCCTTCCGCTTCAGAGCCTGCTGGAGAACCTGCCAAAATAAAGCGATCGAGGCTTTCTCCCATTCGCTCAACGCACGTCTTTAAAGTGGCTTGCCTCGATCGAAAGTCTTTGAGAATGTCGTGATAGTCAGTCACCAATCCCACAAAGTTAGGATCGCTGCTTAAATCTGCCTGATCTGGATTTGCCTGCTCGACAATCTGCCTAATTTTTCCAGCTTCCCAGTGGTCTTTTAGGTCTTGACTCGTCGGAATCTCAACTCCGTCATTATCGTTGACTTTATAGGTTCCGACCAATCGGGTTGCAAATTTTTCTAGCCTGACTTCTGTGAGCTTATCGATTAATTTAGAGATTCCCAATCGTTCTAAAAGAGAAGTCGCAAACGTTTCGGGAGAAACGTAGGACGGACCTGTTGCCAGTTGTTCTCCATAAGCTCCTCTGCGATTGCTCGGAAATATTTTTGTGAACCGTCGAAACCAAAGGGCGATGCCTTCTGTGGCTCCTTGGTTCACATTTTTCAGCAGTGGGTCGTTATAGAGTTCATCTACCAGGGCTGTGACCTGCGCTTGGTGCTCAGGAATCTCTATGCCTCCACCTAAGAGAATCTCGATCGACTCCTTGAGATGCTTTGCCCGCCACTGCAACAGAGTTGTGATCAGTTCTTGAACTTCAGACGCGAGCAAACTCAGAATTAAATAAATAAACACTAAGCCGATCGCGACATCTAAAACAAAGGGTAGATTCATGCTCAATCACTCTGGGGCTAAGTAGGCGCTCGATTAGATACCGACAAGTTAATATACAGGCTTTTTTAAGTGTCGCTTCTTTCCTTAAAAAAAATTAAGCCCCCAATTGCTTGGAGGCTGCTCAAAAACTGTGATTGCGGGATCAGTCTACAGAATGTAGAGCATCAAGAAGAGAATGACCCACACAATATCGACAAAGTGCCAATAAATTTCAGCAGCTTCTACGCCGAAGTGACTTTTGCTGTTGTAGTGATCAGGCTTCAGCGATCGCCACAACACTCCCAGCATCAGCACTAGCCCAAAGAGAACGTGGAGTCCGTGAAAACCCGTCAACACATAGAAGGTGCTGGCGAACAAATTAGTCGTCAGTCCAAACTCTAGATGGAAGTATTCATAGAGTTGTCCGGCTAAGAAAACAGCGCCCATTGCAGCGGTGATTCCAAACCAGAGCCGTAGCCCTTTCACGTCATTCTTTTTAATCGCCGTATCAGCCTTGTGAATCACAAAACTGCTAGAAACTAGAATGGCGGTGTTGATTCCGGGCAGCAACAGTTCGAGGCGAGGTGTCCCGGCGGGAGGCCACTCAGTTGCCACCGATCGAAAGGTGAGATATGCCATAAACAGACCCAGAAAAATCATGCCCTCTGCAACCAGGAAGACAATGATACCTAGGAGTCGAAAGTCTTGGTGTTCTGCTCCATGAGCGGCAACCACTTCTGCGTCGTGATGATGATTGAGAACCGTTTTTGCGGAATCAAGCGTGGAACCTGTCATGATTGCGTCTTGGTAAAGGACAAAAAACGTTGAGGTTTGAATCAGATATCTCCAGTTCAAACCTCAAATGCTTTAACGGTTGTGGCTCTCACCCACCCGATCGCTGGGGCTAGCCGCAACTGCTGGGTCAGGTTTTGCCCGCAGCGTGGAGCTTGGACCTGCTGAAAGAACGGGATCGCTGGCATCTGAGAACGCAACGTTAACTTCGGTTGCGCGACTGCCCATTCCATAGTCATAAGGTCCCGTGGCTAAGACGGGATCTGCGTCAAAGTTTTCGACCGGAGGAGGAGAGGTGGTCATCCACTCCAGCGTCAGACCACGCCAGGGGTTATCGCTCGCTTTCTCGCCATAAACCCAACTCCAGCAAACATTTACCAAGAATGGAAGCGTGGAGACGGCTAGGAGGTAGGCTCCGATCGTGCACAGCAGATTCAGTGCTGCAAACTTGGGATCATACTCCGCAATTCGGCGGTTCATCCCTTCGATCCCCAATTTGTGCATCGGCATGAACGCCAGGTTAAACCCGACGTAGCTGAGAGCAAAGTGGATTTTGCCCCACGTTTCGTTGAGCATCCGCCCCGTCATTTTGGGGAACCAGTGATAAAACGCAGCATACAACCCGAACACGCTGCCACCAAACAGCACGTAATGCAGGTGAGCCACAATGAAGTAGGTGTCGTGAACGTGAATATCCCACGGCACAGACGCGACCATTACGCCACTAATGCCACCAATCACGAATAGAGAAATGAATCCCATCGCGAACAGCAACGGGCTTTCGAGACGAAGTTTGCCGCCCCAAATCGTCGCCAACCAGCTAAACACTTTAATGCCCGTTGGCACGGCAATGATCATCGACGTGATCATAAAAAACATTCGCAGCCAGGGAGGAGTGCCGCTTGTAAACATGTGGTGTGCCCACACGATTAGCCCCAACCCGCAGATCGCAACGCTGGAATACGCGATCGCTTTGTATCCAAAAATCGGCTTGCGAGAGTGCACCGACACAATTTCTGAAATCATCCCAAACACGGGCAGAATCATGATGTAGACTGCCGGATGGGAGTAAAACCAGAACATATGCTGGTAGACAATGGGATCGCCGCCGCCCGTTGGGTTAAAGAAATTTGTGCCCACAATCAGGTCAAACGACAGCAAGATCATCGCACCTGCCAAAACAGGAGTCGCGACCAGCGCCAAAAATGAAGTTGCCAGCATTGCCCAGCAGAATAAGGGCATTTGGTTTAGCCCCATTCCAGGAATCCGCATTTTGAAGATGGTGACAATGAAATTCACCGCCGCCAAAATTGAGGATGTTCCTAACAGCAAGACGCTGAGAATCCAGATCAGTTCTCCTGCTTTACCGTTCATCAAGCTCAGAGGTGGATAAGAAGTCCAACCCGAACCAGGTGCGCCCACAAAAAAGCTGGACATTAGGAGAATTCCTGCGGGTGGAATAATCCAGAAGGCGATCGCGTTGAGGCGAGGAAACGCCATATCTCGCGCCCCAATCATCAGGGGGATCAAATAATTACCAAATCCACCCGTTCCCGCAGGCACGATCCACAAAAAGATCATCACCGTTGCGTGAACGGTAAACAGACTGTTATAGACCTCGCGGCTGACAAAATCAGAGGCGGGAGTCGCTAACTCGGTTCTCACCAGAGTCGCAAGCACGCCACCCATGAGATAGAAAATAAACGTCGTAACTAGGTATTGAATCCCAATTACTTTGTGGTCAGTGCTGAAACCAAAGTATTTGCGCCAATCGTTCTTGTCCGGTTCGGAACCGTGGGCAACAAGATTAGCTTGTTCTTGATATTCTGCGGCTTGGGTCATAAGAAATGTCAAGGGTTCTCTGTCATTCATTACAGGTCACAGGTCATTTGCCATTGAGTGATGACGAATGACCTTAACCACTAGCTCATGGAATGGTGCTCAGAATGAAGTTGCTTGAGAGTGTCTGCGCTGATCCCCACCTCTTTGGCATAGGGAGCGAGATACTCGGTCTCAGTCATGTTTGCCGGAGTCGTAGCAACCGCTTTGCTGAGTCCTTCAGCGCTGGCGACTTGCTGACTCTGAAGCCATTTCTGGACATCTTCGGCAGACTCGACGACAACTTTAGTGTTCATTGCACCGTGATAAGCGCCACACAGTTCAGCGCAAACCAGCGGATATTCGCCCAGTCTGTTGGGGGTGAATCGCACTTCAGTTTGCCGTCCTGGAATTGCGTCTTGCTTCAAGCGAAATTGAGGCACCCAGAAGGCGTGAATCACATCATTTGCGGTGATGTTGACCAGCACTTTCTGATTGATTGGCACATGCAACTCACCCGTCACTACGTCTGTACCAGGATAGGTGAACAGCCAAGCGTATTGCATTCCCGCCACGTTGACGACAAACTCAGGCGCTCCTGGCTCTGCTCCGCCAATTTTGGGAGATACAACGCCCAGCGTCGGCGCGTCTTTTTTCTGCGGCAAATCTTCACGGATGGCTGCGGTGGTCGGGTCTGAATTGACCACTTCTGCCTTCTGCTGATTGGGATCGGCTTGCGCCACTAGAGTTCCTGCCATCGCAGACCCTGGCATACTCGCCATTTGCTGATGAGCTTTGCCATGCGCCATTGAGTGATCCATCGGATCAGCGCCACCATTTTCGTTGTAGATATCAAAACTGTAGATCGAAATACCCAGAACCATAATGGCTGGGATCGCCGTCCAAAGAATCTCTAAGGGGATGTTGCCGTGGACGGGAGGTCCATCTGATTCGTCTCCAGGTTCACGACGAAACTTAAACGCTGAGTAGACCAATATGCCCATAACCAGCAGAAAAATCCCCGTCCCGATCGTCATCATCAGGTTGAAGAGACTATCGACACGAATAGACTCAACCGAAGCGGAGATAGGTAGAAGATCATGATTCTGACCGTACCAAAAACTGACTAGGGTCAGAGCGATACCAGCCAGCAGGGTTGTAATCTGACTTGGAATATTCACGATTTGTCAAATCTCACAAACAACTGGGCGATCGCATCAGCGACCAAATGAAAACCACCGAATATGCCTCAAATTCTAGGGCTTGAATCTGACCTTGGTAGAGTGACTTGAAGCAGATAGATCTACCATACTGCAACTGAACAATTTCAAGGGTTTAGGCTCAAAATCTACGTTGTGTGGTTGTCTAACTCCACGGTAAGACACCCCCCCCATGAGGAGGTAGTTATTTGGCTATCCTTAACAATCTCTTTAGGATCTGGCTGCAAAGCTGTCGAACATTGGTTTGACGAAATCCACAATCCAAAGAAATTCCGAAAGCCTGTCAGGAATTAGAGTTGCGTTACTAAAGTAAACGCTAGAGTAGATACTTAGCGTTTGATTAACTTTTGTTTTATTTTCAAGCATCAAAGCAGGGCTTTTAATTCATGTTTGACTCTTTCCTGCATCAGCCAGCCGCCTCGACCCCTGATCCCACCGTTGTTAAAACTTGGGTGACTCGCCTAGTGTTTGGGTTGGCGATCGCGACTCTCTTCTTAATGGCGTTGGGCAGCGCAACCCGTGTTATGAATGCTGGTTTGTCCTGCCCTGACTGGCCCCTTTGCTATGGCGAATTTGTTCCCCGTGATCAGATGAATCTTCAGGTCTTCCTGGAGTGGTTTCATCGCTTGATTGCTACCTCAATGGGGTTTGCCGCGATCGGGCTTGCCAGCTTAACCTGGTGGTATCGCCGCGTCCTTCCCGTCTGGACCCCTTGGGCAGCGACGTTTGCCCTATTCCTGGTCATCGTTCAGGGCGTTTTGGGCGGATTAACCGTCACCGAACTGTTGCGATTTGATATCGTCACTGCTCATTTAGGAACCGGACTTCTATTTTTCAGTACGCTGGTTGCTATCGGCACAGCCCTTTTGTCCCATCATGGAACCGGAAACGTCGGTAAGCTGAAGTGGGTTGGAGTCACTGCCGTTATCTTGGTTTACGTGCAAAGTATTTTGGGCGGATTAGTCTCTTCTCAGTGGGCGCTGCATCAGTGTTATGGCACCAATCAGCTCTGTGCGGTGATGAACAGCCACCTCGCGGGGGTAGTTCCGGCGACGATCGCCACCCTCACGCTCATCGTCCTGTCTTGGCGGACTCCTGCCCTGCATCCTTCACTCCGCCGTTGGGCAAACCTAGCTGGACTTTGCCTGTTGCTGCAAATCGCATTGGGCGTTGCGACCTTCCGCCTTCACCTTCAGGTCGAACCTCTGACCGTTGCCCATCAGGCTGTTGGAGCTTCCTTACTGGGTACTCTGCTGGTCTTCACTGTTTTAGCGTTTCGAGACGCTCCAGTTTTGAGAAAAGCTGAAACCTGGGAAGAAACGGTAAACTTCTAAATCCAATAAATTTCACTCGTCTTTTTCATCCTCTCCTACTCCTACTCTTAACCTTTTGGAACTTATCAGAGAATGCAAAACACTGCGCTTCCTGGCATTTCTCGCCGCAATCAAGATTTTCTACACGTTATTCAAAGCTATTGGCAACTGACAAAGCCTCGAATCATCTTGCTGCTGTTGATCACAACGGCGGGTGGAATGTGGATCGCGGCTGAAGGACAGGTTTCTCCCATTTTGCTGATCATCACGCTGATTAGCGGTGCATTTTCAGCAGGGGCGGCAAACACGATTAACTGTGTGTACGATCGCGACATTGACTATATTATGGAGCGCACTCGCAACCGTCCGCTGCCGTCGGGGCGAGTCAGCCCTAGAGATGCGCTGATTTTTGCGACCACGCTGGCGGTGACTGCTTTTGTGCTGCTAACTGTATTTGCGAATCTACTCAGTGCTTGTCTCGCGATGTCTGGCATTTTTTGCTATGTCGTGGTCTACACCCACTGGCTCAAGCGTCATAGCACTCAAAATATCGTGATCGGTGGAGCAGCCGGGGCGATTCCTCCATTGGTGGGCTGGGCGGCAGTGACAGGCGATTTGAGTTGGGCAGCTTGGGTGCTGTTTGCGATCGTGTTTATGTGGACACCGCCTCACTTCTGGGCGCTGGCGATTATGATTCGCGAAGATTATGCCAAAGTAGGCGTGCCGATGATGCCTGTCGTTGAGGGCAACGAATCGACGAGCTATCAGATTCTCTACTATACGTTGGCGTTGATCCCAGTGACGCTGCTGTTGGTTTATCCGCTGCACGTCATGGGCGCTGTGTATGCCGCGATCGCGCTATTACTCGGTGGGGTCTTCGTCCAAAAAGCCTGGAAGTTGGTTCAGGAGCCGTCTGAATTGATGGTGGCAAAATCTCTTTTCAAGTACTCTATTCTCTACTTGATGCTGCTGTGTGCGGGGATGGGGATCGACAGCTTGCCTGTGACTCATCAACTTACGGCTGATCTTTTCGATCATCTGCAAACCCTGATGGGGCAAATTCCCTGGAGCTAATCATGGATCGCATTGACGAAATGAATTACGATCGTTAGAGAATTCATCTCGTCAATGCTCTCTACAATTAAGAGAGAACAGCGGCGAAGATTTGTATCTAAATAAGGGAGGAGTGGCTATGGCTCCTGCGGTTCTAATCGAACAACTTCAGAAACGGTACGGCGCGATCGCAGCCGTAAAAGACGTTTCTTTGCAGGTCGAATCGGGTGAGATTTTTGGCTTATTGGGTCCCAACGGAGCCGGGAAAACCACCACGCTGCGATGTCTGTGTACTTTGACTACACCCGATTCGGGGCAGATTGAGGTCTCTGGGGTTTCCGCGATCGAGAATCCTCGTTTGGCACGTCAACGTCTCGGCTATGTCGCTCAAGAAGTGGCGATCGATAAAGTCTTGACAGGGCGAGAACTTCTAGAGCTTCAGGCAGCGCTCTACCATCTGCCACGACAGACCATTAAGCCGCGAATTGCCGAGATTTTAACGCTGTTGGGGCTAGACGAATGGGCAGATAAGAAGTCAGGAACCTACTCTGGTGGCTTAAAAAAACGCCTAGATTTGGCAGCCGGACTTCTCCATCGACCCGATGTGCTGGTTCTCGACGAGCCAACGGTTGGGTTGGATATCGAAAGTCGAGTCGCCGTCTGGAATTTCTTGCGCGAACTGCGAGAGCAAGGAACCACTATTTTAATTACGAGCCATTATTTAGAAGAGATTGATGCGCTTGCAAATCGAGTCGCCATCATCGATCGTGGCATTGTGATCGCGTCGGGCACTCCCTCAGAGTTGAAAGATCAGGTTGGGGGCGATCGAGTCACTCTGCGGATTCGAGAGTTTTCCTCGGTTGAGGAGGCTGAACAGGCAAAAGGCTTGCTCGAATCGTTGCCGCTCGTTCAAGAAGTGATTATTAATGGTGCTCAAGGAAACTCTCTAAATTTGGTGGTTGTTCCTCAAAGTGAGGCTCTGATGACCATTCAGCACGCGCTTCAACAAGCCGGATTGCCTACATTTGGCATTGCCCAAGCTCGCCCCAGTTTAGATGATGTCTATCTCAATGCGACGGGTCGCACGTTGCTAGATGCCGAAATTGCGGCGGCTGGAAGTCGCGATGTCAAAGCAGAAAAGAAGCAAAATATGCGGTAAGTAAAGGGTTGGTTTCGATCGGCTGCCTTAAAACTCACATTCAAAATTTCTTCCCACTCATTCACATTTTTTCTTATGAGTCGCACCATTACTCCTCCCCAATCTGAGTTTTTGAACGATCGAGAAGGCTCGATCGCTATTCCAAACTCCACACCTCTCAGCGATTTTATTCAAGAAACTCTGGCACTGACTCGACGCTTGTTTATTCAACTTCAGCGTCGCCCTTCGACTCTGGCAGCAGGCATTATTCAGCCGTTGATGTGGCTCGTCTTGTTTGGAGCACTGTTCCAAAATGCACCCCAGGGATTATTTGGTGAGAGCGCCAGTTACGGGCAGTTTCTCGGCGCAGGAATCATCGTTTTCACAGCATTTGGCGGCGCGTTGAATGCTGGGTTGCCTGTAATGTTTGATCGCGAGTTTGGCTTTTTAAACCGTTTGTTAGTCGCACCGCTTGCGTCTCGGTTCTCGATCGTCATGGCATCCGCAATTTTCATTACAACACTAAGCTTGATTCAGACGGCAGCGATCGTGGTCATGAGTGCATTGCTCGGTTCGGGTTTGCCCAACGCGTTAGGATTGGCGCTGGTCGGACTGATCGTGTTAATGCTCGTGCTTGCCGTCACTGCATTAAGCTTAGGATTAGCGTTCGCCCTTCCTGGTCACATCGAGCTGATTGCGGTTATTTTTGTCACAAACCTACCGCTTCTGTTTGCGAGTACGGCGTTGGTGCCTTTATCGTTTATGCCCAAGTGGCTGCAAGTGGTTGCGACGCTGAATCCGTTAAGTTATGCGATCGAGCCAATTCGCTATGTCTATCTGCACAGTGATTGGAATCTCAGCAGTGTTGTCGTGAATGCTCCGTGGGGATCTGTCACGATGGGAATGTCTCTGCTGATCTTGCTGGCATTCAACGTGGTTGCATTTGTGGCAATTCAGCCTTTACTCAAGCGCACCCTGGCGTAAAGTTCTGAAACAAAGTTCTCAGGAGCAAATCCAAGCTTATTGCGTCTTGAGTAGAATTAGCAGTAAGCATTCATTATTCAGGACTTCCACGGCGATGAAAACCAAACTTGAGATTCAGTCTGTTAAGCCGCTCGCCTGGTTTGCGCTTAACCTTCTCATCGGCTTGGGCATGGCTGCTTTGATTGCCCGACCCTCGATCGCTCAGGTGACAAATGTTGATCCCTTTAAAGACACGCAGTCGAAAGACGGTATTTCTGACATTTTTTCTAACCGCAATGATGGCTCAACAACTGGCGTACTTGATCTGATTCAGCGAGTCATAAGAGGCGGAACGAATTCGGGTAATTTCCAAGCCGAGCAGCAGCAAAATTTAGATGATGCGGCGGCACAATTTAAAGCACAGCAACGGCAACGCATTCAGGGGCAACCGTCTTCTGTGGCACCCGCTCCGATTCAGGTTGTGCCACCTGTTAATGGAACAACTCCGTAAAACCAAGCAAGTTTTTCAAAGACGAACGGTGAGTGTAACCCATCATTCACCTTTTTTTGTTTACTGTCAGTTATGAAGCAGTAGGGTATTTGCGTGGAATAGTCACTGAGGTAGACGGATTCAGAGCTTGGTAGACATCTAAAGCTCTCTATCAGTTGCTGAACTCGATCGTCACCCTCTAAATCATCGGTAAAGACAACTCCTCAAAAAATAAAAATGAGTTTTAACGTCCAGTTGGCTTCGTCGCGGATGAGTTCGATTTGGCGAATAAATTCTCGAAAGTAAAAGCGGCGTTCGGGTTCTGAAAGGTCGAGCCAAAACTGGGGAATTGAGACTGCCTGGGCGATCGCCCTCAAACTAACGGGCGGCAGTTGGGCGAGTTTGCCTTGCAGTTGAGCAATCTCGGTGCGAAGAGTGTAGGCACGCAGGTCTGCGCTTTCGGTGTCGAGAATGCCGCTTTCGATCAAGCCGGGAAGCTGCGTTAAAATGGCTTGCTTGGCAGCGATCGCGCCTTCAATTCCCTGTTTGACGAGGTTTATGTCGGGCATATTGACTTCTGCAACAGCACGAGGCAAATCGTCACAGATGCGCTCGATCGTCGCTTGCAAAATCTCCTCGTAATCGATCGCTTTGCACTTCGGCTTGTTGGGGCAGCGCATCGGACGCAAATATAAATATTCTTTTGTGTCTTTGCCGCGAGGTGCCACACGAGTCACGGTCATTGGAGACTGACAGGTTTCGCACACTACTAATCCGGCTAGCGATCGAGGAGCGCTGGCAGTGCGAGAGGGGAGGCGACGATTTCGCCGCAGTAAGCGATCGATTTGAGCCGCTTCGTCACGAGAAATAATTCCGGCATGGGTATCGGCAACCACATCTCCGGTTTGATATTCTAAGTCGCCTCGATAAACAGGATTGGTTAGCCACCGTTGCCCCGTAGAGACCGAAATTTTCTTGGCATATTTTTTCTCTAGATAGCGCACAGCACCCCGCAGCGATCCGTAGAGCAAAAACTGCTCGAAGAATTCTTTGACGATCGGTGCAGTCGCCCGATCAACCACATAGCGATTTTTGCTACGCCGATAGCCATAAGGAGCCTTACCCGGCGGTGGTATTGCCTTGATGCGATTGCGGGCGTGTCCTTGACGAATGCGGCGGCTGCGTTGACTCGTCTGCACCTCTTGCAGCAGATTGAGGAGGTCAGCCCGCAGATCAGAATCAGCCCCGATCGAACCATCAGATGGAGATGCAGACTGCTCGATCGTCACCAAGCGAACTCCGAGGGCTTCTAGATTGGCGAGGCGATCGCTGACTTCTTGCACCGAGTCGCCCAACTCTTCTAATCGTCGCACCAGCAAATAACGGATTGGCT
>Ga0209511_1002604_pt1 | contig 14622 bp, 12 predicted proteins | sample SSSSmetaG_FD_184141 | JGI IMG/M metagenome (GOLD analysis project Ga0209511, IMG submission 184141) | Glacier valley bacterial and archeal communities from Borup Fiord, Nunavut, Canada, to study Microbial Dark Matter (Phase II) - ​SSSS... | ecosystem: Environmental > Aquatic > Freshwater > Ice >...
TTGCCGCGTGAGTCAAGAATTTCGCGGGCGATGATGTCAACAATAGCAGTCATAGTTCATTCGTCAAAAGGTGAAAACCGGTTTTTTGCCTTCTTGTTAAGAGCTTGTCGGCGGAATTAAAACCACATAACAAAACCACATAACAAAACAACGTAAAAATTCGATTTTCGGGGTTTCGGGGATTATAAAAATAACTTTATGTTGCATCAGGTTGAAGCAGGTAGTGCGCAGGCCACGTTGCGCAGCTACGTGACGTTTTTTGTTCACCCAAGGCTGCGTCAGGTAGCTCACAGTAACTAAAACACCGCCTGACCTACAACATTATTTCACTTCATCAACGCTTGTTCGGCGAAACCGTTTTTCTTCACCAGAAAATCAATCTCTTTGAGTACATAAAGCAGATCGCGCATCAGCGCCAGCGGCCACGCATTGGGGCCGTCAGACATGGCTTTGGACGGATCAGGATGGGTTTCCATGAACACACCGGAAATACCCGACGCTACCGCGGCGCGAGCCAGCACGGGCACAAATTCACGTTGACCACCGGAGGTAGAACCTTGACCGCCAGGCAATTGCACCGAATGGGTGGCGTCGAATACCACGGGGCAATTCGTGTTGCGCATGATCGCCAGCGAACGCATGTCCGATACCAGATTGTTATAGCCAAACGAAGCGCCGCGCTCGCAGACCATGATGTTGTCAGTGCCGCTGGCTTCACGTGCTTTATCGACCACGTTTTTCATATCGGACGGCGCCAGAAACTGGCCTTTTTTGATATTTACCGGTTTGCCGCTACGCGCAACCGCATGAATAAAATCGGTTTGACGGCAAAGAAATGCCGGGGTTTGCAGCACATCCACAATGCTCGCCACGGTCGGTACTTCCTGCTCGGTATGAACATCTGTCAGGATCGGTACGCCAAGCTGTTTTCTGACTTCCGATAAAATCCGCAAGCCTTCTTCCATACCGGGGCCACGGAATGTTTTGCCGGAACTGCGATTGGCTTTATCGTAACTCGATTTAAAAATGAACGGGATACCGAGTTCGGTGGTGATTTCTTTGAGCGTACCGGCGGTGTCGATCTGCAACTGCTCAGACTCGACCACACAGGGCCCTGCAATCAGAAAAAAAGGTTGGTCGAGTCCGACTTCAAAGCCACAGAGTTTCACGAATTTTCCTTACGAAGATTAAGCCTGGCTCGATACTTTACTGCCAGCCACCACGCGCAAACCGGTTTCACCGTGTACGCGTTTGTGTTGCTCCAGTGCAGCTTTGACATATGAAATAAACAGCGGATGTCCTTCACGCGGGGTCGAGGTAAATTCAGGATGGAATTGGCAACCGTAAAACCACGGATGCTGATGTTTTACCGGATCAAGCTCCACCATTTCAGTCAGCGATTCCGAATCGGTACGCGCTGAAATCACCAGGCCCGCCGCTTCCAGGCGTGGCACATAATGGTTGTTTACTTCATAGCGGTGGCGATGGCGCTCGCTCACATGTTCGCTCTGATAAATACGATGCGCCAGGGTGCCAGTTTGTACCGTGCAAGGCTGCGCGCCTAAACGCATGGTGCCGCCAAGGTTTGAGCTTGCATCGCGCTTTTCAACTTGCCCATCACGGTTCTGCCATTCGGTAATCAGCGCTATCACGGGATGCGGCGTATCGGCGTTAAATTCGGTGGAGTTGGCGTTGGCCAGTCCCACCACATTGCGGGCAAATTCGATGGTCGCAATTTGCATACCCAGACAAATACCCAGATAGGGAATCTTGTTTTCACGCGCGTATTTCACAGCCGCAATTTTGCCTTCAGTACCGCGCTTGCCAAATCCGCCCGGCACCAGAATTGCATCCATATTTTGCAGCGCTCTGGCCACACCGGCTTCGCCATCTTTTTCAATATCTTCGGAATCCAGATAATGAATGCGCACCTTGGTGCGGGTGTGAATGCCCGCGTGGGTGAGTGCTTCAGATAGTGATTTATAGGAATCGGCTAAATCCACATATTTGCCCACCATCGCCAGATCCACCACATGCTCCGGGTTCTCGAGCGCGTTGACGATGTTTTCCCACACATCCAGATCAGCCGGACGCGGCGTGAGATTTAATTTCCGGCAGGCGATTTCATCGAGCCCCTGCTTGTGCAGCATCTCTGGAATTTTATAAATTGAATCGGTGTCGTAACAAGAAATCACCGAGCCGACGGGGACGTTGGTGAATAGCGCAATTTTACGGCGATCTTCTTCGGGCAGGGTGCGATCACTGCGACACATCACCACATCGGGCTGAATGCCGATTTCGCGCAGCTCTTTTACGCTGTGCTGGGTCGGCTTGGTTTTGATTTCACCGGCCGATGGCAAATACGGCACCAGCGTCAGGTGGATATAGCAGGTGTTTTCACGGCCCAGCTCCACACCAATCTGGCGAATCGCTTCCAGAAACGGCAGTGACTCGATATCACCCACCGTACCGCCGATTTCGATAATGCCGACTTCAGCGCCGATGGTGGCCGCATGAATGGAGGTTTTAATTTCATCGGTGATATGCGGGATCACCTGAACCGTGCCGCCGAGGTAATCACCACGACGTTCTTTGTTAATCACCCGCTCGTAAATTTGGCCCGTGGTGAAATTATTCGCTTTTTTCATCTTCATCGAGACGAAGCGTTCGTAATGGCCCAAATCAAGATCAGTTTCGGCCCCGTCTTCAGTGACAAAAACCTCGCCATGCTGAAACGGCGACATCGTACCTGGATCGACGTTGATATACGGATCCAGCTTAACCATGGAGACTTTAATACCGCGGGATTCGAGAATGGCTGCCAGTGAGGCAGCGGCGATTCCCTTGCCAAGAGATGAAACGACACCGCCGGTGACGAAGATATACTTTGTCGCGGGAATCGGTTGGGTCATGGAAGCCATGAGCTATACCCCAAGTTGGAAATTGAAATTATACCGCAACCGGCATTTTTACTCCACCAAAAAGTGCCCATCCTGGCCGAATCCATTAAACTAGTCCCATGAAAATTCACGGTAAAGCCCGCACCAGCATTTGGACCGATGAGGCGCGTCAGACGGTCTTCATCATTGATCAGACACTGTTGCCGTTTGCGCTCGAAGAGCATGAGATCGTTTCGCTGGATCAGGCCTGCGAGGCCATCCGCGCCATGCGGGTACGCGGTGCCCCGCTGATTGGCATCACCGCCGCCTATGGTGTGGCACTGCAGATGAAAACCGATTGCACCGACCACGCACTCAATGAGGCTTGCCGGGCCTTACTGGCCACCCGCCCGACTGCGGTTAATCTGGCATGGGCTCTGACCCACATGCAGAAGGTGTTAACGCCGCTCGATGAACTAGAACGCGCTGATGCGGCCTGGCAGGAAGCCAACAAAATGGCGCGTGATGATATTGCCACCAATGCCGCTATTGGCGAGCATGGGCTTCCGCTCATCCGCGCCCTGCATACCCGACATCAACGCACCATCAATATCCTTACCCATTGCAACGCCGGTGCGTTGGCCGCCGTTGATTGGGGTACCGCGACCGCGCCGATTTACCGAGCACATGATAGCGGCGTGCCGGTGCATGTGTGGGTTGAAGAAACCCGGCCGCGTAATCAGGGCTTGCTCACCGCCTGGGAGCTGCGCGAACACGGCGTGCCACACACCTATATTGTCGACAATGCAGGCGGACACTTTATGCAGCTGGGCCGGGTTGATATGGTCATCGTCGGCGTAGATCGCGCCTCGCGTGAGGGCGATATTGCGAATAAAATTGGCACCTATCAAAAAGCGTTGGCAGCGCAGGATAACGACATACCTTTTTACGCGGCAACGCCTTCGTCCAGTATTGATTGGCAGCTTGACAACGCGCTCACCGAAATTGAAATTGAGGAACGCAGCGGTGATGAGATTCGTCATGTACGCGGACTTTCGCATGATGGTCTCACCCGCGACTTTCGTCTACTTGACGAGGCCAGCCCGGTGGCGAATCCGGGCTTTGATGTCACGCCGGCGAGGCTCATCACCGGCATTATTACCGAGCGCGGCATCGCGGCCCCTGCGCAGCTAGCCGCACTGTTCCCGCTTGAAAGTCAGCGCTCATGACATTTTTAAACCTCAACCATCGCCCGGATACAGAATTACGCCATCAGATTATTGCGACTGCACTCGACATGAACCGGCTTGGTATTAACCAGGGCAAGTCGGGCAATGTCAGCGCACGTCTGGCGACCGGGGTGGATGGTGCACTTAACAGCTTTCTCATTACGCCCACTGGCATTGCGTATGCAGAAACGCGTCCCGATCAAATCGTGGCGATGCATAGTGACGGCAACCTCATCAACCATAGCGGCGATATTCTGCCCTCATCCGAGTGGCGGTTTCATCGTGATATTTATGTCTCACGTCCCGACGTACACGCTATCGTCCACACCCACGCCGCCTACTGCACCACGCTGGCCTGCATGAGCCGCGAGATTCCCGCGTTTCACTATATGGTGGCGGTGGCGGGTGGCGATAATATTCGCTGCGCGCCCTACGCCACTTTCGGCACTCAAGCACTCTCGGATCACGCGGTCACCGCACTCATTGACCGCAAAGCCTGCCTGCTCGCGCAACACGGGATGATTGCAGTCGGCGATACCCTGGCGCAAGCGCTATCGATCGCGATTGAGGTCGAAAGCCTTGCCCGGCTGTACTGGCAGGCGCTGCAAATCGGGACGCCACCCGTGCTGGACCAAGCCGAAATGGCAACGGTCATCGAAAAATTCAAAACCTATGGGCAACAAAATGCACAAGCCCCAACAAGCGCTTAAACCTGAATTGAACTAATCCGTCGCTTTCCCGCACGACTGGACTGCGGCTGATATGGGATAATATTTGATGAAAATTGTTGCATCATGCCGGTCGCAAAACGACTATGCGCCACCGACAAATGCAGTCAGCCACCCGTATTTATAATCCGTATCTGTAACCCTAAAATGATGTCGCAAGGCAAGCGCACGACGGTTAATTTTATGTCTCATCGCGCCGCACCGTTAGCCTCCAGCGCACACCGCCATGAATTCCCGGAGATCAACATGCATGCTCGTTCCAAACCCGTTCTCGTCAATCAAGCCCCTACCCGTCACCGGAAATTACTGGCCTGGGTCGACGAGATCGCGGCGCTTACTCAGCCAGATCGCATTTACTGGTGCGATGGCTCCGACGAAGAATATGCTCGGCTGTGCGGCGAATTAGTGGCGGCTGGCACCTTCCGCAAACTCAATGACACTTTGCGCCCGAATTCATATCTGGCCTGCTCAGACCCCACTGATGTCGCCCGCGTGGAAGACCGTACTTTCATCTGCTCTGAAAAACAGGAAGACGCGGGCGCCACCAATAACTGGCTCGCACCCGCCGAGATGCGCACCAAATTGTCCGGCTTGTTCAAAGGCTCGATGCGTGGCCGCACTTTGTATGTCGTACCGTTCAGCATGGGGCCGCTGGGATCACACATTGCACATATCGGGGTCGAGCTTTCTGATTCACCGTATGTTGCCGTCAACATGAAATTGATGACGCGCATGGGCCGCAAAGTATTGGATGTATTGGGTGATGAAGGAGAATTTGTTCCGGCGCTACACTCGGTTGGCGCACCGTTAGCCGAAGGTGAAAAAGACGTTGTGTGGCCGTGCAACAAAGAGCATAAATACATCGTGCATTTTCCGCAGACGCGCGAGATCTGGTCCTATGGTTCCGGCTACGGAGGCAACGCGCTGCTCGGTAAAAAATGTTTTGCGCTGCGCATCGCCAGCGTGATGGGCCAGCAGGAAGGATGGCTCGCCGAACACATGCTGATTCTTGGCGTGAAAACACCGCAAGGCAAAAAACACTACATCACGGCGGCCTTTCCTTCGGCTTGCGGCAAGACCAATTTTGCGATGCTGATCCCGCCTGAATCGTTCAAGCAACAAGGTTGGGAAGTGACCACCGTCGGCGACGATATTGCGTGGATCAAACCCGGCGCTGACGGACAAATGTTTGCGATCAATCCTGAAGCTGGTTTTTTCGGCGTCGCACCCGGCACTTCATACGAAACCAATCCCAATTGCATGGCGTCGTTGACGTCCAATACCATTTTCACCAACGTCGCGCTGACACCCGAAGGTGATGTGTGGTGGGAAGGCATGACCAAAGTGGCCCCGGCCAAACTGATCGACTGGCAGGGAAAAGACTGGACCCCGGATTGCGGTCGTTTGGCGGCACATGCCAACGCACGGTTTACGGTCGCCGCCACGCAATGTCCCTCGCTGGATCCTGAATGGGACAATCCGGCAGGCGTGCCAATCACTGCGATGATTTTTGGAGGACGCCGTTCAGACACCGTACCGCTGGTAACCGAAGCCGCCAGCTGGAACGAAGGCGTTTATATGGCCGCCACGCTGGGCTCGGAGACCACCGCCGCCATCACCGGGCAAGTTGGCATTGTGCGTCGTGACCCGTTTGCGATGATTGCTTTTTGCGGTTACAACATGGCTGATTATTTTGCACATTGGCTGCAGTTCGGCAAAACCGCCGGTGCGGCATTGCCTAAAATCTACTGCGTAAACTGGTTCCGCAAAGATGAAAATGGCAAATTCATGTGGCCCGGTTTTGGCGACAATATGCGCGTATTGAAATGGATTGTTGAACGTGTTGAAGGAACGTCATCTGCCCAGCAAACCGCGCTGGGTAACATCCCTGATTACAGCCATCTCGACTGGACCGGTCTGGCGTACTCGCCCGAAAAATTTTTAGCCATTACCGCTATCCATAAAACTCAGTGGACGCAGGAACTCAAATTGCATCATGAATTGCTGAGCAAATTGCAGCATCATCTGCCGACAGAATTAACCCACCGCTATCAATCCTTGCTGGCCAGCATTAGCAACCAAACCGATTGATGTCTACTTACCCGCTTTGTCAGCATTCCCACAGGTGTCCGCAATCTTCTTGCCTTCCACCACCATCTTTATGGAGCCTCTGGCCGAATTAATATTGGTTACCATGGTGTAAGCGTCTTTGCCGTTGTGCGTAACCGTGCCGTCGCCCGCGGTGCCATCAACGCATTTCATCTTCCAGCTGACAGTGTTGCCTTCAACTTTCTTGTCGGTGGTCTCGCAATTTTTTGCGGCGCGCTCTGAAGGATTTTTTTGTTCTGACCACTTGTTCAGCTCGCCTGGTTTTACACAATGCGTCATCACCCTTGAACCCATTTTGGCGGCCATTTCGGGCGGCATACCGGGCATGTCCATTTTGGTTTTCAATTGCCAGAGGCCCGCCGGCATTTCCTCGCCCGACGCATAAACATGGCATGCACTGCATGACAAACCGGCCAATACTGCACCGGCAACTATCTTTTTAATCTGATTCATGGAAACTCCTTGGGTTGTTCTAGGTTAAAACTAATATTATAAAGTATCCGTCCAGCTTGCCGTTTGGGACATTTATGCTTGAGGAATGCTGTGTCTGCTGGTGGTTGGCTTTTCGGAAATTGATCAAACATCATGCGCGTACATCTTTGGTTTAAACCCGACCTCGCCTAACTTTTCCACAATGTCCTGCCCATGCGCGTAGTTTCGAGTCTTCAGCACAAACTCCACATGGTAAGCGGGTGTTTTTTTGCGCTGCTTGAATAGTGTGCAAAGGAATGATTTATATTTTAGGTGATCCATCAGGGTTATCACGCTAATCTTACGCCGCTATGGGCGCACCCTGTGTTTACGCGAATTGAGCTACTATCATCCAGCGCTTTATCGTAGAGATGTAGTGATAGGAAAGCCAAGCGCAGCAAGCATGAGGCGCAAAACAAGCAACACATGCAATATCAATGGGGAAAAAATAATAATGCAAACTGCGCCGTCGTCATTATCCAGCCTTTCAAAATTCACTCAAGCGGCATCTTTGTTTGATCCGGCCGATTCATTGCTGCCGTTCACGGTCGAAGGCGTACTCGCTGGCTGGATGAAGCGTTCATTCGCCGAGCATCTGGAAAACTGGCCGGAACACTTTGCCGTACGTTCACGCGGAGTGGGCTTGCTGGGGCATTTTGAAACCGCTGAACATCGTAGCGCGGCCCTGGTTGAAGTCGTTGAAGAACTCGCCAGCGCGGGAGTGATTCGCGGCTGGCGCGGTGAGCTGGTGACGGTTGCCGAAAGTTTTTATGCGCCGCCTTTATTTCATATTGAGCGTGCTGCTTCACGCTATTTTGGCCTCACCGTATATGCCTCGCATTTAAACGGACTCACTTGGCGCGACCAGGCATTGCATATGTGGATCGCGCAGCGCGCAGACAACAAAGCCATCGATCCTGGCAAGCTCGATAATCTGGCCGCGGGGCGCATTGCACGCGGCTACACGCCGCTGCAAACCATGATTAAAGAGGCGGGTGAAGAAGCCGGGCTTTCTGCCGAATTGGCCAAGACTGCGCTTTCAACCGGCGCGACCCGTTGCAAATATTTAGTCGATGAGGGCCTGCATCAGGAAATCATGTTTGTACACGATGTGATGTTGCCCGCTGATTTCACGCCCACCAATCAGGATGGTGAAGTCGCCCGATTTACCTGCCACCCCATTACCGGGATGTTGAGCATGCTGGAAAATCCTGCGCAGTTCACTGTGGACGCGGCACTGGTGATTATTGATTGCCTGATTCGTCACGGCTACATCAGCTCAAATCAGGATGATTATCTGGATTTAATTCACGCGATCCGGCCTTGATGTTGTGGATGGCAACACTCAGTTTTCAGGGCCATGCTGCAACCATAAGTGCGGGCATCGTCAAGGCTTCGCCATTCAACACCAGGGCATCTGTGCCGCTTGAATAATCTCGCACTCACGCTGGTCATCACGGCTGCCATACTGCACGCGACCTGGAATTTTCTGCTCAAGAAAAGTGGCGGCGGGATCGGCGTACTCACCTTATCCGCTGTCACCGCTACCGCGCTGCTCACGCCTTTTTCCCTTTATCTGATCGTTCGGGGTTTCACCTTCACCCCGGCCATGATCGGCATGATCATGGGCAGCGGTATTATTCATCTGGCCTATTTTTTATTGCTGGATCGCGCCTATCGTGGGGCGGGTGGTGGAGGTGGCACAGGTAATTCTAGCGGCGCTGGAAACGGTGGCGATTTATCGATTGTCTATCCGTTAGCGCGTGCCACTGGTCCACTTCTGACGATTGTAGCGGCGACCTTATTTTTGGGCGAACGCATGTCGCCAATCGCGATAGGAGGTGCGCTCTTGATCGGTGTATCTGCTTTGCTGCTAACCGGAAATCTGAAAAAATTATTAAGCAAAGACGCAAAATCGGGCGCGCGATTTGCACTGATGTGCGGCAGCATGATCGCTTGCTATACGCTGTGGGATAAGCAAGGTGTAGCGGCGTTTTTAATCCCGCCGATCATTTTCGATTGGGGCGCCAACCTGGTTCGCATCATCATGATGATACCGCTGGCCCATCAGCGGCAGCCGGGCGCGATGACCCTGGCGTGGCGTCATCACCGCAAAGCGATCCTGGCGATTGGGGTGATGAGCCCGCTCTCATATATTCTGGTGTTGACCGCGATGGTGTTCACGCCGGTCAGCTATGTGGCACCGGCCCGTGAATTATCGATTTTATTCGCTGCCCTGATCGGCACGCAGATCCTTAAAGAAGGGCAAGCCGCCCGACGCAGTATCGCCGCAGTCGGTATGGTGTTGGGTATTTCAGCGCTGGCGTTAGGTTAATTTAGGTTAGCTTGGGTTAACTCAAGTTAATGCCAGCCGCACCGTGGGTTACGTCGACTTGTGGCGCACCCAGCATTTAATACGCAGATTAATTTTGCAGCTCCAGCCGATTTTCAAATAGCGTTAACGCTTCCGGATTGGCCAGCGCTTCGCGGTTTTTGACCGCTTCATGATGCACCACATTGCGCACCGCCAGCTCCACAATTTTGCCGTTGCGGGTGCGCGGAATATCGGTCACCTGCAATATTTTGGCCGGCACATGATGCGGCGTGGTGTTGATGCGAATATGCTTTTTAATTTTTTTGATCAGCTGATCCGTCAACAATTCACCCGCGCGCAGGCGCACAAACAGCACCATACGGACCGAGCCTGAACGCTCAGGTGGCCAGTCCTGGCCGATGACAATACTTTCTTCAATTTCATCGAGCGCTTCTACCTGCCGATAAATTTCTGCAGTCCCAATGCGCACCCCGCCCGGGTTGAGCACGGCGTCTGAACGGCCATAAATAATCAAACCATCATGCGCCGTGATTTCACAATAATCACCGTGATGCCAGACATGGGGAAAGCGTTCAAAATAGGCCTGGTGATAGCGTTTGTTATCCGGATCATTCCAGAAATACAGCGGCATGGTAGGGAATGGCTTGGTGCAGACCAGCTCACCTTTTTCGCCCCGCACCGATTTGCCCGCTTCATTAAAAACCGCCACCGCCATGCCTAATTGGAGGCACTGCAATTCACCGCGGTACACCGGCAGCGTCATCGCTCCACCGGCAAACAGCGCGATTAAATCAGTGCCGCCGCTAATCGAAGACAAACATAAATCGCGTTTGATTTGGGTGTAAACATAATCAAAACCTTCCGGCGCCAGCGGCGATCCGGTAGAGAGCATCATGCGCAGTTTTTCAAGTGGATAGGTCTTAATCGGCGCAACATTCAGCTTCGCCAATGCGTCCAGAAATTTTGCCGACACCCCAAAATGCGTCATACCTTCTTCATCGGCGAAATCAAACAAAATTGAGCCGCGATTAACAAACGGCGAGCCGTCATATAGCAGCAGTGTGGCGTCAGATGCCAATGCCGTGATCAGCCAATTCCACATCATCCAACCGCAGGTCGTGTAGTAAAAAACCCGATCGCCGGATTTAATATCGCCATGCAGTTGATGCTCTTTCAGATGCATCAGCAGCGTCCCGCCAGCGCTATGCACAATGCATTTAGGCACGCCAGTAGTACCCGATGAATACATGATGTACAGCGGATGATTAAATGGCAGCGAGGTAAAAGTAATTTCCCCCGGCGCATCCGGTGTTGTGGCCTGCAGCCAATCCGCCCACAACGCCGCATGCGCGATGTTATCGATCAGCGGATGCTCATCCACATAAGGCACGATGACGACGCATTTAACGCTGGGTAAATTCGCCGCAATAGCGCGCACTGTGTCGAGAGTCGGTATCACTTTGCCTGCGCCGAAGTAGCCATCGGCAGCGAATAAAATAGTTGGCTCTACCTGGCCGAAACGATCCAGCACACCTTGCAAACCAAAATCTGCAGAGCACGAAGTCCACACCGCGCCGATTGTCGCCGCCGCCAGCGCGGCAATCACCGTCTCCGGCATATTGGGCATAAAACCCGCGATGCGATCACCCGCCTGCACACCGTGCGCCCGCATCGCCTGCGAGGTGCGCGCAACTTGATCATATAAATCGCGGTGGCTCAAGCGCCGTTTGACCTTGTTCTCACCCCAAAAAACAATTGCATCTGTTGCATCGCTTACATTGCTTCGACGCAGAAGATTCTCGGCGAAATTAAGTTTTGCATCCGGAAAAAATTGCGCGCCCGGCATTTTATCTTCGTCAATCAAGCCTCGCACACCCTTCGTGTCCGCGATCACGCGGGTGTAATCCCACACCGCATTCCAGAAATCATCCAGGTGATCAATCGACCATGCATGCAAGCTGGCATAGCTGTCCACATTCACGCAGTAACGCGAATGCACCGCGCGCGCAAAAGCCGTCATATGGCTGGCCGCAATAGTCGCAGGCTTCGGTATCCAGAGCGGCTTGTCGTTAGCGTTCGGGTTGGCGTTTGGGTTTGAGTGTGACATAGCGAAACTAAAGATGAGGCTAAAAAATGGTGTGGCGGACAAGCGGCGTGTAAAAAAACTATTTGCTAATTAAACTCTAGCATGGGGGAGGCTCTTGAAGCACTTTTGCCTCGAAACGCCCGCCGCTGCTAGAGTTTGTAATTCTTATCGGCTTACGCGCTATTACTTTTACGTTGTTATTTTTACACCGCCACTCTAAACGACGCCGCTGTTTTAGCCTTCACTTCTTCCAGCGTCACGCCCGGGTGCAGCTCGGTTAACACGAGGCCTCTACGTCCCTCTGCCCCAGCCGTTTCAATCTCAAACACACACAGATCAGTAATGATCAGATTCACGACGCCTTTTCCGGTTAACGGTAGCGAGCAATCTTTCAAAATCTTTGATGCCCCGTCTTTGGAGGTGTGTTCCATCAGCACCACGACTCTGCGCACGCCCGACACCAGATCCATCGCGCCGCCTGGCCCTTTTACCATTTTGCCGGGCACCATCCAGTTGGCCAGATCGCCATTTTCAGCTACTTCAAGACCGCCGAGAATCGAGAGGTCGACATGCCCACCGCGAATCATGCCGAATGAATCCGCGCTTGAAAAAAAGCTGGAGCCGGGAATGGTGGTGATGGTTTGTTTACCGGCATTGATGAGGTCTGCGTCAATGGTTTCTTCGGTCGGGAATGGGCCAATCCCGAGCAAGCCGTTTTCGCTTTGCAGTGTCACATTCATACCGTCGGGAATATGATTGGCGACCAAAGTCGGGATGCCAATACCGAGATTGACGTAATAGCCGTCGCGCAATTCCCGGGCCGCACGTTTGGCCATGAGGTCACGAATCGGTGAATCTTTTTTCGATGCGGCCCCGCCGTTGATGGTGCGAAACTCTATACGTTTTTCAAACTTCGGTCCCTGAATAATGCGATCCACAAAAATGCCCGGGGTGTGAATCTGGTCAGGCTCAAGCTCGCCAATTTCAACCAGCTCTTCAACTTCAGCCACCGTAACTTTGCCGCAGGTGGCGATCATCGGATTAAAATTACGGGTGGTTTTGCGATAGACCAGATTGCCTGCCTTGTCACCTTTCCACGCTTTCACAATCGACACATCGGCGTGAATAGCTTCTTCAAGAATAAATTCTTTGCCATCAAAAATATGCGTATGTTTGCCCTCAGCGAGCTTGGTGCCGTAGGCAGTGCGGGTATAAAAACCAGGAATACCAGCACCACCGGCGCGAAATTTTTCAGCTAGTGTGCCCTGCGGGACGAGCTGCAATTCGAGTTCATTGGCGAGTACCTGGCGCTCAAATTCCTTGTTCTCGCCCACATAGGAGGCGATCACTTTTTTAACCTGACGGGTCTTGAGCAACAGCCCCATGCCGAAGTCGTCCACACCGGCGTTATTACCCGCAATAGTTAGCCCTTTGACGCCGGAGTCGACCAGCGCCTGAATCAGATTTTCGGGAATGCCACACAGACCAAAGCCGCCGGCGGCAATGGTGATGTTGTCTTTTAACAAACCAGCGAGAGCGGATTTTGCGTCCGCATAAACTTTGCTCATGATATTTTTTCTCCGGAATTAGTGCAGCTTGCCACCCACTATTTTAATGTCGATATGATTTTGAATAGCCGCTATTATCGCCGCTTTAGTGCCTTCGACCATCGCCGCTAACGAGAGCGCAGCCGAATCGGCACGATTCAATATTTGCGATTCCAGAAACGGCACATGCATGAAACCTGCGCGGCCGGCTGATTGATGGATTGTGAGATGGTGCAGAACGCCGTAAATCAGGTGGTTGCAGACAAAGGTTCCAGCGGTGTTGGAAATCTCGGCAGGCGCGCCCGCCGTGATCATCGCGGTCATCATAGCTTTAAGCGGCAAGGTGCAAAAATAGGCGGCAGGTGCGTGCTCAACAATAGCCGTATCCACTGGCTGTACACCCGCATTGTCGGCGATGCTTGCATCATTCACATTGATCGCAATCCGCTCGATGCTCATAGCGGCCCGACTACCGGCCTGACCCAAGCAGAGTATGAGTGCTGGCTTTAATTTATCGATGACGCTGGTGACGACGGCGATCGACTGGCCAAATTCAGTCGGCACGAGCAACTTTTCAACACGATAGCCCGCCAGCATATCCGGCAGTGCCTTGACGATTTGCCACGACGGATTGATTTTCTCACCGCCAAACGGCGCGAAGCCGGTGACCAGAATAGTCTTCGGCAACTTGGGTAACATTACGTGGGGATCTGCAAATGGCGTCCTGCGTCGACTACATCAATGGCTCGATAACTCCGCACCATCTCCACATGTGCAATCCCGTCTTCGATATAAATTTCTGATGACGTCACGAAACCGAGTTCGTTATAAAATTTTTCCAATCGATGTTGTGCGCCGATTCTATTGGCTTGGCCTGGATACAAAACATCGTGTCGCGCCAAGGCTTCGGCCATTAATATTTTGCCGTAACCGCGACCGCGAAACGGGCCGGGCGTGACCACGCGGCCAATGGACGGCTCCGAATATTTGACGCCCGGATCAACCAGACGACAGTAAGCAGCAAGCTCGCGCTTATTACTTTTGGCGTTGACATCCGACCACCCAAGTAAATGCCATGAAAGCAAATCCGCACCGTCGTTATCCTGGAACGGGCAATTTTGTTCCATGATAAAAACCTCAGTGCGCGCAGTCGATACGGTGTACCAATCTTGAATCGTCAGATCATCGAAACGCGTAAATTGCCATTGCAGCGACATCACTATTCCCTATTTCACTTT
>Ga0209511_1002605_pt1 | contig 14621 bp, 9 predicted proteins | sample SSSSmetaG_FD_184141 | JGI IMG/M metagenome (GOLD analysis project Ga0209511, IMG submission 184141) | Glacier valley bacterial and archeal communities from Borup Fiord, Nunavut, Canada, to study Microbial Dark Matter (Phase II) - ​SSSS... | ecosystem: Environmental > Aquatic > Freshwater > Ice >...
TCAGCACCGCACCGTGCCCGTGCCGATAGTGCCCTACACTACCTCTACCGGCGAACTGCTTGACACGCTAGGCTTGCTCACGCTGCAACGCGACGCGGCGGCCCCACCCTTCGCCACCACGGCCCCGTGCGCCTGAAAGCCAGCACCGAAGCCGGAATGTATATCCGGCTTGACCTGGCTACCCGCCACTACCACGCCCCCGGCGAAGCCCAAGCGGCCCAACAGCAGGTTGTAGGACGGGTCGCTTACCTAAAGCAGTACCTGGCCCTGCTGAATTGGGAACTACTTTACCGCCGCTGGAACCAGTACCGCCAACGCAAAGGCTACCGTAACCTGGTGCTGGCCTCCAGTGAGTTGCCCACGCTGCTGGCTACCATCGGCTACGAAGTGCTGCTGGATACCGATTTTCAGCCCCGCACCGCCGCCGACCTGACCCGGCTACAACAGCTAGTAGAAATGGTGCTGCACCGCTATACAGACCGCTGCTACGCCCGCCGGCAGCGCGTGTACGAAGGGGAACATTTACAAACCGTGGCCCTCACCACTACCCACCCCGCCGTAAGCGGTTGGAACTACGCCGTCGAGCTGGCCGAAACCAACGAGCAAGGCGAAGTGCTGGCCGACTTTGCCCAGCTACTAGGCAAGGTCGAAACAGCCCTAGCTGCCACCAACTACCCCGCTAACCTGCAAGCTACCGGCGACACGCTCCGCGCTGCCCTGTTCGAGAGCCACCTGTACCACCCGCTATTACTCGACCTGAGCGACCAGCCGGCCGGTATTACGGCTGTACGCCCCGTGGGCCTCAACCCCGAAGAACATATATTCGTGGGCCACCTGCGCCGCTACATTCAGAACAACGGCCACCAGCACCCCGATTGTGAGTTCTACCTACTGCGTAACCCCGCTTCCCGCGACCGGGGCGTAGGTTTCTACTTTAGCGCGGCCGGTGGTTTCTACCCCGACTTTATGCTTTGGATTAAGCAGGGCGACCAGCAGCACCTAGCGTTCATCGACCCCCACGGCTTGCGTAACGAACTAGGCGGTTTTGAAGCAGAAAAAATTCAGCTTCACCAACGCATCAAAGACGTGGAAGCGGCCTTAGCTACCCCTCACCTGCACCTGCATTCGTTCGTGCTTTCGCCCAATTCGTTTATTAGAGCCGGCATTACCGCCTGGCACCGACCGGCCGGCACCGAATTTAACGAATACGCCGCCAGCCAGCACGTCTATGAGCTGACTGGTAGAGCCGGCGACGCGGCCCCCTACGTGGAGAAGATGATAGAACAGATTTTAGTCTAGACGGTGAATGATTGGTTGCGCCGATAAGGTGCCGCGAATGCCCGCTTTGCTACAAGTGAAACAGGACGCTTCAATTACAAACCATCTAACCCCACCTATGAGCATTCCCACCCACTTACAGCACCAGCCAGTGATTACCGTCGATAACTACGACGGCAAAGACGGCATCCACACGGGCGACACCGATGCCAAAGCCCTTTCTATTGGCCGTGCCCAATATGATAGCACCCAATTTTCAGCCAAAGTATTCCGGCAGACGGATAGCGGACGATGGAGCCGGCAAAGTGAAGAAATGCCCTTGCACCGCGTGTTAGACCTAGCTATTCTGTTGGTCGGCGCAATGAAGCGAGAAGCAGGGCAGGAATCCAGCATGACATCGCTGGACGAAAAGATACTATCCGCCAGTGGCTTCCAAGACTTGCAAAGGTATTTGAAAGACCCCTGTAATGCCCAGCACCTGAATCCCCGGCTTGATGAGCTGAAAAGATTATTGTAGCCCGCTTGTGAAGTTGCTACACTGCCCTGGATGGTATGAGGTGGGCTGAATTTGTCCCATAAACTGTCCCACCCACAAAGCAAAAGCCCGTTTCCAAGCTGGAAACGGGCTTTTTTGTAGCGGGGACTGGACTCGAACCAGTGACCTTTGGGTTATGAGCCCAACGAGCTACCAACTGCTCCACCCCGCATTGTTTGGGGGTGCAAAGGTACTCCTAGTTCGCGCAAATGCAACTGCTGGCGCGCCGCAACCTGGCTGAGAGTAAGTAGCCAGCTGATTATCAACCGGAAATAATTCATTCGGAATGCCTGCCGACGGGTTTTAAAGCCGCCTGACATTGTGCTGCCTACCCGTTTTTGACAGGCAGTTTCGTCTTGGCTCCGGCCCGGCCCGCTTGGCCGCTACCTTTGAACCCGCGCCGGCGACGGCCCGCCGTTGAGGCGCAGTATATGAAGAAAATTACCCTCGCCGACTTTCTGGAAATCACGTATCGCGCCGACCTCGACGTGCTGGTGGCGCGCTGGCTGCGGCCCATTGAACTAGCCGAGCTGCAGCGCGGCTACGAGACCATGCTCGAAACAGCGACCGCTGACCCGGCTGCCCCGCGCCGCCGCTGGCTGCTCGACGTGCGCCGCCGCTTGAACACCCACCTCATCGGGGCGCAATGGATGGCGAGTACGCTGTTGCCGCAATTGGGGCCACGCCTGGGCGGGCGCACCCGGCTGGCGTACCTGCTTGTGCCGACTTTTCTGCGCGACGAGGCCGCCGATGCCGCCTTCCCGCCGCCCGACTACTTCGTGGGTCAGCCCTTCATTGCCGACCGCTTCGTGGAGGAACAAGCTGCTATTCAATGGGTAATGAGTAATGATTAGTCTATTGCCGGTCGTTAGTTTGGTCATTATCGGGAGCAGAAATTAACCACTAATCATTAACCATCGGTAAAATGGCTCCCCAACGCGCGCCGGCCCTGGCTTTTATCTTCGTCACGATTCTGCTGGACGTGATTGGGCTGGGGCTGATTATTCCGGTGCTGCCCACCCTCATTCAGCAGCTCACGCACGAGGGCGTGAGCCGGGCATCGGAGTACGCGGGTTGGCTCTCGTTCGCTTACGCGGGCACGCAGTTCGGCTTCGCGCCGGTGATAGGCGGGCTGTCGGATAGGTTTGGGCGGCGGCCGGTGCTGCTGGCTTCGCTGCTGGGCCTGGGCCTGGACTACGTATTTCTGGCCCTGGCCCCCACCATCGCGTGGCTGTTCGTGGGGCGCGTCATCGCGGGCATCACCGGGGCGAGCTTCACCACGGCCACGGCTTACATCGCCGACGTGAGCACGCCCGAAAAGCGAGCCGCTAATTTCGGACTGGTGGGGGCCGCGTTTGGGTTGGGCTTCATCATCGGGCCGGTGCTGGGCGGGCTGCTCGGCGACCTTGGGCCGCGGGTGCCCTTCATGGCGGCGGCGGGGCTGAGCTTCTGCAATTTTCTGTACGGGCTGTTTTTCGTGCCCGAGTCGCTGCCCGCCGAGCGGCGCCGGCCCTTCGAGTGGGCGCGGGCCAACCCCGTGGCCTCGCTGCTGCGCTTCGGCAAGTACCCGCAGATTATCGCCCTCGTCGTGGCGCTGGTGCTGCTGTATCTGGCCGGCTCGGCTACGCAGTCGGTCTGGACGTTCTACACGATTCTCAAATTCGGCTGGGGCAAAAAGCTCATTGGCTACTCGCTGGGGGCCGTCGGGCTGGGGGCGCTGCTGGTGCAGGGCGGGCTGGTGCGGGTGCTGATTCCGCGGCTGGGCGCGGCGCGGGCCGTCACGCTGGGCCTGCTCTGCTACATCGCGGGCTTCGTGCTGTTCGCCTTTGCCACTCATGGCTGGATGATGTTTGCTTTTACGGCCGTTTACACGCTGGGCGGGCTGGCGGGGCCGGCCTTGCAGGGCAGCATCTCGGGGCAGGTGCCGCCCAACGAGCAGGGCGAGCTGCAGGGTGCGCTCACCTCGCTCGTGGCCGCGACCGGCGTGGTGGGGCCGCTGCTGATGACGCACCTCTTCGCCTGGTTCACGCGGCCGGGTGCGCCGCTGCGGCTGCCGGGCGCGCCGTTTCTGGCCGGGGCCGCGCTCACGGCCGTGGCGCTGCTGGTGGCGGTGGGGCCACTGCGGCGGTTGAGCGCGGCGCGGGCGGCGTGAGAAAATCCGCTTGGTAAGTTTCTCGCGGAGGCTCGCGGAGGCTCGCGGAGGTCAAACGCAGAGGCTGATAAATGACCGGGCGAAAGCTCCGCGGACCGCTGCGTTTGACCTCCGCGAACCGCTGCGCGAACCTTCGCCTGCCAACTAACCACGCGAGTCCTGATGTGAGACGAAACTCACAGCTTGCTTCGGTTACGAAATCTTCGTATTTTTACGACGAATTCGTAAACAAGCCCCGCATGGACCGTCTCACCCAACCCGAAGAAGACGCGTTGCGCGCGCTCTGGCGCACCGGGCCGGCGTTCGTCAAGGACGCGCTGGCCGCGCTGCCGGCCCCGGCCCCGGCCCCGCCCTACACCACGCTGGCTTCGACGCTGCGCAACCTGGCCCGCAAGGGCTACGCTGAAGCGGAGAAGCTCGGCAACTCGTACCGCTTCCGGGCACTGGTTAGTGCCGAAGACTATCAGCGGCGCTCGCTGGGCGGGTTGGTGGGCGAGCACTTTCGCGGCTCCTACAAAGAGCTGGTGTCGTTTTTCGCCCGCGAGGAGAAGGTCAGCGCAGCCGACTTGCGGGAGATTATCCGGCTCATCGAAACCCAAAACCCCGAGTAGCCATGACCGCGCTGCTGTTTTATCTGCTCAAGGCTAACCTGGTGCTGGCGCTGTTCGCGACTGCCTACTATGGGCTGCTGCGCCGGCTCACGTTTTTCGGGCTGAACCGGGCGTATTTGCTGGGCGCGTTCGCGTTCGCGGCGATTTATCCGGCCCTGCCGGTGCCGGCGCTGCTGCCGGCTCCGGAGCTGCCGGGACTACCTGTGCTGTGGAGCGCCGCGAGGGAAACCACCGCGCCAACGACCGGCACGGCTGCGGCGGGCTTCGGCGGGCTTTGGCTGCTGGGCGGCTTCTACGCGGTGGGGGCGGCCGGGCTGCTGCTGCGTCTGCTGGGGCAGCTGCTGAGCCTGGCCTGGCTGCACCGCCGTACCCAGCCGGCCCGGGTGCTGGGCCGGCCGGTGCGCGTGTTGCCCGAGCCGGGCGGACCGTTCTCGTTTGGCCGGGCCATCTATGTGGACGATGACACGCTAAGCGACCCCGCCGCGCTGGCCGTCGCGCTGGCCCACGAGCAGGCCCACGGGCGGCAGGCGCACACCCTGGACGTGCTGCTGACGCAGGTTTTCGTGGCCCTGGCCTGGCCCAATCCGGCCGCGTGGCTCCTGCGCCGGGCCGTGCTCGACAACCTTGAATTTCTGGCCGACCGCGCCGCCGTATCGGCCGGGGCCAGCCCTAACCGGCGCGCTTATCAGCGGCTACTGCTGGCCAGGCATGGCGCGGACGCGCCGGGCTTGGCGCTGACTTTTTACTTCACTGCTTTCACCTTTAAAAATCGCATTCTCATGCTCAATCAACCCGCTTCCTCGCCCCGCCAACTGGGGCGCTACCTGCTGGCTGCCCCGCTCGTGGTGGCCCTCGCCCTGGGCTACTCCGGTGCCCGCGCCCAGACGGCGGCCGCAACCGCCGCGACCGCAGCCCCGACCCGCGTCGTGCTCGACGCGCCCGCACCCAACGGCCCCCATCCGGTTTATTTTCTGGACGGCCGGCGCCTGGACCCACTCGCGCTGACCAGCGTAAAACCCGATAGCATCGCCAGCCTTAACGTCGTTCAGGGGCAGGCGGCCCGGAGCCTGGCCCCGGATGCCGAGGGCGGCGTGGTGCTGATTACGAGCAAAGCCCGCGCCCAATCTCCGGCCGTGCTGGCCCTTAACAAGCGGGCCAACCAGCTGCTGCCGAAGCAGCCGGAGCGGCTGGTGCAGGTGAACGCGCTGGTGCCGCGAGCGCTGGCCACCATCACGAAGCGTTACCCCGATGCCCGCCTGAGCGGCGAGGTGGTCGAAATGACCGACCCGACCACCGGCAAGATGAAATACAAGGTGCAGCTCGCGCGGGGCCGCCGGCCATTTTACATCTACCTCACGCCCGAGGGCGAGTTTATTTCGGAGTAGCTACCAGGACGGGGAAGCCTCTTCTGACGGCGGCAGATAGGTTTCTTGTTTCTTGTTTTCAGGGCGCGGGTTAGCGCAAAGTTCCGCGAAGGCGGCGAAGTTTCGCAAAGTCAAAGTACCGCTACCTTGTCTCGTTCAAGTTAGAAACAAGAAACAAGAAACAAGAAACAAGAAACAAGAAACAAGAAACAAGAAACAAGAAACAAGCTAAGCGGCCGGGCGCGAGCTATCGGTGAACTGCTGAATAATTGGCTGAAAGCTTTCGATGGCCTGCTGCATCCGGTCGAGCAGTGGGGCTACGGCGGCGGCCGGCGTAGTGCTGGCGACACCGGCGACACTGGCGGCGGGTGGCGGGCCGGCGGACAGCTCTTCGCGCAGGGCCAGCAGCAAGCCTTCCAAGTTGGCGGTGGGCTGGCGCAGGTCGTGCGAAGCGGCATAGACGAACGTGTCGAGGTCGGCGTTGGCGCGGGTGAGCTGCTCGTTGGTGGCGCGCAGCGCTTCATTGGCTTCGAGCAGCTGCTGGCGGGCGCGCACCTGCCCGGTGGCATCGGTAGCCACCGTGACGACCCCGCTTATCGTGCCGTCCGGCTCGCGCAGTGGGTGGCAGAGGTAGTTCCAGTACACGGTTTCGGGCGGGCCGCCGTCGCGCACGAGCCGCGAAGGACTTTCGAGAGCCGCGTGGGGCACGCCTGTCTGGCGCACGTCGTCGAGCAATTCCTCGAAGCCGAGGCCCGCCGTTTCGGGCAGCGCCTCGAACAAGCCCTTGCCCAACAAGTAATCGGCCGGGTGGCCCAGCAGCCGGCAGGTAACGGGATTGGCCAACTCGAATACGTAGCGCGGGCCGCGCAGCACGGCGATGGACACCGGAGCCTGCTCGAACAAGTCGTGCAGGCGCAGCTGCTGCGTGGCCCGCTCCTGCCGGGCCAGCACCTGCTCAGTTACGTCGATGCCGAACACGGAAATGCCCGCCGGCTGGCCGTCTTCTTCCAGGCGCTGATAGGTGAAGGTGTAGTAGCGGGCCGGGCCGGGGCGACCGTCGGCATCCGGGCGCGTGAGCGGCACTTCGTAGCCAAAATACGGCTCGCCGGTCGCGTACACGCCGTCGAGCCAGGCCACGAAGCCCTGCGCGGCGGCTTCGGGCAGCGCCTCGGCCACCGAGCGGCCGGTAAGGGCCACGCCCGGAAACAGCTGCTGGTAAGCGGGATTGAAATACTCGTAGCGGTGCTCCGGTCCGCGCAGCAGGCAGATGGGGGTCGGGGTTTGCTCGAATACCCGGTGGAAATCGGCCCGCGCGCGCACCTGCCGCTGGGCGGCAGCGAGCAGGTCGGCTTGCAGGGCCTCGTTCTGGCGGCGGGCCAGCACGGCCTCGGTCACGTCGTAGGCGAAAATGGACACGCCCGTTACCTGGTCCTGCTCGCGGTTCGCATCGTAGGTAATCGTAAAGTAGCGCGTCTGGGCCGGCTCGGCACCGCTTCCGTTGATGAGCAGGGCCTGCTCGGTGCCCGTGCACGACTCGCCGGTGCGGTACACGCGGTTCAGGTTGGCAACCAAGTCCAGCGCCTCGGCCCCCGGCGCGAACAGCTCGGCTACCGGGCGGCCCGTGGGCAGTGGGCGGCCCGGAAACAGCCGCCCAAAGGCCGGGTTGCCGTAGTCGAGTTCGTGGTCGGGGCCGCGCAGAATGCCGACGAGGGCTTTGGTCTGGTTCAGGAAGCGAGTCAGGCTGGCGCGCTGGCGCTCGGCTTCGGCGCGGGCGGCGCGGGCCTCGTCGGCCCAGGCGGACAGCGCCTCGGCGCGGGCCGTGACGCGCTCCTCCAGCTCGTCGTTCAGCTCGCGCAGCGCGTCGGCCAGCACCTGCTCGCGCCGGGCCAGGCGCACGGGCTGAGTCACGTCGTAGCTGAAATCGAGGAGGCCATTCACGCGCCCACCAGCATCGCGCAGCGGATAAAAAAACAAGTCCAGAAACACCTGCTCGCGCTCGCCGGTGCGGGCAAAATCGAGCCAGACCTCGGTTTGCGGGCCGTAGTAGGGCTGGCCGGTGCGGTACACCTCATCGAGCCGGGCAATGATGCCTTGCTCCTGGGTTTCGGGCAGCACCTCGCGCAGGGGCCGGCCGGGCAGGCGCTGCCCCGGAAAGTAGCGCTCGTAGCGCGCATTGACGAACGCATACACGTGGTCGGGGCCGTCGTACATGGCCACCTGGGCGGGCAGCGCCAGCAGCACCTCGCGGAAGCGCTGGCGCTGGGTTTCGGCCTCGGCGCGGGCCTGGGCCTCGGCGGCCTGGCTCGCGCGCAGGGCCTGCTCGACGGCGCTCCGGTCCTGGCTGGCCGTGTCGGTGAAGCTGGCCAGCAGCTGCTGACCCTGGCGGCGGGCGGCCACGTAGAAATAATTGTCGAGGCCATCGGCCTGGTAGTTGACCTCGAAGCGGCCCGGCTCGCCGGTTTCGAACACGCGGCGGTAGAACGCCAGCAGGCCGTTTTCGCGGGCGTGGGGAAAGCCGTTAAGCAACGTTTCGGCGGGCCGCTCGGGCTGGCCGAGCATCCGCTGCCCGGCCGGGTTGAGATAGACACAGGCGAAATCGGTCAGCTCGCTATCCGGCCCAGCGCCCGGCCCCGTATCCGGCCCAGTGCCCAGCCCAGTATCCGGCCTATAGAGCGGCCGCATCACGGTGAGAGCAGTGAGCGAAACATCGAGCAGGGCCTGAAAATCGGCATCGGAGAGCGTAGGCGAAAGCGGAGCAGTCGGGAAGTCGTCAGGCATGGTGGAAAGCGGAAGCAGGACGGGAAATCAGGTGGTTGAGCAATTCAAGTGGTTGAGCTTGATTGGAGCGGCCTCAAAATTATCAGCCACTGGCTAACCGGCAAGCGCGCGGGCGTTGCCTGGCCGGGGAAGCAGCGTCAGAACGCCTTCTTTATTATAAAAACCGCACGAATCGCGCAGCATAGTAAAAGGTAGTTGTTCAGTACGTGAGATTGTTCGGGTGGGGTTGGGCAGACGGCTTTTGGGCCCCCGCCCGCTCGGATTTAAATGACGCGAATGAGTGGCTACCAGAACTACTCTTGCGCGCAAGCCAGCGCGCCGGGCGGTGGAGCCGCGCCTGATTCTCAACGGCGACGCGGCAAGCGCGTACAAGCCGACTCACGACGCGAGCCGGGCGCGGGGCCGCCCCCGCCCCGGCCGCGTCCGGCTCCTGACCCCGACCCGATGCGGTATGGTATGTGTTTCGATGGCAGCGTGGTGCGCGGCCGCGGCGACGACGGCCGCGCGCTGCGTTTCTCCAACACCCGCGCCACGGGCCACGTGGGCCGCGTGGCCGACGACTACCGCCGCGCCCGCCGCCTGGGCCTGACCCGCTTCCGCGATACCATCCTCTGGGACGAAGCCCGCCGCGCGCCCGACTACGCCTGGCTCGACCAGTTAGCCGCCCTGAGCCGGGGCCAGACCGAGCTGGTGCTCAACCACTACGGCCTGCCAGAATGGATAACGGAAGAAATGTTCTGGAGCGACGGCGCGGCCGAAGCCATGCGCGAGCTGGCGTTTCAGGTGGCACGCCGCTACCGGGGCGGCGCGTTCCGCAGCTACAACCTGGGCGTGGAGCTGGGCATCTGGACCGACTGGATTGCCGCGCCCCAGTGCCGGCAGTGGCCGTTTGGTGGGCGCGACTGGTGGGCGGTGTATCGGCAGACGAGCGCCATCACCATCGCCATCGCCGAGGGCCTCAAAGCCGGCGACCCCGCCTGCCGCACCGCCCTGAGCGAACCCTGGGGCTGGGGCGAGATGCCCTATGCCGACCAGGCCCGGCCCTTCGCCACCGTGCTCGGCCGCCCCGATGCCGTGGCCGACGACAACGAGTGCTTCACCTGGCAGCAGGGCCGCCCCGAGCTGCTCGACATCGTGGGGTTGAATATTTATTTCGAGAACGACATTCCGGGGATGCTCGCCGCCGCCCGCGCCCTCTTCCCCGACCAGCAGGTGGTGGTGGCCGAAACCGGCAACCTCATGCGCCCCGACTGCCACCCGCCCGCCCGCTGGTGGGCCAAGTTCGAGGCCCTCGGCGAGCCGGATTTGGAAGTCAATTGGAGTCCCGGCCTGACGATGCTCACCCACGAGCTGGGCGAGCGCATGGCCGGCAACCTGCTCGACGAGGACGGCACCGCTTATTGGCGCAGGCCACGGGCGATGGGGCGGACGCAGGCGGCTTAGCGATTGATTTTACTGAGACATTAGACCTGAGACATGAGAATTCTCGCTGGTAAAAGTCTCATGTCTCAGGTATAATAGGCTGTTTAAATCAGCTAATATAAATCAAGCTGCTGCTTGTCAGTTGGTTGCTCGCCGCTCGTAGCGCCTCACCCCCCGGCCCCCTCTCCGAAAAGGAGAGGGGGAGCCAGACGACAGTTGACCATAAAAAGTATGCGCAATTATCTCCTATTCACTCATTGACCGTTGTTTGTGCCTCGGCTCCCCCTCCCCTTTTCGGAGAGGGGGCCGGGGGGTGAGGCGCTACGAGCGGCGAGCAACTACTTTGTAAGCAATGGTTTAACCAGAATCCGCCAACTTAAACAGCTTCTAACGTCTCAGGTCTTAGTGAAATCAACGCCGACCCCACCAACCGTGTAATTTTGAGCGACTCCTTATCGGGGCGCACCCCGAAATTTCATGAACTCCATCCCCGAGCTGCTCACCCTGACTTACCGCGACGACTTGGCGGTGCTCATCGGCCGCTGGGGCTACCAGCCCGAGCCGACGGAGTTACCGGCTCAGTACGAGCGGCTCATGGCCAGCGCGTTGGCCCACGACGCGCGCCACTGGCTGCAAGACATTCGCCGCCGCACCCTCAACGACCCGGCCACCACGCGCTGGCTGCTCACCGACTACTTTCCCAACCTGGCCGACCGCTTCGCCGGGCAGCTACGGGTGGCCTACCTGGTCAGCCCCACCCTGCACGCCCAGGTGCTGGCCGAGCCGGGCTTCCAAGCTAGCGAAGCCTACGTCGGGCAGCCGTTCGCGGTGGGCTTTTTTGGCGACGAGGGCGCGGCCATGGCCTGGTTGCGGGAGGGGTGAAGTTGATGGCGGTTTCTCGGGGTTGTTGGGGGTTGGGTGTCGAGAGTCATTGTCATGCTTCGCTACGCTCTGCATGACGGACGCACCCGATGCCCCCGAAAACCGAAGCGATAGCCCCCGCCGTGCCTAACTTAGAGCACCGGAATTTCCTCTCAGCCCTATGCCTCTCGTCGCGGCCTCGCCGACTACCGATTCCTTCGCCCAGGTGCGGGCCGAGCTGGCCGCCTACCAGCGTAAGTACACGCTGAGCTTACTCGTGCGCGGCGGGCTGCTGTCGGCGGCCTTGCTGCTGAGCCTGTTCGTGGTTTTTAATACCCTCGAATATTTTCTGTATTTGCCCACCGTGGCACGGGCGGGACTGCTGTTCAGCTTTTTAGGCTTGTTGATTTATGCCGTGGCGCGCTGGCTCTGGCAGCCGCTGGCCGCGCTGGCCAACCTGCGCCGCCTGCTGAGCGACGAGCAGGCTGCCCGGCAGGTCGGGGAGTTATTTCCGCAGGTGCAGGACCGGCTGCTCAACGCGCTGCAGCTGCAGGGCCAAGCCCGCGACAACGAGCTGCTGCTCGCCAGCCTGGAGCAGCGCGCCGCCCAGCTGCGGGGCGTGGAGTTCAGCCAGGGCATCGACATTCCGAAGCAAAGCCGGCCGCTGTGGAAGTACGTGCTGCCGCCGCTGGCCGTGCTGCTGCTGGCGCTGCTGGTTTTTCCGAGCTTCATCACCGCGCCGACGGGCCGCATCTGGCACTACCAGCGGCAGTACGCGCGGCCCGCGCCGTTCGCTTTTCAGCTGCGCAACAAGGAGTTGCGTGTGTTTCGGGGCGAGAACTTTACGCTCGACGTGGCCGTGGCCGGCGAGGCGCTGCCGGCCAGCGTGAGCCTGCTGACAGCTGACGGCTCAACGCGCCCGCTGACCAAAGTGCCCGGCCGCGCCGATGCGTTTCGCTACGTGTTTGAGCAGCCGGCCCAGGACGTGGTGTTTCAGCTCAGCGGGGCGGGTTTTGCCTCTGATGAGTTTCGGCTGCGGGTGCTGGAGCGGCCCGATTTGCGCGACTTTTTGGTGCGCGTCACCTACCCCGCTTACACAGGCCGGCCGGCCGAAACCGTGCGCAACGGCGGCAACCTGACCGTGCCTGAGGGCAGCGCGCTGCGCTGGGAATTCAGCACGGCCGCCACCGAAGCGCTGAGTTTGCAATTCGACCAACCGGCTGAGACCGTGCCCGCCACGCGGCAGGGCGACACGTTCGTGGCCGAGCGGGCGGCCTTGCGCTCGCAGCCTTACCAGGTGCGGCTGCGAAACGCGGCCAGCGCCAACCGCGACCCCATCGCCTACCAGCTCACGGTGCTGCCCGACGCGCCACCCAGCCTCACGGTCGAGGCGTTTTCGGACACGACTTCGCGCCAGTTTCTGGCCCTGGGCGGCACCGCCCAGGACGACTACGGCCTGAGCGCGTTGCGCCTGCTCTACCGCGTCCATCGGGCCGATGAAAGCCCAAAGCAAAGACTCTTCACTCTTACCTCAAAACTCTTACCTCTTCCGAAGGGCGGCACTTACGCCTACACCTGGAACCTGACCGGGCTGGGCCTGCGGCCCGGCGACTGGGTGGAATACTACGTCGAGGCCAGTGATAACGACGGGCTGCACGGGCCGAAAACGACCCGCTCGCGGCCGCTCGAATACCGGCTGCCCAGCCGCCGTGAGCAAGACCAGCAGTTGTCTTCCCAGGCCAAGTCGGTGGCCGGGCAGCTCAGCTCGGCCGCCAAGCAGAGCAAGCAGTTGGAGCGCGAGCTGGCCCAGAGCCAGGACAAGCTGCGCACCAAGCGCGAAATGAGCTTCCAGGACCGCAAGCAGTTGGAGCAGATGCTCGACCAGAAGCGGGCGCTCGACCAACAGATGCAGCAGATGCAGAAGCAATTCGAGCAATTGCAGGAGCAGCAGAAGCAGGACCCGAACAACCCCAAAAACGAGGAGCTGGCCCAAAAAGCCGAAGAGCTGAAAAAGCTCATGGCCGACCTGCTCGACCCCGCCACCAAGAAGCTTTACGACCAGCTGCAAAAGCTGCTTGACCAGCAAAAGCAGCCCGACGCGGAGATGCAAAAGCTGCTGCAACAGCTCGAAAACAAGGAAAACACCCTGCAAAAAGAGCTGGACCGGGCGCTGGAAATGTTCAAGCAATTGCAGTTCGAGCAGAAAGCCGAGCAAACCGCCGACCGCCTGGAAAAGCTGGCCCAGGACGAGCAGAAGTTAGCCGAGCAAACGAGGCAAAACGACAAGCAGAACCCCGAAAATAAGCTCAGCAAAGAAGAGCAGCAAGCCAAAAACCAGCAGCTCCAAAAAGACCAAGCCCAGAAGCGCCAGGAGTTCGAGGAGCTGAAAAAAGACCTGCAAGACCTCAAGCAGCAGGACAAGGAAATGGGCGACCAGAACGACCTCGATGAGCAGAAGCCCGACCAGCAGCAAACCGACCAGGACCTGGAGGACGGCGAGCAGCAGCTCTCGAAAAACCAGAACTCGAAAGCCAGCCAGAGCCAGAAAGCCGCCGCCCAGCGCATGCAGAAAATGGCCCGCAAAATGCGCGACCAGATGAGCGACGACGAGGAGAAAAAGGCCCAGCAGAACATCGACGACCTGCGCGACATCCTGGATAACTTGGTAACCCTCAGCTTCGACCAGGAGAAGCTGATGAAGGATTTCCGGGCCGTGGACCAGTCCGACCCGCGCTTCGTGCAGCTCGGCCAGACGCAGCGCAAGCTGCGCGACGATGCCCAGATTATCCAGGACTCACTCTACGCGCTGGCCAAGCGGGAGCCGAAAATCCAGAGCTTCGTCACGCGCGAGGTGGGCGAGATGAATGGGCGCATGGACGAGAGCCTGGGCCACATCCGGCAGCGCGACGTGGGCCGCGCCACCACCACCCAACAGCAGGCCATGACGAGCGTCAACAACCTGGCCCTGATGCTGGCCGACGCGCTGAGCCAGATGCAGCAGGCGCTGGCCCAGATACAGGGCCAGGGGCCGCCGCAGCCCGGCGGCGGCAAGCCCGGCAAGAAAAAAGGCCGCGGCGGCGCGCCCGGCCCCGGCGCGCTGGGTAAGATGCAGCAGCAGCTCAACGAACAGATTCAGCAGCTCCAGCAAAGCGGCAAAACCGGCCGCGCCATGAGCCAGGAGCTGGCTAAGCTTGCCGGCCAGCAGCAGATGCTGCGCCAAGCCATGCAGCAAATGGGCAACCTGCAACCGGGCGGCAAAGACGGCAAGCCCGGTGGCAAAGACGGAAAAGACGGCCAGAGCGGCGGCAAAGACGGGAAGGACCCAACCAAAAAAGACGGGCAGGGAGCCGGCGCGGCCGGCGAGCTGAAGAAGATGATGGAGCAAACCGAGACCGACCTCGTGAACAAGCGCCTCACCGAGGAAACCATTCGCCGCCAGCGCCAGATTCTGACCCGCTTGCTCGAAGCCGAAAAGTCGGCCCGCGAGCGCGACCAGGATTCCAAGCGCGAGGCCCAGGCGGCGCAAGCCCACCCGCCGGTGTTCCCGCCCGCTTTCGACAAATACCGCGCCCCCGCCCAGAGTCCGCAAACGGAGCTGTTGCGCCGTCAGCAACCGGCGC
>Ga0209511_1002611_pt1 | contig 14599 bp, 17 predicted proteins | sample SSSSmetaG_FD_184141 | JGI IMG/M metagenome (GOLD analysis project Ga0209511, IMG submission 184141) | Glacier valley bacterial and archeal communities from Borup Fiord, Nunavut, Canada, to study Microbial Dark Matter (Phase II) - ​SSSS... | ecosystem: Environmental > Aquatic > Freshwater > Ice >...
GCGACCGAAGCACGTAAGACCCTGTTCGGGCTCATCCAGCAGGTCAATGAAGATCACACCGTTGTCGAGGTCGTGTCTCGGCATGGAAACGCAGTCATCGTGTCCAAAGACGACTACGACGCGATGACCGAGACGGCCTATCTGCTGCGGAATCCCGCAAACGCAAAACGGTTGCTTGGGGCGATCGATCGAGCCCGGCGAGGCGAGTTCCAGCAGCACGGCCTCTTGGACGCGTGACGCGCACGGTCGCCTTCGACCCGAACGGGTGGGAGGACTACGTCCACTGGCAGACCCAAGACCGCAAGACGCTCAAGCGCATCAACCAGCTGATCACCGACTCGCTGCGCGATCCGTTCGCTGGTATCGGCAAACCGGAGCCCCTCAAACACATCCTCTCGGGCGCGTGGTCACGTCGCATCGACGACGCTAACCGCTTGGTCTACTACGTCACCGACGACCACATCGTCATCCTCCAGGCCCGCGAACACTACTGATAGGGAGTCGGCCCTCCTGCCGGGCATTCTCGACCCTGCAACTCGGGGCGGGAGGAGGCGGCAACCCTCAGCGCGAGCCGCGGCCGCCCATCAGCGTCCGGATGAATGGCAGCAGCAGAATGACCCCGCTCACGATCGCCGTGATGCCGCCGAGCTGGCGGATCAGCGCCAGATCGAAGAGCCCGAAGCCGCGGACGAAGGCGTAGGCGGCCACGAGCAGCAGCACGACCGCAACGATCCGGGACTGGTTGAGCGTGACTCCGGGCCACAGGTAGATCGCAAGCACGAGGGCGATAGAGCCGACGAACAGGCCGTCAGCCGTCGCCGAGGTTGCCGACCCGAACACCAGGTAGAGGCCGACGATGATCGCCGCGGCCGAGGCCACGAGCCTGAGCCCGGTGGCGAGGGATGACTCGGCGCGCGAGGCATCCGATCGCTTGGAGTTGGGATGGGTCACGCGGCACCCCTCTTGACTGCGCCGCTCATGAGGAACAACAGCACGAGGTCGAGGATGCCGACGACGATGAGCGTGAACCCGAAGAAGAGCGCGTAGGCGACGGTGACCCCGTCGGCGAACAGGATGACCAGCACGCCGGCGAGCGCGATCAGAATGCCACCCACGATCGAGAGCCCATCACCGTTACCCGCGCCGTATCGACGAGGGTCGCGATGCCCTCGAAGATCCACGCGACGCCAACGAGGAGCACGACAAAGACCGCCGTCTCGAAGGGGTTGCGGATGACGATGACGCCGGCCGCGAAGACCAGCGCACCGATGATGGAGTTGGCTGCTCGGCCCCCTCCGTTCACGTCACGGTCCGCGAACCCCTCGTACACCCGGATCACCCCGAGAATGACGAAATAGACGCCGAGCAGAATGGCGAGCGCACCGGCCGTGGACTGCGGCCGCACCAGTATTAACACACCGATCACGATGGCCGACACCGCCCGGATCGCCCACACCACCCGCCCCCCGCGGAGCGTGTCTGCCAACCTGTTGTCTTTGGTCGTTCGCGCCACGTCATCCAATTCTCAGCCGGTGGGCAGAAGCCGTCGCCTGCCCGTTCGAGGCACGCGATAGTGGATGGCTGGACCAAGCGCAGTGAACACTCGCGACGCATCCCCCAACGTTTCCCGAGACCCCAACGTCTTAGTGAGTATGAGCACCGGTACATTCGACATGTTCGGGCCGGAGGGAGCATCCGGACCCCGCATCTCGACGCAGCGAACAGGAGGTCGTGCGGTGCCACGCGAAGACCCCGCGCACTGGGAGCAGGTGCTCAGCCGCCTGGTCGCCGAGCGCGGCGACGCGCTCACCCGCTACGCCTACCTGATCTGCGGCGACCGGGATGCTTGCGCCGACCTGGTTCAGGATGCCCTCGTGAAGACGTTCGGACGACTTCGCAACGGTTTCTCCGTCGCGAGCGCCGAGGCGTACGTGCGCCGCGTCATCCTCAACAGCTATCTCGATGCCGGCCGCCGCAGCAGCCGATGGCGTCGTATCGCGCACCTGCAGGCCGATCCGGAACTGATCCAGTCGACGGATGCCGCCATCGACGAGCGCTTGGACGTGCAAGCCCAGCTCAGTCGCTTGGCCCCTCGCGAGCGGGCGTGCGTGGTGCTGCGGTACTACGAGGACCTCACCGTGGCGGACATCGCAGCCTGGCTCGGCATCAGCCCCGGAGCCGTCAAACGCTACCTCAGCGACGGCCTCGGCAAAATGGCACTCTCGATGAAAGGGGCAGCGGATGTCTGATTTCCTCGATGATGACGGGTCAGAACTGCCGTCAGCGGTTGGCGAGCACCTGCGACGGCGGCTCGGCGCGGTCGACCCAGGCGTCGCAATCGATGTGGCACACGTCGTCGTCGCCAGTCGCTCCCGCCGACGACCGCGACAGGTGGTGGCAGGGTCGCTCGGCGCACTCGCGCTGGCCGGGGTCGCTATCCTCGCGATTCAGGTGACGGTGCCCGGGCAGAACAGCGTCACCAGTGCGGAGTCCGCGAAAACGGATCAGAGTGTGTCCGGAGCACCGTCGATGGGGGCGGATAGTTCACTGAAACGTGCGCCAGCGAGCCGCGTGAACCTGTGCGGCGGGATGCTCGCGGAGGTGGGGGCAGGGGCATCCGGTCTGAGCGTGACGGTCGGTGTTCCGGTAAGCGCTTCGGCAGACGGGACTCGGGTCTCGACGACCGCAGTAGTCACCAACTCGTCGACAACTCGAGTGACGGGCGCGCTCCTCGCGCTTCCCACCATCGTGCTCTCGCGGGAGGGCATCGTGTTGTGGCACGGACCCGATACCGCGGATGCCGCGCCGCTGCCGATCGACCTTGCACCGGGCGAAAGTGCGAGCTTCGAAACCTCGCTGACACCGGTGCTCTGCACTGCGGACGATGACACGGGCACCGGCATTCCCTCGACTGCACCGGCGCTGCCGGCTGGTTCGTATGCGGTGAACGCCTTCGCGGATTTCGCCCCGGCCGAAGTGTCGAACGGCGCCACCAGCGCTGAGTTGCTGCTCGGCCCCGCATCCACCCTGATGCTGATCGGATAACCGGATCGGGAACATCCGCTGGCGGGCACGGGTTACCACGAACATGACAACTATCGGATTCATCGGTGCAGGAAAAATCGGCAGCCAGGTCGCCCGCAAGGCGATCGAGAACGGATACGAGGTGGTGCTGAGCAATTCGCGCGGTCCCGAGACCCTCGCGGGGCTCATCGAGGAACTGGGCCCGAAGGCACGGGCGGCCACCGCCACCGAGGCTGCGGAGGCAGCGGACATCGCGGTCGTCACCGTCCCACTGAAGAACTACCGCGACGTGCCGGTCGGGCCGCTCGCCGGCAAGATCGTGCTCGACACCAACAACTACTACTTCGAGCGCGACGGTCATTTTGCGGCGCTCGATGAGGGTGTCGAAACGACTTCCGGAATGCTGCAAGAGCACCTGCCGACGAGTCACGTCGTGAAGGCGTTCAATCACATCATGGCCGACGACATCACCACGGACGGAACATCTGCGGGCACGCCCAATCGGCGGGCGCTGGCAATCGCCGGCAATGACGAGGCATCCAAGCAGACCGTCCGCGAGCTTTACAACGCGTTCGGTTTCGACGCTGTCGATGTCGGGTCACTCGATGAGAGCTGGCGCGTCGAGCGGGACCGGCCTGCCTACGTCGTGCGCCAGAACGCCGGGGAACTGACCGCGAACCTGGCCAAGGCGACGCGCTAAAGTTTCACAATGCCCGCCACTTTCGTCGTCGTACCGCAATGGCAGGGATCGGGCTCATCCCGCGCGATGCGACTGGTCGACGGCGCGGAGGCCATTCGCGGGGATTTGCCCGCCGCGGCCACCCGGGTCATCGATGTTCCCCTCGAAGCGGGTGACTCGCAGGGCACGGCGGTGCACCGGCTGACGACGATTGCGACCGTGCGCAACAGTCTGCTCGAGCACTTGAACCACGTCACCGGGCCGGTGATCACGATCGGGGGCGATTGCGGCGTCGAGCTCGGGGCCATCGGGCGGGTGCTGGACCAGGATGTCGCTGTGCTCTGGTTCGACGCCCACCCCGATGCGAACACCCCAGAATCCAGCGAGACCGGCGCTTTTCACGGGATGGTGCTGCGGACCCTGCTCGGGGAGGGCAGCGCTCAGCTCGTGCCCCCGAAGCCATTGCCGATCGAGCGGGTCGTGCTGGTGGGCGCTCGCAGCAGCGATGATGCCGAGAACGCCTATGTGGAAAGCAGCGGCATCCGCTCGATCGGGGTGGACGATCTGCAGCCAGCGGTTCTGCTGGCGGCGGTCGAGGCGACGGGGGCGACATCGGTGTACATCCACATCGACCTCGACGTGTTGGACCCCGGCGAGTTCGACTGCGTCGGCTTTCCCGAACCGTTCGGGCTGTCGGTCGCCGCGCTCGTCGAGGCGATCAAGGCGGTCGTGGCGAGGTTCGCCTTGGTCGGGGCCGGGCTCACCGAGTTCGCTCCCGCGTCGTTGACCCAGGCAGCCGACGACCTCCCGACGATCCTGCGCATTCTGGGCGCTCTGAACAGCGGCCCTGACCGCACCGCCGGAGCATCCCGTGAGTGACGCGGTGGACCCGCTTCGCGTCAGCACCGAGCCGCTCGGTCACGTTCTGGTGATCGGACTCGACCGCCCGGACAAACGCAACGCCGCCGATCTCGCGATGCTGCAACAACTCGCGCTGGCGTTCGGCCGGCTGGATCGAGACCCGGATCTGCGGGTCGGCTTCGTGCATGCTCACGGCGACCATTTCACGGCTGGACTCGACCTGGCCGACATCGCGCCTCGCATCACCGCGACCGGGCTCGACACGGTTCCGGAAGGGGGGCTCGACCCCTGGGGTCTGGCCGGTCCGCGCGTCACCAAGCCCATCGTGGTCGCGGTGCAGGGCACCTGTCTCACCCTGGGCATCGAGTTGCTGCTCGCCGCCGACATCACGGTCGCTGCCGACTCGACCCGCTTCGGCCAGATCGAGGTCGCCCGCGCCATCGCGCCGTTCGGCGGCGCCACCATCCGGCTCCCCCGGGCCGTCGGGTGGGGCAACGCGATGCGGATGATCCTGGCAGCCGAAACCGTGGATGCGACCGAGGCCTTGCGCATCGGGCTGGTGCAGGAGGTGGTGCCCCATGGGCAGCAGTACGCGCGGGGACTGGAACTCGCCCATCGGGTGGCGGCGCAGGCGCCCCTCGCGGTGCAAGCGGCGCTCGCCAATGCCCGACTGGCGATAGCGGAGGGGGATGCGGCCGCCGCGGCATCCCTGCAACCAGACCTGGTTCGCCTGATGGCCACCGAGGATGCCCGTCTGGGAATGATCGCTTTTGCGGACCGGACGCCAGCCCAGTTCGTGGGACGCTGAGGTAGGCGACATTCGGTCGCACACCGAGCATCCGGGAGTGCTAGTGGCTGAATCACCTGAACTGCTGGACACCCACACCTTCGACGTCGTCATCATCGGCGCAGGCGCCGTGGCCGAGAATGTTGCCGACCGCGCAGTGCAAGGCGGCCTGACCGCGGTGCTCGTCGAGACCGAACTCGTTGGCGGCGAATGCTCCTACTGGGCCTGCATGCCATCGAAGGTGCTCATTCGAAGCGGGATGGCCCTCCGCGCCGCGCAACGTGTCGGGGGCGCGAGCCAGGCCGTCACCGGTTCCCTCGACGTCGCCGCGGTATTCGCCCGCCGAAGCAGCTTCACCCACGATTGGGACGACGCGAGCCAGGCCGCGTGGGTCGCCGGGGCGGGCATCTCGCTCGTGCGCGGGCACGGTCGGCTCAGCGCGCCGCGACAGGTAACGGTCACCGGATCCGACGGCACGACCACCGTGCTCTCCGCCCGGCATGCCGTCGTGATCAGCACCGGGTCCGATCCGCTGCTGCCCGATATCCCGGGGTTGGTCGAGTCGGCGCCCTGGACCCCGCGCGAGGCGACGAGTGCCACGACGGTCCCTCCTCGACTGGCGATCATCGGCGGGGGCGTGGTGGCGGTGGAAATGGCGACCGCATATTCGAGCTTCGGCACGATCGTCACCATCTTCGCCCGCAGCGGCCTACTGCCGACCCAGGAGGACTTCGCGGGCGAGATGGTCACGAAGGGCCTCACGGAACTGGGTGTCGACATCCGACGAGCAACCCCGACACGCGTGCAGCGCACCAACGGCACGGTGTTCATTCACACGGACGACGACGTGGTCGAGGCCGACGAGGTACTCATCGCGACCGGGCGCACGCCCCGAACCACCGATATCGGCCTCGACACCATCAGCGTTGCCGGGCTGACCCCCAGCGACTGGATCACCACGGATGACACCCTGCTGGTGCCCGGCACCGACTGGCTCTACGCCGCCGGCGACGTCAACCACCGTGCGCTGCTGACGCACCAGGGCAAGTATCAAGCGAGGGCAGCGGGCGACGTGATCGCCGCGCGCGCCCACGGACAGGCCGTGGATGACGCCCTCTGGGGAACCCACGTGGCGACGGCCGACCACGAGGTGGTTCCTCAGGTGACCTTCAGCGAACCGGAGGTGGCCTCCGTGGGTCTGACCTCGAAGGCGGCACAGGATGCCGGGTACGACATCCGCGTGATCGATTACGAGATCGGATCCGTGGCGGGCGCTAGCGTGCAAGCGGACGGGTACGAGGGTCGAGCCCGGATGGTGGTCGACGAGAAGCGGGGCGTCGTGATCGGGATGACGTTCGTCGGCCAGGATGTCAGCGAGCTCCTGCAGGCGGCCACCATCGCGATCGTCGGAGAGGTACCGCTGCACCGGTTGTGGCACGCGGTGCCCGCGTACCCCACCATGAACGAGATCTGGCTGCGGCTTCTCGAGACGTACGGCCGCCCGGCGGCGAAGTCTTAACGGATGAGTACGATCGCCCGGCTATCTCGGCTGCGGTGGTTGCGTGCCATCGTGTTGAGCCCGATTGTCGCGCGGCCCGGGTATTGGTTCGCTACCGCCTGCGCCCTGGTCTGGGGAGGAGTGCTCTCCGGATTCCGGTTGCGAAGCAACGCGGGGCTCATCATCGCTACCGGGATGCCCCGATGGGCGTTCGGACGCGGTGGCACCACGATCGGCGCCGTGTACCTTACCCGGGATAACGTAGCGGCGGGGGTGCTTGCCCACGAGGCCGTTCATCGCGCACAGTGGAAGCGGTACGGACTCGGCTTCATCCCGCTGTACCTCGATGCGGGATCGAATGCGTTGACCAACCGGTTCGAGATCGAAGCGGGCCTGAGGAGAGGTGGATACATCAGATGAAGACGATCGTGATCACGGGAGCGAGTTCCGGAATCGGTGCCTCGGCGGCGCGACAGCTGGCCGCGATGGGTTGGCATGCGGCCGTTGTCGGCAGGAACCCCGAACGCACGGCGGCCGTCGCGAAGGAGGTGGGCGGTGAAGCCTTCGTGGCCGACTTCGATCGGCTCGAGGAGGTTCGCGGGCTCGCGGCGTCTCTGGCCGCCCGGTACGAGCACATCGACGTCCTTGCTAACAACGCGGGCGGGCTGGTTTCGAAACGAGGACTTTCGACGGACGGTCATGAGCGCACCATCCAGCACAACCACTACGCCGCCTTCCTGCTGACGAACCTGCTCATGCCGACCATCCTGGCGAGCGGCACCCGCGTGATCGGTACGGCCAGTGTCGCGAACCGATTCGGCAGCCTGCGCCTCGACGATCTCGACTGGGGCAAGCGGGCCTGGTTCGGCGGATTCCCCGCCTACGGAACCTCCAAGATCGCCACCATCGTCTTCACCCGGTCGCTAGCCGAGCGCGGAGTCGACGCCTACAGTTTCCATCCCGGCTATGTCGCCACCGGCTTCGGAAAGGACTCCGCGGGCGTGCGTTTCGGCAATCGCATCACCGGCGGTCGCCTGATGATCCCCGCGTCGGAGGGGGCGGCTCCGCTCGTTCACCTCGCTACGAGCGAGACCGTGGATGCCGTAAACGGCACCTATTTCGATCGCCTCAAGCCCTACGGCAGTGTGCACCGCAGCGCCTCGATCCCCGGTGTCGGTGCGGGGCTCTGGCAGCGCAGCGCTGCCGCGGTCGGCCTGGACTAGGCACGACCTCGCGCCGCGGCATCCTGCCCGCATCTCACGTGGAGCTCACCTGTCCCAGACCGGTGGATGCCGTCTCTCCCACCCGACGACCCGCTCGAGCTGCGCGGCGATAGCGAGCAGCATGTCCTCCCGCCCTGGCCGACCGATCAACTGCACCCCCATCGGCAGCCCGACTGGCGCGCCGGCGGCAGGCGCCGTCTGAGAGACAGGTAGCGAGATCGCTGGCAGGCCGCTCACGTTCGCGATGCTGGTCCAGGGCGTGTACTGAACCTGCTGCTCGAAGTTGCGAACCGGATCGTCGGCGTCGTACCACCCGATCGGGCGCGGCGTCTGCGCGAGAGCTGGTGTGAGCACGGCATCGAATGCCGAGAACTGGCGGATGACGCTGCGCTCGAAGATTGCGAGCTGAATGAGGGCTTCGGCCAGTTGCCCCGCCCCGACGGCTCGGCCTTCCTCGATCAGCCAGCGGGTGAGCGGCTCCACCTCGCCGAGTCGGGCACCCTCGACCGGGATCTGCGCAGCCCCGGCCCGCCAGACGGTGCTGAACGCAGACACGAACGAACCGTCCGGTTCGAGGGCCACCGGGGCGATACCGTGACCGAGCGCATCGAGGCGCTTGACCGCCTGGTCGAGCGCGTCCGCGGCCTCGGGTGCGATCTCGATCTGCACCGCGTCATCCCATGGTGACGTCGTCATGACGCCGATCTGGTACCGGCCCTCGCCGCGGATGGCGGCGTTGAGGAAGGCACCCCCGTCCCAGGTCGGCGGACCGACCGACCACGGGGATACCCCGGCGATGGCATCCAGGAGCAGGGCCGCATCAGCCGTCGTGCGTGCGATCGGCCCATCGGTGACGAGCCCCGCCAAGGAGAGGAATCCCGAGCCAGCGGGCACCCTCCCGCGAGACGGTTTCAACCCCACCAGCCCGGTCGCGGCGGCAGGGATGCGGATCGACCCGCCCCCGTCTGAGCCCGGTGCCATCGGAAGTAGCCCTGCTGCAACGGCAACGGCCGCTCCCCCGCTGCTGCCGCCCGCGCCCAGCATCGGGTTCCATGGGTTGCGCGCTGGCCTGCCACTTCGCGGCTCGGTGTAAGCGGAAAGGCCGAACTCCGGGGCGCTCGTGGATCCGAGACTGACGGCGCCGGCAGCATCCAGCACCCCGACGATCTCATCGGTGACCTCGGCCACAAAGTCGAGGAAGAGCCGCGATCCGAAGGTGGTGCGGTGTCCGGCTCGCTGCCAGAGGTCCTTGTCGGCAATCGGGAGTCCCCACAGGGCGGCGGCCTTCGGCATGGATGACTCGACGAAGCGGGCCCGTTGTGCTGCGGCATCCGCCCGCACGTCCACGAAGGCCCCGAGTTGCTCGTCAAGGCGCTCGATGCGCCGGAGGTAGTGCTGAGCGAGGTCGAACGAGCTGAACTCACCTCGACGCAGCCCGGCAAGCTGATCGAGCGCGCTCAATTCGTGCAGTTCCGCCATGGGCCGAGCCTATGGTGGCGCCCCTACCTGAGCGACTTGCGCATCATCACCGTGCCGAGCCACCGCTCGTATTTGTACCCCACCCGGCCCATCTGCGCGACGATGGTGAATCCGAGATTCTTATGCAGGGCGATGGATGCCTCGGCTCCCCGATCGGCGATCACCGCGATCATCTCGCGCATGCGGGCCGCGCGGCACCGCTCGATGAGCTGTGACAACAGCACCGTGCCGAGACCTTTGCCCGTCGAGGCGGGACCGAGGTAGATGTGATTTTCCACCGAGAATCGGTAGGCGGCCTTGGACTTCCAGGGGTACACGTACGCGAAGCCCAGCAGGTCTCCATTAGGGCTCACCGCTACGAGAAAAGGCAGGCCTCGCTGGGCCATTCGGTCGAACTTCTGGCGCAACTCGGGTAGCGACCAGGCGGACGAATCGAAGGTGATAGATGAGTTGCGCACGTAGTGGTTGTAGATCTCCCGGATGGCCGGAAGATCGTAGCGCACGGCGTCCCGCACGTGATAGCTGAAGGCCGGTTCCGGCTCGATTACCGGCCGCAGGTGCGGCGGAAGACGGCGGCGCGTCTCGTATTCCTCCTCAAGCATGTTCGGTCCCTGCCGGAGCAGTACCGATTTCGTCGACGGACCAGTCGATGGGGGCCGCCCCTTGCGCGACCAGGAGTTCGTTCGCCCGGCTGAACGGTCGTGACCCGAAGAACCCCCCGGCAGCGGAGAGCGGACTGGGATGCGCGCTGGCCACGATCGGCGTGCTGCCGAGGAGCGGAGCGGCGCCAGCGGCGTCCCGGCCCCACAGGATCGCGACGAGCGGCCCGCCACGCGCGACGAGCCCGCGGATCGCGACGTCCGTGACTGCCTCCCACCCGCGGCCGCGATGCGAGCCCGCCGCACCCGCCGACACGGTCAGCACACGGTTGAGGAGCAGCACGCCCTGTCGCTCCCACCGGGACAGATCGCCGTGTGGCGCAACCGGCATCCCGAGATCGTCGAAGAGCTCGCGGTAGATGTTGACGAGGCTGCGGGGAATCGGCCGCACGGCGGGGTGCGCGGAGAACGCGAGCCCCACGGCGTGCCCGGGGGTCGGGTACGGGTCCTGGCCGAGAATCAATACCCGCACCCTGTCCAACGGCACGCTGAATGCGCGCAACACGTTCGCCCCCTCCGGCAGGTAGCGACGACCGGCGCGGGTCTCAGCGCGGAGGAACTCGCCGAGCGCCGCGACCTGCCCCGCGACCGGCGCGAGCACACGAGCCCACCCGGGCTCGACCAGGTCCGCGAGCGGGGCAGGGTTCATGAATCCACGCTATCGGCTGAACCGGAGCGGTAGCATCCGTGCATGTCGATGGTGCGCAGCAGGGCCGGGGCGACGACCCTCTCACTGGTCGGCTTCCTGTTCGTCGTCGAACTGGTGAGCGGGGTGCTGCAGGGCTATTACGTTCCCCTCATCCCCGACATCGTGCAGCACCTGGGCATTCGGGATGCCGATTTCAACTGGTTCGAGGCCGCTCAACTTCTGCTGAGCGCCTTGGTCGTGCCGGTGATGGCCAAGCTCGGCGATATGCACGGCCACAAGCGCATCCTGCTCATCGCGACCGTTCTGACCGCAGCATCCAGCTGGGCGCTTGTCTTCGCTGGCACGTTCACCACCTTCCTCATCGCCTGGGCGCTGCAGGGGTTCTATGTGGTCTGGCTGCCGCTGGAGGTGGCACTGATCTTCGACCGCGGGCGAGCCACGGGGCGCGGTCCGTCACAGACCAGACGCGCCGCCGGATACCTCGTCGTCGCGCTTCAGGCCGGGGCGATCGTCGGCGCATTGAGCGGCGGGCGCATCCTCAAGGCTTTCGGCGGCGCGATCGCCCCGACCCTCGTCGTGCCCGCCATCTTCGTCACCCTGGTGTTCTTCGTGATCCTGTTCGGCGTTCCGGAGTCCACTCCCCTCCCGGGTCGCGCGCTCGACGCCGGCGGTTTCGTGGGGCTTACGATCGCGCTGCTGCTCATCACTTCGGGGCTGACGTTCCTTCGCATCAACGGCCCGGCGACGTGGTGGGTGTACGCCCTCATGGTCGCGGGTCTCCTGAGTCTGATCCCCTGGGCGCGCTACGAGCTGCGCCAACGCGACCCGGCCATCGACCTGCGGATGCTCGCCCAACCCACGATGTGGCCCATCCAATTGACGGCCGGTCTCGTGGGCATCAGCCTTCTCGGCGCCCAGGCTCCGCTTGCCACCTTTGCCGGAACCGACCCCGTGAACGGCTACGGGCTCGGGATGCCCGCTGACGAGATCTCCTACATCATCGGCGCCTACCTGGTCTCGATGATCGTCGGTGCGCTGCTCTATCCGCGACTCGCTCGGCGTTACAGCCCCCGTGTTGCCCTGATCGTCGCGGCGTTCTTCGTTGCGGCCGGATACCTGCTATTCATCCCGAACCATGGGTCGGTATTGGGCGTCTTTGTGAACATGGCGATCGCCGGCCTCGGCTCGGGTGCGCTCGTCGGTGCGCTGCCGTCGGCGGCCGCCGCCGCAGCGCCGCGCGGCCAGACGGGCGTCGCGACCGGGTTGACGAACACGACCAAAACGCTCGGGGGCTCCTTCGCATCGGCAGTGTTCGCGATCGTGCTCGCTGCCGGTGCGGCCACGGCCGTCACATCGACCGCATCAAGCTTGGCCGGATACCTCGTCGTCTTCACCATCTGCGGGGTCGGCGCCCTCGTCGCGGCGGTTCTCCTATTCCTGGTTCCGCGCGGTGCCTTCGCGGATGCGCCTGAGCCGATCGAGAGCGATTCGCCTGCCACGAGACTGTGACGGCCTTCGCTCTGCCTTCAGTTCGTCGTGCGCAGCGGACCGCGAAAGACCTTGTAGGGCGCCGCTTGAGCGACCGGCTTGATAGTCACGAGGTCGAGGTTCACGTGGGGCGGCAGCTCGAGCGCATACACGATCGCCTCGGCGACATCCTCAGCCACGAGAGGGTCGGGCACATTCGCGTACACCGCATCAGCTCGCGCCTGATCGCCCTCGAATCGCACCAGGGAGAACTCGTCCGTGCGCACCATCCCGGGCGCAACTTCCAACACCCGGATCGGCTCGCCCGATAGCTCCAGACGCAGAACCGCCATCATCGAGGCCGCAGCGTGCTTAGCCGCGACGTAACCCCCGCCGCCCTCATAAGCGACGTGCCCGGCGATCGAGGTGACGGTGAGGATGTCGGCGCTCCCGCCCGCCCGCACGCCGGCCCGCAGCAGGGGCAGCAATGCGCTCGTGACCCGTTTGACCCCGATCACATTGACCTCGAACATCCGCTGCCAGTCGGCGATCAAGCTGTTCTCGACGCTATCCAGCCCATAGGCGCCACCGGCGTTGTTGACGAGGGCATGGATGGGGCCGGTCGCCGCAAGGTAAGCGCGCAGGCGCTCCACGTCTTCTTCACGGGTCACGTCCCCCGTGACCATCTCGGCCCCGGTCTGCTCTGCTAGCGCGGCGAGGCGGTCCGCGCGCCGGGCGAAGCCGACGACATCCCACCCGGACGCGCGGAGCCGCCGCACGGTTGCCGCCCCGATACCGGAGCTCGCCCCCGTAACGACGGCGCGCCTGGGCTCGGTACCGCCCGGCACCACGGCCTCAGTGGAGGTCAACACGCTTGGGCAGTACGAAGACGAGGCAGAACGCCGCGAGCGCGAACGCGGCACTCACCGCGAGCGCCGGGGTCGCTGCGGCACCGAATGCCGCGGGCAGGTCTCCCGGCCCCCGGATCGTGCCGATGTTGCCGAAGAACACACTGCCGATCACGGCGATTCCGGCCGCGGCCCCCACCCGCTGCATCGTTCCGATGACCCCGCTGGCAGCACCCGCCTCCGACCGGTCCACGGTTGCGACGATGAAACGAGCGTTCGGAGCGATGAACAGGCCGCTGCCGAAGCCCGCGACAGACAGCGGCCCGAGCAGAATCCAGTTGGTCAGGTCCGCGGTGGGCATCAGCAGCAGGATGAGGAACAGTGCGAACAGGCCCACCGTCAGCAGCCCGACACCGATGACGAGAACGGTACGGCCGAGCCGCACCGCCAGGCGGTCGCTGAGAGCTGCCCCGATGATGTTGCCGATCGCGAACGGCACGGAAACGAGCCCGGTTTCCAGCGCAGTGTGGCCGAGGCCCGCCTGCCACAGGAGCGATATGGCGAAGAAGATGCTCGTGAACGCCGCGAAGAACACGAGCGCAAGAATTACTCCGCCAGTGAACGAGGGATGCGAGAACAGATGCGGCGGAACGAGCGGCTCCTGGTCTCGAGCAGCCACCCGACGTTCCCACAGTCCGAAGAGCACCAAGAGCAGCACGCCCCCGGCGAGTGAGAGGTAGGTCCACAGGGGCCAGCCCTGCTCCTGACCCTGGATGAGGGGAACCAGAAGAGCGACCAATCCACCGGCCAGAAGAAAGAGCCCGACCAGATCGGTGGATGCTCGCTTGCCCGCGCTACCCTGCGGGAGCAAGAACACTGCCGCCGCGAGGACGGCGATCCCGATCGGCAGGTTGACAGCGAATATCCAGCGCCAGCCGGTCTCCTCGCCGAGGGCCTGGATGATGATTCCCCCGACCAACGGGCCGAGTGCCGACGAGACCCCGATTACCGCTCCCAGCACGGCGAAGGCCTTCCCCCGTGAAAACGGAGGGAAGAGGAGTTGGATGAACGCGGTGACGGCCGGGAAGAAGATCCCGCCGCCGAGTCCCTGTACCACGCGGGCCACGATGAGCTGCGTGTCGTTCTGCGCCAGACCGCAGGCGACGCTCGCCGCGGTGAAGAGTGCGAGTCCGGTGAAGAACACCCACTTGTGGCCATAGCGGTCACCGATGCGACCGGCCGGGATGAGCGCGAGGCCGAACGCGAGGGCGTAGCCCGAGATGATCCACGACAGGGTGGACTCGGAGGCATTCAAGCTCGTGCGGATGGTGGGGAGGGCGACGTTGACGATCGTGGTGTCGAGCAACGACATGAACGCGCCACCCAGCAGCACGGCAAGAGCGAGCCAAGCGCTGCGGGGAACGG
>Ga0209511_1002612_pt1 | contig 14593 bp, 8 predicted proteins | sample SSSSmetaG_FD_184141 | JGI IMG/M metagenome (GOLD analysis project Ga0209511, IMG submission 184141) | Glacier valley bacterial and archeal communities from Borup Fiord, Nunavut, Canada, to study Microbial Dark Matter (Phase II) - ​SSSS... | ecosystem: Environmental > Aquatic > Freshwater > Ice >...
AGACCGAACTCAAGTCGGGTAGCGGCTGATGTTTCCCGTTCCCGCATACGGCGATATAATACTCGGGGTCGGGCAGCTCTGGCATCCCCTCTTGCATCGTCGTCGACGTGCCAAGCCAGTGCGTCGGTGCCGTCGGTGCCGTCGGTTCGCTGAGGCGGTAGACGGCGGAACCGGCGAAGATGCGATGTCCGAACAAGCGCACGTCGGGAAAATGCTCGAGCAGTGCGTCGCGAAACTGATCGAAGTAGAGTTCGCGCACGTGGTACGGATTCGTCGAGCCGCGCGCATCGGAGTAGACCAGCTTATTCGGTGAGGAGATGATGATGCGTCCCGCCGGCCGCAAGACGCGCTTGAATTCCTTGAACATCCGTTCGTGGTCGGTCAAATGTTCGATCGTCTCGAAGCTCACGATCGTGTCGATCGAGGCATCGCCGATCGGAATCGTGGTCGCCGAGCCGACGCGAAACGAGAGGTTCATCGCAGTGTAGCGCGCGGCGGCGAAGTGGATGGACTGTTCGTCGATGTCGACGCCGACGACGGAGCGCGCGACCATCGCGAGATACGCAGAGCCGTAGCCTTCGCCCGATGCGATGTCGAGCACGTCGCGATCTTTGGCCATATCTAGCGCGAGCGCATACCGATGCAGATGTTCGTAATAGATTTGCCCACGCAGATGTGGGACGAACCGTTCTCCGGTGAAGGTCATGTGCATGGGCTAGCCTTTCGCAGTGGCGCGGACGCGTTTCGCAACGTCACGGACGAATGAGAGCGCATCGGCAACGACGGTCTTCGACGCGAAGGGCGTCAGCACGTGCGCGGCCGCCGCGGAGAGCGTCTCCCAACGGTCCCGATCCGACCAAAGCCGGACGATGTGCTCGGCAAAGGTGGGTGCATCGGCGGCGATGAGTGCGCTCTCATCGTGAACGAACGCGAAACCTTCGGCTCCGATCGGCGTGGTAACGACAGGCACCCCGTACGAGAGCGCTTCGCCGATTTTGCCTTTGACGCCGGCTCCGAAACGAATTGGCGCAACGAAGATTCGCGTGGATCGGAAATGCGCCGATACGTCGTGGATGAAGCCGGGAACGCGCACGCGGGGGCTGGCGAGCGCCAGCACTTCCGGCGTGGGGTCGGCGCCGAGCAGCGTGACGACGGCCTCGGGAATCGCGTCCCACACCAGCGGCATAATCTCATTGACCAGCCAGATCGCGGAGTCGACATTCGGTGCGTGTTTGTATCCGCCGATGAAGATGATGCCGTCGGTTGCATCGTATCCGTTCGTGCCGACCGGCTGGAGATCGTGGATCGTGGGCACGACGGCGATCGGGTCGACGCCGCTCTCAACGAGCACCGCGGCTTCCGACGCACTGACGACAACGGTTCCGTCGGCGGCGAAGGCGCAGGAGAGTTCAAGTTCCTCGACATCGCGCCACGACGTGTCGTCGTGGCGGCCTTCGAGTTCGAGTTGGCGCCGCCGACGAACGTGATGCAGGTCGATCGTATCGTAGATAATAGGGAGATCCGGGCGCTCGCGCGCGATCGGCAAATATTTTTTGGTGAGGACCGGTCGGCAGATCCAGACCGCATCGACCGTGTCGAGCGCCGCACGAAAACGCCCGCGCCAGTCCGTTTCCGCGTCGCGCGATGCGTAGACGACCTCGATGCCGCGCCGTTCGAGGTCGGCCGTGTACGGCTCAACCGGTGTGAGATCGTCGGGAAAGATGACGACGCGCAGCCCCGCGGCTTGGAACCCGGTGATCAGCGCTTGGAGGCGGCTGGAACCGGCTTCTTTATCGTAGAGTGGAACGTACGTGTCGACGATCAAGATCGCTTGCCGTTCGCGTCCGCGCGCGCGCGCTGCACGATCGAGGTTGGACGTCGGCGGGGCGTGCTCGCGCGCGAGCACGCTTGCCCATTTCTCGCGAAACGCGGCTTGATTGATCGGCTGGAAGCGCTTCATGCCCGCGGCAAGATCGGTACCGGCGGATGCTCCCTCGATATGAGTGACGGCCGATGCGGGTTCGTAGACGACCCGAAAACCGCGCGCGCGGGCCGCAAAGCAGAGATCGGCGTCTTCGTAATAGCCAGGCGCGAAGCGCTGGTCGAATCCACCGAGCGCGCGAAAGAGATCGGTCCGCACGAGCAGCGAGGCGCCCGAGACGTAGTCGACGTCGCGCACGAAGTTGTACTTTGCATCGCTTGCCGAATCGTAGCGTCCGTAGTTGCAGCCGGAGGCATCCGACCAGATCACGCCGCCCGCTTCTTGCAGCCGTCCATCGGGATAGAGCAGTTTCGATCCGACGATGCCGATGCGGGCTGACGACTCCATGCGTGCGATCAGTGTGCGGAGTGCCTCCGGCGCGAGTTCCGTGTCGTTATTGAGGAAATAGAGATATGCGCCGCGGGCGAGCGCGGCGCCGCGATTGCAGCTGTAGACGAAACCGCGATTCTCACCGTTGCGAATCACATCGAGTCCTCCGAGCGCTGCGAGTCGATCGTTGGTTTCATCGGTCGACGCATCATCCACGACGATGATTTCGATCGCGATTTCGATGTCGCACGCGACCAAGGACTCGAGGCACGCGCGCGTTACCGGCCATCCGTCATGCACGGGGATGACGACGCTGATCAGCGGCAGTCGGTCGCGCAGCCGGATTGCCGTTGCAAATGCAAGCGACGCAAACGCGCGATCGGGTTCGACGCGGGGAGCAAGCATCACGCCGAGTGCTCGGCGACCGATCTCAGCGAGACGGTGAACTGCGCGAGCGTCGCGCGCGTCTCGCGATTTGCCGAGAGGACGCGGAGTGCGAGCGTATGCGAACCTGCCTCGAGGTCCCTGACGCGCCAGCGGACAGCAAAGCCGCAGTCGCGTACGCCCTGGCCATGTGCGCGTGCGATTTCGGGTCGCGGCAGATCGGTTTGCGTTTGAACGACGGCCGCGTCGTCGAGGAAGAGTTCGATGCCACCGCTCAAACGCGGACCTTCCACGTCGATCGCCCACCCGGCGAGCACGAGATCCGCGCCCTCGTTCAATTCCAGCACCCGGCTCCGATCGAGCGTCACACCGTCGAGGAGAAGCTCGTCGACGGTGCCGGAAATCGGGGCGCCTTCGAGGAGCGCCGTGCTCGTCGTAGCGTCGGTCGAACGCAGCCGGACGCGAGCGATCGGTGCATACGAGTCATCGTCTCCGATTGCGAACAGATGAACTTCTTCGACGCCGACAGTCGAGGGCAGAATCGGCACGGAAAAACCGCTTGCATGCGCCTCAGCGCCGAGCGCAGCTGCGACATCGGCACGCGGCTGTTCTCCGAGAACCCGCAAGTAACGACCGCCGGTCCGCGCGACGATCTCGCGCGCCGGTTTCGGCGGATCGGAGCTTGCCGCCCAGCCGCGGATTACGGTCGGGCGTGTCGGGTCCAACGTGTAGATGCCGGCTGCATCGGGTTCGAGCGCTTCGGTCCCCGCGAATACGCCATCGATCGCCGACGCCCACGCGACATCGGCAACGCCCAGATCGGCGAAGGGGTCGATCGGATCCCGTACATCGAGCGCGCCGGCCAGGACCAATTCGCGCTCGACGCCATCTTGCTCGACCCGCAGATGGAGCGTCTGCTCTCCGCGCGCGGCGGGGACGGGGAGCGTGGCAGCAAATCCGGCAAAGCGTGCGCGATCGCCGTTGACCGCGCGAACGTCGGATCGTTCGATACCCACGATTGCCTCGAAGCGTGATTCGGGCGAGAGGCCGAGGAAGATCGAGTCGATCGGCGCGCAACCCGGCGCAGGCATGAGCCACCCGCGCACCGCGACGAAGCCGCCGACCGTGGCGCCCTCGGGCGAGGGGCGCCCCAGCTCGCGAATGTGGTCGATGCACCCGAGCACCGACTCCGAACGGATTTCAATTGGGATGGGCATGCAAGCGATCTGAGTTTGCGGACGAGCGCGTTCCTCCTATTCCAGGGACGCAAGGTCAATATTGGGGCAATGGTTTCTTCGATAATTTGGCCTAGACGACGAACGAAGCGCAGCGGAAGTCGAATCTGAGCGTCGAATTATATGGGAGATGGAACTTTCGATCGATCGCGACCTCGTTCGTACCGGCCGCAGACATGCGACCGAAATCGTCGATCCGATCGTGCGATTCGTCGACCGCCACTCGACCGTCTCGGTCGAGCGATCGGTCTTACGGTTGTTGGGCGTTACGGATGCCGATGCGGAGTCCGTTCCGCTTGCGAATCGGGTAATCGAGCGCAATCGTCACCGGCTCGCGGACGGCATCGCTGTGTCCATCGCGCGCGCCGTTGCCGAAACGGGACAGTCGCCGCAACAGATCGCGCCTGAGGTCGCCGCAGGTCGCCTGGATCTCGAATCGTTCGATGGGGTACCGGCCGCGGCAGCGACGGCCGCGCTTCAGCCCTTCGTTCACGCCGCGCTCGCCGCGATCGCGCGGAATCGAGAGGTGCGGACGGCGGCGCTTATACGTTTACCGCAAGCGCCGCCGCCGCTGCTCTACGTGATCGTCGCGAGCGGCAATATCTATGAAGATCGCACGGCGGCGGTCGCCGCGGCCGAGGCGGGCGCGCAGATCATCGCCGTCATTCGTTCGACCGCGCAGTCGCTGCTGGATTTCGTGCCGCACGGTGCCACGACCGAGGGGTTTGGCGGCACGTATGCGACCCAAGAAAACTTTCGCATCATGCGTGAGGCACTCGACGAGACCTCCGAGCGACTCGGTCGATACGTCATGCTCACCAATTATGCCAGCGGTCTCTGTATGCCCGAGATTGCGACCATGGCCGCGCTCGAGCGACTCGACATGTTGCTCAACGATTCGATGTACGGCATTCTCTTTCGCGACATCAACATGAAGCGCACGTTCGTCGATCAGCATTTTTCGCGATTGATCAACGCGCAGAGCGGCATCATCATCAATACCGGTGAGGATAATTACCTCACGACCGCCGATGCCGTCGATCAGGCTCCTGCGGTGCTCGCATCGCAACTCATCAACGAAGCCTTCGCCCACCGCGCGGGCATGCGCGACGAGCAGATCGGGCTTGGCGACGCCTACGAGATCGACCCCGACTTGGAAGACGGCTTTCTGCTCCAAATAGCGCAAGCGCAGCTGGCGCGCCAGATTTTCCCGAACTCTCCACTCAAGTACATGCCGCCGACCAAACACATGACCGGCAATATTTTTAAAGGTCACTTGATGGATGCGATGTTCAACCTCACCTCCGTCATGACCAACCAAACGATTCATCTCTGCGGGATGCTCACCGAAGCCATCCACACGCCGTTCTTGCACGATCGCGCGCTTGCAATCGAGAACGCACGTTACGTCATGGGCACCGCGCGGCACCTCGGCGACGAACTCACGATCAAGCCGGGTGGGAAGATCGAAGCACGCGCGCAGTTTGTGCTCGCCGAGGCGGTCGCACTCCTGGGGCGGGTCGCCGAACGGGGCTTGATGGAATCGATCGAAGGCAAGACGTTCGCCGATGTCTCGCGTTCGCCCGATGGCGGCCGTGGCGCCGACGGCGTCTTCGAAAAAGCGCCGACCTATTGGAATCCGTTCGCCGACGCATTCGCCCCGACGGTGGCCGCACGGTGAATCTCATCAAGCCGTATGGCGATGCAAAAGATGATGGTGCGATGCAGCTTTCGTTCACGTTGCCGATTCCGTGGAGCGAAGCGGCCGATGAAGCGGCGCGCCAGCTCGTTGCGAAAATGGGCTTTGCGGACGTTGCCGTCGTGGACGGCCGTGCGATTGCGAGCGGCTATTCGTTCTTCGTCGTCTATGCGCGCACCAGCGTTGCCGTCGATGCCGACACGATCGTCGCGCTCTCCGCGACGACCGAGGCGCTCGACATGGATGCCGTCGATGCGCTCATTCGCGAGCGCGTCGGGCGGAAAATTCGCGTCGCCGGCGCGTGCATCGGAACGGATGCGCATACCGTGGGTATCGATGCGATCCTGAACATGAAAGGCTACAAAGGCGACTACGGTCTCGAGCGCTATCGCGAGTTCGAAACGTTCAATCTCGGTAGCCAGATCTCGGTTGACGAACTCGTTCGCTATACCAAAGCCAATGCGATCGACGCCGTGCTCGCCTCGCAAGTCGTCACGCAAAAAGGCAGCGACATTGCGAATTTCACGGCGCTTGCCGAATTGCTCGAAGCCGAGGGTTTACGCGATCGCGTCCTCTTACTGTGCGGCGGGCCGCGGGTGACGAATCTGCTCGCGGCCGAACTCGGGTACGACGCGGGATTCGGACGCGGGACGTTGCCGAGCGAAGTTGCGACGTTCATCGCGCGCCGAGTCAGCGAAGGGCTGCCCGCGTAACGGAGCACCGTTCCCTACCTGCGAAGCGACGCATATGGTGAGAATACTCCGTCCTTCGAGTGCCGTTTTCGCGGCAGCCGTCGTCTTGATCACCGCCGCCATGGGCGCGCTGCCTGCAGGAGCGGTCGATCGGAGTCTTGGTGCGACGGTGCAGAAACCGAGTGCCGGTGGATTGCCGTGGACAAAGGCGCAGCGGGATGCACTCGTGGCCGACCTCGATGCGCAACTTGCGGTTGCCGCGACGCTGAAGAGCGCCCATGTCGGCATCCTCGCTGTCGATGCACGCGACGGTACGCCGCTCTTCACCCACAATCCGGACGATGCGCTCATGCCGGCATCGACGTTCAAGTTGCTAACCGGAAGCGCGGCGCTCGATCGGCTCGGTCCGGATTTCCGCTTTCACACCTCCGCTTCGGCCGATGGATCGATCGTCCACGGCGTTCTTCGCGGCCGCCTCGTCGTACGCGGCGGCGGCGATCCGCTCTTGAATGCAGACGATCTCGAGGACCTCGCGCGCGCCGTCGCGCGTGCGGGCATCACCCGAATCGACGGGCCGATCGATATCGACACGACGCATTTCGTCGATCCACCGTACATGCCGGGTTGGTCGTGGGACGATTTCCCCTTCTATTACGCGCCGAAAATTTCCGCATTCTCGTTCGACGATAACGTCGTGCATTTGACGATCGTACCCGCGAGCACGGCGGGCGCTCGCGCAACCGTTGCCGCCGCGCCGTACGGCCGCGTCGGCGAACTGCCCATGGGATGTGCGACGACGAGCGACGTCGTCGTCATTCCGCGCGCGATCACCGGCGTAGCCGGATCGCCGGATACCCTCGATGTCGAGCGTGATCCCGGCGGGTGCATCATCGTCACCGGATCGATTGCGCTCGGTGCTATGCCCGATACGATCGACGCGGCCGTCCCGAGTCCCGAGGCCTATGCATGGCATGTACTCGCCGCACGTTTGCACGCCCATGCGATTACGTTTCCGGAGCCGCAGCCACACCCCGGCTTCCCCCAGCGTTTTATCGCGGCTCCGGCATCGCCTGGGGCGCGACCGATCTGGTCGCACGATTCCGAACCCTTGGCGGATTTGTTAGCCGATTGCTGGTTTCCAAGCGACAATTTGCTTGCGGAGTTGCTCCTCAAAGCGACAGGTGCGGCAAGCGGTGAACCGGGTTCTGCCGCGAGCGGGATCGCATTCGAAACGCTGTGGCTCGCGGGGTTGGGCGTGGATGTCGCGCCGCTCTCGATCGCCGACGGCAGCGGACTTTCCTCGTACGATCGCATGACGCCGCGAGCGCTCGTAGCTATTCTGCAGCACGATTGGGATGGGCCGCAGCGCGATCTGGTGCTCGACGATCTTCCGCTCGCCGGCGTGCGCGGCAGTCTCAAAGCGAGCTTCGTCGGAACGCTGGCGGAACGGGCGGTGTTTGCAAAGACGGGGTCGGTCTCGCATGTACGTACGCTTGCCGGGTATGCCGCGACGCAAACGCACGGCGCGGTGATTTTCTCGTTTCAGGTTGGCGACTGGAACGGCACTCCCGCCGACCTCGGCGCGGTGCGGGCGCGTTTCCTCTCGCGAATCATTGGAGACCACTGATGCTCGGTGCTCATTTCGAAGCGGAAATTCGCGAACAGCCCGATGTCTGGCGTCGGATCGCCGAGTCGCATAAGGCGGCACAGTTCGCGCAGGCGATCGGCGACCGACCCGTGCTCTTCGTCGGAAGCGGAAGTTCGCTCTTCATCGGGATGCTCGGAGCTCTGGCGCTACGTCGGCGCGGCATCCGGGCAACCGCGCTTGCCGCGACCGAAGCGCATTTCGACAACGAAGCCTATCGCGATGCTTGCGTCGTCGCGCTCTCGCAGTCGGGAAAATCGTCGGACCTGCTGGCCGCGCTCGATATTCTGCAGCCGGAGTTGCTCATCGCGATTACCAATAGCACGAACTCGCCACTCGCGGAGCGTGCGAACCTCGTGATCGATATCGAGGCCGGTCCCGAAATTGCCGTACCGGCGAGTAAGAGTGTAACCGCGATGGCGGCGATTTTGCTCTGGGGTGCGGCCTTGCGCGCCGGCAAGAGCACGCGCAGCGCCGCAACGCTCTCGGAAACCGCCGAGGACGTCCGCAGTTGGCTCGACGGGAGTGGCATGGGCGAGATCGCTGAAGCGGCCCGCCGACTCTCGCGGAGGCGGGCCGTCGTCATCGTCTCGGCCGGTTACGGCGTGCCGATTGCCATGGAGTTGGCGCTCAAGATGAAAGAGGCGAGCTACGTGCACGCCGAGGGATTCGCGGCAGGTGAATTTCGACACGGAAGCTCGGCGATGCTCGACGCGTCGTGTGCGATCATCGGAATCGTCGACGAACATGCGCGCACTTTCGTCAATCGGCCACTCGCGGAAGCGGCCGAGGCCGAGGCGCTCCGTTATGTCATCGGCGGAAGACTCGGCGACATTCCACTGCTCGGGCCCGTCACGAGCGAGGCATTCAATACGCTCGCCTGGCTCGTTGCCGGTCAAACGCTCGCGCTGAACGTCGGGCGAGCCGTGTATGTCGAGAGCGATAGCCCGCGCGGGCTCTCGAAGTACGTCGTCTAGCGAAACGTTCTTTCACATACGCCGATCGGACGCGAGGGTTCGGCGTCCGCTTTAACGTACCATTAAGACAGCGAACGAGCGTTGGATGACGCCGGTTCGCTTTTCTTTTGTCATGAGTTCGATCGACCGACCGGGATGCACTGGAGCAACGGGCGGTTGCGAATTTGTCGAGGAGTAACTCTATGACCACGTTCCGCCTCAATCGCTTGGGAGCGTTCGCGCTCGCCATAGCGTTGCTCTTCATCGGCTTGACCGGTTCGATCGCCCGAGCGGGCACGACCGGATCGATCACCGGCACGATCACGGATACGACGACGAAGAAACCCCTCGCGAACGTCCGCGTTCATGCGGCATCCCCCTCGCAGTCGCAAACGACCATGACGAACGCGCAAGGTTTTTTCGTGTTGCAGAACTTGCTGCCCGACACGTACACGCTGAGCGCCGAAATCAGCGGCTATCAAGTTGCCGTGCAAGAAGGCCTGACGGTTCAGCAGGACATCAACATTCCGCTCAATTTCGCCTTGGCAAGCGCCCTCAAAACGATCGGCCGGGTAACCGCAAATGGCGGCAGTCTCCTCAAACCGACGCAAACGACGGACGTGTACAACGTGACCGGCGCACAGCTCAATGCAGCCAGCGGCGGCGATAATTTGCACAAGACGCTCTACGAATACGTAGCGACGGCTCCCGGCGTCACCTCGAATGGTTTTCCCGGGCTGCCGCGCATCCGCGGGGGTGCCGCGACGGACACCGGCTATGAATTCGACGGAATCCCCGTGCGCGAACGCATCACCGGACTTTTCACCTCGAATCTGAGCAACATCGGGTTCCAGAACGTCGAGGTCTATACCGGGGGTTTGACGGCGCAGAACGCAGGCAACGGAACGGGCGTCATCAACAGCGTCGTCAAGCAGGGGACGTCGCCCTCGTTCGGCGTCATTTCGCTCGGCGCCACCTTCCCGGATTTCAACCACTACGCAACCTTCGAGTATGGCAACGCCACGCCGAACAACCACTTCTCGTACTATTTCGCACTCGATGCCGTCAATTCGAACAACTCCTACGACAACGGCGCAAATACGTTTCCGAACGTGCTTTACGGCTCGTACAACGGCGCGGGTCAAGTGGTGACGCGGGACCTCATTGCAAACTTTCATCTGCGTCCGAGCGAGAAAGACGATATTCAATTCTTGTTGCAAAACGGCAACGGTGAATTCAACTACACGTATCTGCTTGGCGGCGGTCAGCATCTCTCGCTCGTCCCATGCACGGGTGCGGTCACCGCATCCAAGACCAGCCCCACCGGTTTCAGCGGCGGCATCGCACCCAACGGAACGACCTGCCCGGCCGGCCTCGCCTTCGGATCGCTCGATGCCAATCAAGGAAATAACTGGCACCACTACTCCGGCATCGGTAAGCTACAGTGGAATCATCTGATCAACGACCATTCGGCGTTTACCGCGCGCTTGGCCGAAAATTTCAACCAATATATTTTCGATCAGCCGCTTTCGGATCCCAATTATTCGACGGACAACAGCAATTTGCCGGCCGCCGGATGTCCGACCTATCCCCTTGCTGCGGGAACGCCCGTTGCGGTCGTCGGTGGCAATCTCTGCAGTCAACAGATCGAAGTATTCTATGGCGATCGCCGCTCGAACATGTACTTCGGCTCGCTCGATTACACCAATACGCCGAACGCCAACGTGACGGTCAAAGTCGGCGCGGGTCAGGAATACGACGTCAATGCCGAGGCGTACTATAACACGAATGGCTTCAATGGCGACGGAACGTTTCCGCAGCATGGCACGACCTCGATCTTCCCGACGCACTTCCCCTACGTGTACGGCGATCTCACCGTAAATGCCGGTCGCTTCACGATCGAACCGGGGCTGCGCTATCAACGCGGCTACTACGCGTTCCCCAACTCGCGGGTCGTCTCGATCCTCAGCCCGACCCTCGGCGCGACCTATCGTGTCAATCAGAACAACGTCGTGCGCGCATCGTACGGCAACACCTCGAACTTCATCGGCACCGTTTACGTCTATCGCCAATTCAGCACGACGTACAACCCGCAGGCAAAAGGCGGATCGTACGATCCGCAGGTCAATCACTCGGCCGATCTGATGTTCGAGCATCAATTCGATGCCAATACATCGATTCGCGTTGGACCGTACGTGCGTCGGTCGAGCAACTACTATTCGCTCTATAAACCGTATCTTGGATTGAGCAACACCGGCAAGCCGACGTACGGTCCGACGACCCCGACAAACGCGGGTTCGAACAACGTGTTCGGTGCGGAGTTCGGCTTGAGCCATATCGACAATCGCGCGACCGGCGCCTCCGTCTTTCTTTCCGGGACATATCAGAATTACTGGACGACGTCGATCTCGAGCGTTACCGGTGTGTACAACCAATCGCAATTGCCGGCAAATCTTGCGGCCAGCGGCTTTCGCTTGCGCGCGACGGGCAATCCGCTCTTCGATGGGACCGCAACCCTCGATCTCCACAGCGGCGTGTACTCGCTCTTGCCGCTCGTCTATTACCAGGTCGGCACGTTCTACAACGTCGGTCCCGGTGGCAACGAATCGATCGCGCAAGCGAACTGGAAAGTCAATGCAACGTTGCTGCGCCGCTTCGGACAAGCCGGCAATAAGTCATCGGCACTCGGTCTGCGCGTAACCAACCTCACCAACAACAAGCACGATACCGCTCCGTGCGTGAGCGATGGAACCGGCTGCTATCCGTTCAACGGGCCGCAGTCCGGGGTGACCTCGGCAAAGGGTGCGACGATCTATCAAAACTACACGCAAGATCCGCGCCGATACGAAGTGTTTCTCACCTCGCGATTCTAGGCGGTCGATGATCCTTGCGATCGTTCTCTTGGCGGTGCTCGCGCAAGCGAGTGCCGCCCCGTTGTCTTTCGCGTCGGTTCCCTGGACGCGACCGACGCCGACGCCCGTCCTTTGGGATGGCGCGCCGGCGGTGCGGTATTCGGTAACGCTCGAACCGCTCGATCTTTCTGCGGACGGCACGGCGCGCGTCTTGGTCCGAGTTCGTTTCCAGGCGCTGGACGGAACGGAGACGCACTTGCTGCGCGGCGGTGATTTCGACTATTTTCCTTCGCGTGGTGTTGCGCAGTGGCAGACGCGGCTGCGCTACGGTGGCCCGGCCTCAATCGTGCGCGTGACCGCTTCGGGCCCACTCGAGGTACGCGTGGTCGCGAACAAACCGACGGGACTCGGGACCATACGCGCACACCTCACTGCCGCGCAGCTCGTCGTGCCTCCGCTCATCGCCCGAGCGATCGGCCCGCATCTCGTGCAGCTCGGATTTTTTCCCCGCGTTACCGCGGGCAACGTGCGTATCGAGCGCGCCGACTCGAGCGGTGCGTACCGGACGATCGCGCGGCTCGCGGCAACGCTTTCGACGTATCGCGATTCTGCCGTCGTTCCCAACGGCAATCCTCGCTATCGCGTGACGATCGCGGGTCGAGCGACGCGCGTTCTCGACGTTCACGTGCCGGCGGAGTTCGCGCCGGGATCGCTTGCGACGGTTCGCGGAACGGGCGCATGGCTTGCCTTTTCCGGCAGCACACGCGATGACGATAGCTATACGCGATTGGATCCCGAGCGAACGATCGCGACCGCCGCCCGAATCGGTCTTCACTATTTGATGGTGCGCCTTACCTACGGTGAGTTTTGGCAAATCACGCCTGAGGCGAAAGCCACGATCGATCGGCTGATCGATCGCGCGGCAGAACGGCATATTGCGGTGTTGGCATGGACGGTTCCACGCGAGCCGAGTGCGGAAGACATCGCCGCAAACGTCGCGGCGCTTGCGTATCGAACGCCGGCGGGAAACGGGATGCGAGGTCTTGCCGTCGATCTCGAGCGCGGCGAGGAATTTCTCGGCCGCGGTCGCTCGGGCTATGCGGCACTTGCGAGCTACCTTGGCTTCGTGCGCAGCGCCGTCGGGGCGCGTGCGTTGATCGTTGCGACGGTCGAGGATCCGTATTTGGAAAAGCTGGACAATCACGCATTTCCCTATCGCACGATCGCGAAGAGCGCCGATGTCCTCCAGCCGATGACGTACTGGCGTATGTTGCGCCGCAGTACGACGGCAGCCGGTATGCGCGATGCGATCGCGGGCAGCGTACGCGCGTTGCGCTCGCAGGCCGGTCCCCTCCGTCCGATCAGCATCGGCGGACAGACCGTGCCACTGAGTCCCTCGGGTGGTCCGCCACCCGCCGAACTCGCGCAAAGCATCGAGGCATGCAAGCGGGCCGGCGCAATCGGTGAGGCGTTTTACGCGTGGACCGGGACGACAGGTGAGCAGTTCGATGCGATCGGCCGTGCGCGATGGTAGCTCGCAAACGCAGGCATCGTCGTTTCGTCCCGAAAACCGCTCGCAGGTAATGACGATGATCGGTTGTCTTGATACCATTCACGATGGCGTGGTGCGCGGTTGGGCGTTCGATGACCGCACGGGAACGAGCCCGAGCGTTTCGATCTTCGTCGACGGTCGGATCGTCGGAGACGTCGTCGGGACTGACTTTCGCGGCGATGTGCTGGCCGCGGGTCACGGCGATGGTCGCTGCGGTTTTGCGTTTCGCTTGCCGCAACTGAAGACCTCACCGACACTCGTCCGCGCGGCGTTCGCGGCGACCGGGACGACGCTTCTTCGGGGCGAGCGCGTCGTCGCGGGCGATGAGATTCCGCTCGGCGATTTATTTTCCGGCGTGCTCGCGCGCGGGATGTGGATGCCACGGGCGATCGGGGTCGATGGTGCCATCCGTGTCGAGGGCTGGGCCGTGCCGCCGTTCGGAATGCCGACGGAGTTTGCAATCGCGCACGGCGGCAAACGCTTGGAATTGGTTTCGCGAACGCCATCGAGTGAAGCGTCGCGGCGATTCGGCATCCCCGCCGGCGCCGGTGCCTACGATTTCATGGCGATCGGCGAGAGCGATCCAAGCGACACGCCGACGACGGTACACGAATTTACGTTCGTCGACCCGCGCACGGATCGTCCGTTCAACCCCTATCACACGATTTATTTTCAGCGCGAGCATGACGGTCCGGTTCCGGATATCGCGCGCCGCAAACGCGTCGGCGGCGATGTGGATTTGGGCCCGTTCCTCTTACAGGGAAGTACCGCGTACAATCGACTCGATCGGGTGCTGCACGACTATTTCGGAACGTCATTCGCTTCGTCGTCCGCGATCCTGGATTGGGGTTGCGGTTGCGGACGAGTGTTCTCGCATTTGCCAACCTCGCTACTCGAGCGATTGACCGGAATCGACATCGATGCCGACAACGTCGCGTGGTGCCGCACGGCATATCCGGCAGCACGATTCGAAGCGGTTCCGCTCCACCCGCCGACGATGCTTGCCGCAGAGTCCTTCGATGTCGTGTTCGGAATTTCGGTCCTCACCCACTTACTCGAGCCCGGCGCTGAGGCATGGCTGCGTGAATTGCATCGCCTGACCAAACCCGGCGCGGCCGTCCTCGTGACGATCCTCGGTGAAATCGCATGGACGCAGACCGGTCTGCCGCTCGCGTCCTTCGCCCGCTTTCGTTCCTCAGGTTTTCACGTTGCGAGCAAAAACTTCGATCTCGACGACGCGCCGATCGATTCGAGCGAATATTACAAC
>Ga0209511_1002623_pt1 | contig 14530 bp, 12 predicted proteins | sample SSSSmetaG_FD_184141 | JGI IMG/M metagenome (GOLD analysis project Ga0209511, IMG submission 184141) | Glacier valley bacterial and archeal communities from Borup Fiord, Nunavut, Canada, to study Microbial Dark Matter (Phase II) - ​SSSS... | ecosystem: Environmental > Aquatic > Freshwater > Ice >...
TCCTTTCGAAATTCCAACAGGTCTTAAAATATCAGTTGCAATTGAATCGAGTCTTTTATCGAACAAAAAACCTGTATTCACTTCTGATGCCATAGTTTTGGTTATTATTTTGAAAAATCAATGTATTTATTTTTATATCTGGTATGTAGAGACGCACGGCCGTGCGTCTCTACGTGCGTCTCTACAACTGGCCTCACTACAATTATATTTTTTCCATGTTTTGATCCCTGTCATCTTTAAACTCGAACAACCTGTTTTTTGGCGGCAGATAGTAAACCCTTGGTTTTGTTCCCAACTCAGGCATTAAATGATAACCACCATTTACACGCAGCAGTTCGCTTAAACGGTGCGTCTCTTTGGTTGTACCATTTGTTACGGCATCCTGGTTCTCGTCACCAAAATAATAAACTCCATTGGGACAAGCCGACACACAGTATGGCAATTTACCTTCGCGAAGCCGGTCCGAACTAAACAGACATTTGGTGATTGTCCCCTTCTTCTGAGGTACATTGAGTTCAATATTATATGGCTTCCCTTTATCAGCTTCTGCCATCACAGGTTCTTCCCAATGGAATAAACGGGCTGAATACGGACAGGCTGCAATACAAAAGCGACAACCGATACATCTTTCATTATCAATTAAGACGATCCCATCTTGCCGTTTAAACGTTGCGTTGACTGGACAAACTGACACACAAGGCGGATTATCGCAATGTTGACAAGGTTTAGGCATATAGTAAGGTGCAGTTTCAGGCGACTCCTGCATTACCAGCGTATTGATATGGTACTCATACGGACGCAAATGGTGAGCACCCTGACAGGCAGTAATGCACTTCCGGGCATTCCTGCATTTCGAAAGATCGATGACCATTACAAACCGGTGACCTTTTAACCCCTCCCTGCCTTGTCTTTGCAATTCTGTGAGATCCAGTTTGACATCCTTGATCTGATCGCGCGGAACCTCCACCAGGCGATTATCGGCAGTTAGTACCTTTACTAAATCGTGATTAGGTTTTGAGACCTCATATTCGTGTCCCGAATAAATCGCTGCACCGCCAGCAGCAGCGACAGCTCCAATCAATCCGAAATTTTTGAAAAATTTGCGCCTTGAATTTGTATTTTCCCCGGCGTTGTTAGTGCTATCGTGGTTAATATTAGTGCTATTACTCATAAATAGTATTTGACCTGTTAGTTTAAAGCTTAGCGCGAAGGCTATCGAGTGGAATTGATTTAATGGCGGCAACAGCATATCCTGAAGCAACAATCTTTTCTTTCATCTGAACAGTATCTGCTACATCCGGCAAAAATTCGACAAATGCCTTCCCATTCTTAAAGTCAGCCTTTACCTGCTTCACCCCTTTAAGACTGCTAATTCCTGACTGAATGGTCTGTTCACAGCCAGTACACGTCATTCCCTGAATGGATACTTCAACAGCAGCTGTTTGCAGATTCTCAGAAACCACCGTTGCTACCTTAGCTGAACTATTTTTTGTGACAGAACTATTACAGCCCATTACGAAAAATAAGCAAATGAAAATAAGAAATCTCATCTAGAATAGTATTTAATAATTAATTATATGCAGATTTATGCAATTAAATCAAGATCAAAAAATAAAACAATTGTCGATAATAAAATGTCTTTTTACCGATGATTTGACTCGTCTAAATCTACAATATTATTGAACAAATTGGAATAAGAAATGTTCATTGTGTAAAAGAAAGTTAATTTCGTCCCAGGATGAAGAAAATTGTACAATTCTACATAAATGGCTTTAAAGAAATGACCCTTGGGAGAACTTTGTGGGCCATCATCCTGATCAAACTGTTCATACTCTTTTTCGTGCTGAAGCTTTTCTTCTTTCCTAATTTGTTGAAAACGAACTTTAGTAACGACAAGGATCGGGGAGAACATGTCATTGAAAATTTTATTAAATCAAAATAATCAGTTATGAACGAAATCGTTGATCTGTCTCTGATCGATTGGTCGAGGGGACAGTTTGCACTTACAGCATTGTACCATTGGCTATTTGTGCCCCTTACACTTGGGATTACATTCATTCTGGCCATTATGGAGACCATTTATTACAAAACCGGTAACCCGGAATGGAAGAAAATCACCAAATTCTGGATGAAGGTCTTCGGGATTAACTTTGCGATTGGAGTTGCCACCGGAATAATTCTTGAATTTCAATTTGGCACGAACTGGTCGTACTATTCATGGTTCGTCGGCGATATTTTCGGGGCACCACTTGCAATCGAAGGGATCATGGCATTTTTTATGGAGTCAACCTTTATTGCGGTGATGTTTTTCGGATGGGATAAAGTAAGCAAACGGTTTCACCTTGTTTCGACGTGGCTGACAGCGGTTGGCGCCAGCTTATCGGCATTGTGGATTCTGGTCGCCAATGCATGGATGCAAAATCCTGTAGGGATGCAATTTAATCCAGATACCGCCCGAAATGAGATGGTCAATTTCTGGGAAGTTTTCCTCTCTCCCATGGCAATTAATAAATTTCTACATACAATCACTTCGGGATTCGTTTTGGCGGGTGTTTTCATTATCGGAGTTTCGGCCTGGTTTCTGCTGAAAAAAAGGGAGGTGCCATTTGCGAAGAAGAGCATTCTCGTTGCTGCCATATTCGGATTTTTAAGTTCTCTGTTCCTGATCACAACCGGTGACGGATCGGCCAAACTTGTGGCTCAGAAACAACCAATGAAACTGGCGGCAATGGAAGGGCTCTATCAGGGGAAAAACGGTGTCGGACTTGTCGCTTTTGGAATTTTCTCGCCGACCAAAACCGATCCGGAGAATGATAAGCTTCCTGATTTTCTATTCAAAATCGAAATCCCCAATGCCTTGTCCTATATGATCCACCTCGATGCCGATGCATTTGTCCCCGGTGTGAAAGATCTGCTCAATGGCAACGAAAAAGAGGGAATTCTTGCTACTACCGACAAAATATCGAGGGGTAAAATGGCCATCGAAACGCTTCGCAACTATAAAAATGCACTTAAGGAAGGACGGAAAGATGAAGCACTACAAATAAAGGATAAATTCATGTCGAAAGATTTTCAGGATAATTATTTCAAATATTTCGGATATGGATTTTTAACGAACGCAAACGATACAATTCCAGGCATTCAGCTTGTCTTCTATAGTTTCCATATTATGGTAATATTGGGAAGTTGGTTTCTACTGTTTTTTATACTATCCATCTATTTTGTAGTGAACAATGAAATCGCCAGACGACGACTGTTTCTGAAGATTGCAATTATCACCATCCCGCTGGTCTATATTGCGCAGATGGCTGGCTGGACAGTCGCCGAGGTAGGGCGTCAGCCATGGGTTGTACAGGATTTGCTCCCGACAGTAGCGGCCGTTTCGAGTATCTCTGCCGGTTCCGTGATTGTAACATTCTGGCTTTTTGCATTTGTTTTCACGATATTGCTGATTGCCGAAGTGAAGATAATGACTACACAAATTAAAATAGGACCTAAAGACGGAGGACACTGATCATGTTTGAACAATTAACCCATTTAACCCTCCAACACTACTGGTGGGCCATTATTTCACTATTAGCTGCTTTATTGGTTTTTCTGTTGTTTGTGCAGGGCGGACAGTCACTGATTTACGAGATGGGGAAAAGCAAGAATGAAAGGACAATGATGTTGAATGCCCTCGGACGTAAATGGGAATTTACGTTTACAACACTCGTTACTTTTGGTGGCGCTTTTTTTGCCTCCTTCCCGTTGTTCTATTCAACCAGTTTTGGCGGCGCTTACTGGGCCTGGATGGCTTTGCTCTTTTGTTTCATCATACAAGCTGTTTCATATGAGTACAGAAGCAAACCAAAGAACTTTCTGGGTCAAAAAACCTTCGATGCGTTTCTTTTTGCCAACGGATTGCTGGGGCCTATCCTGATCGGTGTTGTGGTTGGAACCTTTTTCACCGGTTCCGAGTTTTCGATCAGCAATATGAATGCTTCAGCATGGCACCATCCCGCCAGAGGTCTCGAAGCCGTTTTAAATATCAACAATGTAGCACTTGGGTTGGCAGTATTTTTTCTTGCACGGATTCAAGGACTTCTTTACTTTATGAATTCAATCGGGAATGACATTTTATTTGCCCGGGCGAAGAAACATTTGATTTACAACACCGTTCCATTTTTGATCTTCTTTTTGTTCTTTGTGATCCGGCTTTTATTAAAAGATGGCTACGCCTATAACCCGGAAACAATGATTGTTTCGATGGAACCTTTTAAATACTTCACGAACCTGGTACAGATGCCGGTCGTATTGATCCTGTTCCTGGCTGGTGTACTGGCGGTTTTATGGGGAATTATCTCATCAGTAATAAAGGATAATACAAAAGGGATCTGGTGGACAGGCGGTGGAACTATTTTGGTGGTATTTAATCTTTTCCTGATTGCAGGGTTTAATAATACCTGCTATTATCCTTCTAATTACGATTTGCAATCATCATTGAATATTGTGAACAGCTCATCATCCATGTACACGTTAAAGACAATGAGCTATGTTTCGCTGGCCGTTCCGTTTGTTGCGGCCTATATCTGGTATGCATGGAAATCAATTAATGTGAAAAAAATCACCGAAGAAGAAGTGACCGGTAAAACCGAAGGACATATTTATTAACCTTTAAAACAGTACACTATGAATTATTTCATTCAAATACTATGGTTGCTTTGTTGGCCGGCACTGATTTACATGAGCTATCTGGCAGTCACATGGGCCGTGAAACGGTACGAAAAAGAACTGGAAGAATAAGGATCAAATACAGTTGAAATTTGAAAAATGGCTGACCAAAAGATTATATTTTTATAAAATGATCTTCGATCCCATCTGGCCTTTTAAAATCAAATTATATATGTATGAAACTGTGGCAGACTAAAAACGGAACGAACATCTATCAGGTCTTAAATGGCCGGAGCAATTCATACCTGATTTCAACTCCAAAATGGAATTTTCTGGTCGATACCGGAAAAGTATCTGCGTATAAGAAACTCAGGCAAAGGATTGATTCATTAAACCTGGAACATTCCAAAATTGATGGAGTCATCTTAACCCATACCCATTATGACCATTGCCAAAATGCTTATTGGATCAAGGAGCACAATAAATGCAGAATATGGGTTGGCTGGAAGGAGGCAGAATATGCGGTGAGAGGGTATTCGCCATTGCCTGACGGCACATTTTGGATCACAAAAATAATCTCGAAACTGGGAAATCTGATGGGTAAGCGAATATTTGGTTTTGAACCGTTCATCCCGGATGTATTTATATCGCTTGATTCGTTCCTGATGAAAGATGAATTAAATATCAGATTAATTCTTACGCAGGGGCACTCAATTGCTTCTCTCAGTGTGGTTGTGGATGATGAGTTCGCACTTGTTGGCGATGCAATGATCGGAACTTTAAAAAAATCAATCTTCCCGCCATTTGCCGATGATGTAAATGAAATGATCAAAAGCTGGGGAAAGCTGCTGGCAACAGATTGCGATACTTTTTTACCCGGGCATGGAAAGGAAATATCACGGGAATTACTTCAATCCGAATACAACAAATATATTCAGACGATAACCGTACCCGCCTGATCGTAAGGAAAACTTACCTTGTCTTCGCGCTAGCAGGACTGAAAATCCAGCTAAACTCACCGAACTGCATGAACCTCACAGAATGGGCAAAAAACCTGTTAAAAACACTAAATATATAACATAAATATTTCTTTTCATGACAGGGTGTCAGGCTAACATGACAGGTCGACCTCAACACTTAGCAGATCGACCTCAACACCTAATAGATCGACCTCAACACTTCACAGATCGACCCCAACACTTGGCAGATTGACCTCAACACTTGACAGATCGACCCCAATACTTCGCAGATTGACCTCAACACTTAGCAGATTGACCACAAGACTTGACAGATCGACCCCAATACTTCGCAGATTGACCTCAACACTTGACAGATCGACCCCAATACTTCCCAGATTGACCTCAACACTTAGCAGAAAGACCCCAACACCTGGCAAAGAGACCTCAACACATGGCAGAAAGACCTCAATACTTGACAAAAGGACCTCAACACCTGGCAGAAAGACCCCGACACTTGACTAAGTTGCGGAGATTATATTACAATTCTTAAAAAATCGGTACAATCAAAATTCATCTTGCCCCGGGGAGTGGTTTTTTGATAAAGGTGGATAAGCATTGACTTATTCTTTGTATTAAATCCTGGTGCTTATGATTTGTTTTTGTCTTTATGCGATCTGACTATATGTTTGTAATGAAGATTGTTTGCACACTTTATTCTTTCTCCTTTTCAATGTCAACACCCAGGTTTAGCAGTTCCACTTTGCGGAAATCTACCGGGTGACTCTCGGCCTGAAGCGAGATCGATCCTTTTGACAAAAGTTTATTTCCATCAGGCAGAAGCAATTTAGTATAATCAGCGTCGCGATCGTCAAGTTGTGGAGAGGTATACTCTAAAACTGTTTTCCCATCGATGAGATGCCGGATAATTGAATCGCCGTGAACTTCAACTTCAACTGTTACCCATTGGTCGCCGTGGTATGTTTTAGAGGTTGAATTGGTGCAATGTTCTGTCCAAAGCTTTCCATTCATCACAACATTGGTACCCGGAGTACACAAATTAAGTGTTGACCGCTCGTCGGTCCCGTTTCCTCCCAAGAGTTGAACTTCAATCGAAGTCGGAAAATTCTGATTAATAGCCATACTCTCAGCGCTCTGTCCATGAATCATAATTCCGCTGTTACGAAAAGCCCAGCCTTCACCACCAGGTGCCTGCTCACCTACAAACCGGTATTCGGCTCTTATTCTATAAGTGGAAAAGGGATGTTTGTAAAAGATATGGCCAAAATGCCCGTCAAATTTATCGTACTGATCGTATCTTACTTTTAATAAACCGTCCTCAACCCTGAAGGTATTCTTGTAGTTCTCATTGATTGGAAAACCTGTAATTTTAATATTCCAATCATTAAGATCTTTCCCATTGAACAATTGAATCCATTCCTCGCTTTTAGGTTGAGAAGATGAACAAGCGATAAAAACCAAAAGAGTCAATACTATAAAAAAGTGTTTTACTAAAAGCTTTTGCATAACAGTCGGTTGATTTGTTGGATGATAATTGAGAATTATTAGACGCTGAAAGATAAATATTTTTTCGCTATCCTTATAATGCATTTCTGCCCGGATACATCCTCATACTGAGTAAAGTTAGTCATAAATCGTCAAATAATATTCTATCAGAATATTGAGAATTAAAAACCATTGAGTGATTTAGCGCAGTGTATTGAGTAAATTTACTCAACACACTGAGTAAAATAGGCATTAATGATTGAACGCACTTATATAGAATAACTTAAAAAGAGAATTGAAGTGTAATTAATCTTTACTCCTACTTTGCCACAAGTCCAAGTTCTTTCCCCTTGTCCAGCATAAACTGGTAAGCTTCCTCGTAATTATTGTGGATATCACCCTCAAGAATAGCCTCCTTGATGGCAGCTTTGATAATTCCAATCTCACGGCCCGGCTGTAAAGAAAAAGTCTCCATAATGATTTCACCTGTGACCGGGGGCTGAAAATTCCGGAGCGCATCACGCGCTTCAATGTCTTTCAGCTTTTCGCGTACAAGCTGAAAATTAGAGAGGAACCGGCTAACCTTCTCAGGGTTCTTTGAAGTGATATCGGCCTCACAAAGGGTCATCAGATCGTCGATGTCATCACCTGCATCAAACAGCAACCGCCGCACAGCAGAATCAGTCACCTCTTCTTCCGACAAAACTATGGGACGCATATGGAGCGAAACCATCTTTTGCACATACTTGAGCTTCTCGTTCAGCGGCAACTTCATCCGGTCGAAAATTGAAGGCAGCATCTTTTCCCCGACAAAGTTATGGGCATGAAAGGTCCATCCGACTTTGGGATCAAAGCGTTTTGTTACAGGTTTGGCTATATCGTGCAGCAAAGCAGACCAGCGCAACCAAAGGTTATCGGTATTCTTCGATATCCGGTCGAGCACTTCAAGTGTATGGTAAAAATTATCTTTGTGCCCGATCCCGTTTTTCGTCTCACGCCCTTTCAGTTTCTGAACTTCCGGCAGAACAATTGCGAGTAATCCGGTCTTCTCGAGTAATTTAAACCCGATAGATGGATTTGGGGTCAGCATTATCTTATTGATCTCGTCGGTTATCCGCTCTCTCGAAACGATTTTTATGCGATCGCACTGAGATTGAATGGCCTCTAAAGTTTTTTCTTCAATGATAAAATCGAGTTGAGTCGCAAACCTTATCGCCCTCAGCATCCTTAATGGATCATCGGAGAAAGTGATTTCAGGAGCAAGCGGCGTTTTGATGATCTTGTTTTTAAGATCCCCGATTCCGTTGAAAGGGTCGAGCAATTCGCCAAAACCACTTTCATTCAGACATATTGCAAGTGCATTGATCGTAAAGTCACGTCGGTTCTGATCATCTTCGAGGGTTCCGTCTTCCACAATGGGTTTCCGGCTCTCCTGCCGGTACGATTCGCGGCGTGCTCCCACAAACTCAAAATCAATATCATCGTACCGAAACATAGCAGTTCCAAAATTCTTGAAAACACTCACCTTCAGTCCTGAACGTAATGAAGCAGCAACTTTGGTCGCCAGGTCGATTCCGCTTCCAACCGTCACAACATCAACATCGAATACTTCACGCTTGCGGCCTAGAAGTATATCACGCACAAATCCTCCGACCACATATGTTTCGACTCCCAGCTGATCAGATACTTTGCCAATCTGTTTGAAAACCGGATGGGTTAAACTATCTTTTAAATTGTGCCTTTCTGGCATCATTGAATTTGAATTATTGTATTCGGGCAAAGTTAAGGATTAAAGGTTAGGATGGAACAGGAATAAAAAGGTAAAGGATAAAGTAGAAAGGGTGAGTGGGAGAAGGGGAGAGGGCGAGAACGACTGTCTTTTCCAGATTTTAGTTTACTTTTTCTGTAAACCTATTTCAGAACATGACACCCTGACTCGTCTTCTCCCTTTCACAGCAAATCAACCACCGTCTCAAGTTTCATTCCCCTTGAACCCTTTATAAGGAACAGATAACCCTGAGGATTTGCACTTTCGATATGATCGATCAGTAATTTATTGTCTTCAAATACAAGGAAACCGGAAGGCAACCGGCAACGTGCAAACTCTTTACCGGCAAGCAATACCATCGTAAGGTTCATGGTCGTGAGCTTGTCCGCAATTTTCTGATGCTCCTCGTGCGAAGCTTCACCCAATTCGAACATATCGCCCAGAATGACCCCTTTCAAAGGGGCATCAAATGCTTCAAAATTCTCCAGTGCAGCTGCCATACTTGTCGGATTCGCATTGTAGGCGTCCATCAGCAGCTGATTATGTGCAGTTTTGATAAATTGTGAGCGGTTATTCGAGGGATGGTATTCTTCGATTGCCGCTTTAATTTCAAGCGGACTTACGCTGAAATAATTGCCCACACACACAGCAGCAAGTGCATTCTCAAGGTTGTATCCGCCTGCAAGATTTGACTTTATATAGAGCCAACCTTTCGGGAATTTAACCTGAAAGACCATAAAAGGTGAAGACTGAATCAATTCGCCTTCGATCCCTTCACCCTCCTTGCTGGTTTTATAAGCAATCCTGTCGACAGCCCCTGCCATCTCCGTTAAATGGGGATTGGTAGTATTCAGAAAAATCTTCCCTTCTGTCTCTTCAACAAAACGGTACAATTCGGCTTTCGTTTTCTTGACGCCTTCGAAAGATCCAAACCCTTCAAGGTGCGCCATCCCTACATTGGTAATCAGACCTAAGTTGGGTAACGCAATCTCACATAATGCCGTAATTTCGCCCGGGTGATTGGCACCCATCTCGACAATGCCAATCTGAGTAGAGGCGCTCATCGACAATAAAGTAAGGGGAACTCCGATATGATTATTCAAATTTCCTTTCGTACAATCCACCCTGAAGTTCCTGGATAATACCGCCGTGACGAGCTCTTTGGTCGTCGTTTTGCCATTCGTTCCCGTAATCGCAATAATGGGCATATCGATTTGAAGACGGTGATAAGTAGCCAAATGCTGCAATGTTGTCAATACATCATCAACCAGAATGAATCGATCATCCTTTTTATAATCTGCCTCATCAATAATCGAATAGGCTGCGCCATTCTCCAACGCAGTGGCTGCGTAGGTATTCCCGTTAAAGTTGTCTCCCTTCAATGCGAAAAAAATTGAATCCTTTTCGATTCGGCGGCTATCGGTAGATATTTTCGGGTACTTTATAAATATCTCGTATATCTCAGTGATTGACTTCATATTGATACTAATTAAAAAACCCCATTTTTAAGATGAGGTTTTTTTATAATTTTCGATTTGATCTTATTTTTTGGTATTCGAATCTCCAAGATGGGTCATTGCACATCGGAAGCCAAGATCATTGGTAGACTTCCGCTCGTCCATAAACCGGCGGGTTCCGGGGCCTAACCAATAGGTACGGTCTTTCCAGCTTCCACCTTTATAAACCCGGCTGTGATCAGAAACACGTGGCATCGAATCCCCGGCTCCTGAAGAGTACATCTGATCTGTCGTTACAGCGGCACTGTCGGCCTTCCATTCTTCGGACTCCGAAATTATAGACTGATAGTCACCGTCTTTGAAGTTTGTAAAATTGGCAACGGTATCCCGTACAAGTTCTCCGTACTGATCCATCATTGGTTTACCATCCGTACCACGTCGGTAATTTGTATAAACGTTACCTCTTAATGGTTGAAATTCGTTGACATCAGTAAAAGAATTCGGACGATATACATCCTGAACCCACTCATTTACATTTCCGGCCATGCAAAACAAATTATAATCGTTTGGCTGAAATGATTTGACAGGAGCTGCAATTTCATAACCATCATTCAAAGCTCCGGCAACACCCATGTAGTCACCCCGACCTCTTACGTTATTCGCCATCATCTCTCCCCTGCCCTTTTTCGCACTGTTCCTGATCTGATTTCCATTCCATGGATAAATACGGCGTTCAAGAACAACCTCTTCTTCTGTATTTCCAACAAGGCCAAGTGCAGCATATTCCCATTCAGCTTCGGTTGGAAGTCTGTAACGTGGGAGGACGATTCCATCCGACATATTTACACGACGGGTGCCACCATCTTTGGCAAGATTTTTAATTGGTTTCTTTCCTTCTACTCCGTCATAAACACCATTGAGATATCCATCGGAAGTAAATACTTTATTACCTGTCTGGGCAAGGTCCGGACTTAATTTTTGATCATCAATCAAAATACCTTCGTTGGCCCTGTCAGTTCTCCAACGGCAGTATCTATCAGATTGAACCCAATTTACCCCAACTACAGGATATTCCGAATATGCTGCATGACGCAGGTAATTTTCAAGATAGGGCTCATTATATGACAACTCATCTCGCCAAACCAAGGTGTCGGGTAATGCAGCTTTATAAATTGCGCGGTCATTTGGATAAACGCGTTGTAACCAATATAGGTATTCACGCCAATCGACGTTTCGTACTTCTGTTTCATCCATATAGAACGAAGCAACTGTCACTCTTCGTGGAATATTATTCCCTTCGAACATTACATCCTGTTCGACACGGCCCATTGTAAAAGTTCCTCCCTGAATATATATTAATCCAGGGCCGGAGTTTTGAGAATAACCAGATCGATATTCAAATCCTCCATTCTTAGAATCGTTGTAAGCCCAACCTGTTGTAGATGAAGCACTTTTTTTCTTCTTCCCTTTAATCAGATTACATGAGGATACAATTAGCAAACTTAAAACCAGATAGACAAAAACATTAAGCTTCATATTGTGATGTCGTTTTAATTCACTTTAATTAGGTACAAATATAAATATAAAATAAGTCTTTTATTCCGTCATTAGCCTGGTCAAAAAAGGTATCCTGACATAATTACGAATACGCCACAAATATATTGGAAAATATCGGAATCCTGATGTTTAATTTTATGTTGAAATGAAGAAAAATTTACTCTTTCGTGTAAAATATTCAAAATTCGCACTTTTTCCACCATTCGTCTTCATTTTTTTTGTGGTTCCAATTAAGTGCATTAATATTGATAACATTTTCAAAAGAGAACTTCTCGCATGAAATTGCCATGACTAAAAAATCACAAATCAGAATGAATTGGAACGAAGTAGAAATCTGAGAAGCAAATATTTCTCATAGCTATTAGCTTCGCTGATCTTCGATTCCATATGACCTTTAAGAAACAAATTATATACAGATGAAATAGCCATGACAAGAAAGTCACAAACCGTAGATGAGAATTAAATCATGGCTATTCCATATGACCATTAAAAAACAAATTATTCACATATGAATCGGTTGCTGATTTTTCTCTTGTGTTTATCCCTTCAAAACGTTTTCGCCTTCAACAGGAAGGAGAATAATTTGTCATGGATAACCGCCAATAAAAACACAGATGAACCTCTATCTTCCCAATATGAATCCTCTACGCTCAAACCGCAAGTAATTTATAAAAATAGCATCGCTGACAAACAAACTGTTAATTCGAATGTCCAGGCGATACAGAAGTCCCAGTCGGTTGCAAATTCAGTGCTTACTTCCGGGAAATGGGTAAAAGCCAGAACGAATCAGTCAGGCATCCACAAAATTACCTTTGCAGCGCTTAAAACTATGGGATTTCAGTCGCCACAAAACGTGAAAATATTCGGGTTTCCTCCGGGGAAGCTTCCTCAAATGAACAGCATCCCTTCTTCTGATGATCTGACGCAATATCATGTCTGGCAAACCAAAGACAAACAGGCAAATGATTGCTTCCTGGTTTACGTTCCCAGCCAAGTGACCTGGGCATTTGATCCTGTTTCAAAATCGTTTGTCCAAAGCATCAACCAATTTGCAGGAGGACGCTCATTCCTTTACCTCACAGAAGATATTTCAACATCGCAGGCAGTTCAACTGACCCCGGTGATAACCGATAGTCCATCCCTCATCGTGAACGAATTCGATGATGTTACTTTTTATGAAGAAGAGACTTACAACCTAATCGAAACAGGTAGTCGCTGGTTTTCAAGCCTGCTGACGCCTGGCACTACATTTGTGAAGACTTTTAAATTCCAGAATCATATCAGCAACGAGCCAATTTTAATAAATATTGCGGCTGCGGCACGATGCGATTTATCCTCCACGCTAAGCATATCAGTTAATAATACTTCTGCTGAAACGATGATCTTCTCACCATACTCCAACTTTGCAGAAGCTGATTATGCCAATCTGCGCGAAAGCCTCTTTTCAAAGTCAATCGAAGGTGATGATGTCAATTTTTCGCTCAAATACAACTCACCGGCAAACGGAAAATGCTGGCTCGACTACATTCGGGTACAGACAAGGCGCAAGCTCGATATGCAGGGCGGACAGCTTATTTTTTGCGACAGCCGTTCGGTAGGACCCGGAAATATTACTGCGTTTCGAATCGGAAATGCCGTTAGCGGATTGAAAATATGGGAAATTACTTCACCATTGAAACCATTTGAAATTCAATCAGCAACTGCATCAAATATCCTTTCATTTAAAGTAGTGACCGATTCGCTTCGCCGGTTTATTGCCTTCGATCCTTTGTCTGATTTTCCGGCAATTGAAAAGGTTGAAGAAGTTAACAATCAAAATCTTCATGCCCTTTCAACGCCCGACATGCTGATTATCACCTCCCAGGATTTTAAATCCGAAGCCGAACGCCTCGCACAGTTTCACCTTCAAAACAGTGGATTGAAAGTGACTGTAGTGGATGTGTCACAGATCTTCAACGAGTTTTCGGGTGGAATTGCCGAAGTAACTGCCATCCGGAATTTTGTGCGTCATCTCTATCGTAAATCGCAGAATAGCAATGTTTCAGAATTAAAATACCTTTTACTCTTTGGAAAGGGAACCTACGATAATCTTCACCCTGTTGATGCTGAAAACCCATGTTTTATTCCCACATGGCAATCTGAGAGTTCATTAAACCCGGCCTCCTCGTTTGTCACCGACGATTATTTTGGTTTGCTCGGAGAAGATGAAGGTGGTCAAAAAGGACTTGTTGATATTGGCATTGGGCGGATTCCGTGTATAAGTGCTGCCGAAGCAAAAGCAGTCGTCGATAAAATACTTCATTACAACACCGCACCGACAATGGGCGAATGGCGAAACAATGTATGTTTTGTGGGTGATGATGAAGATTATAACATTCATGTCTCCGATTCGGAACAGCTTGCCAACTTTGTAAATCAACAATATCCGGCCTTCTTCACCGACAAGATTTACCTTGATGCTTTTAAGGAGGTGACAACACCGGAAAAACGGTATCCTGATGTGAACAAAGCCTTTAGCAACCGGGTTAAAGAAGGAGCGCTGATCATCAATTACGTAGGTCATGCGAACGAAGAGGGATTAGCCCATGAAAAAATACTGACAATCAGCGACATTGATAGCTGGAGCAATGTCG
>Ga0209511_1002624_pt1 | contig 14529 bp, 10 predicted proteins | sample SSSSmetaG_FD_184141 | JGI IMG/M metagenome (GOLD analysis project Ga0209511, IMG submission 184141) | Glacier valley bacterial and archeal communities from Borup Fiord, Nunavut, Canada, to study Microbial Dark Matter (Phase II) - ​SSSS... | ecosystem: Environmental > Aquatic > Freshwater > Ice >...
GAAGAGAGTACTGGAATAATTAGTACGGTGGGTGTTATTGTCAGGTAAAGGCCTAACGAAATCATATCGCTTATGACCCCTTTATGACTCCTATGAATAAAACTTTAATCATTAGATATATAACACTTTAAATAACTTAATACTCGTTTGTTAATCTTTTAAAATTTTTCGATGACCCCATTATGTCCCCTTTGAGAGTCCTTTAATGGTGTATATGGTTCCTTTGCCGGTTTCGCCTCGCCTATCTAAATAAGTTCCCTCCAATTCGGTTAAATATCTGGAAGCTGTCCTTTTAGATATTTTTAAAAGCAGCTGCACTTTTGAATTGGTTATCTCGCCATTTTCCAGAACATATTCAACTAAAGTAATTAAGTTGTCAGCTAAGCCTTTATGTGAAAGAGCAGTTCGCGCATCTTTAAAGAACGTTACCATAAATCCGGAAAGATGAAAATTAAATTCAGGAGGAAGTGTTTTGTAGATAATGGATTCTCCGATCATTTTAAGCGTACCACGTCCCCAGGCTTCAATATCACCACACCGGAATAAAGCATTGGCAATGTCTGGATTGAATGGTTTTGAAGGATGTTTTGTTTTTAAGTCTTCTACAGTCCAGTTTTCGGGCAATTGCCCCGGATTCCAGAAAATAATATGGTCAGCATAAACACTGATCTGAATCGGCGTACCATCAGCATAATCTTTATGGGCAATGCAGTTGAGTAATGCTTCACGGATTGCTTTTTCAGGGAACGGCGGTTTTTCAATTCGACTCATTCCGGAATAGCTGATGGCATAGGTCACATATTTGGTGCGAAGCAGATCATCCGCTTTGTCAATCTGTTCTATCAGGTTGCCATGAACTTCATCCTGAAAAGCAAGATCGTCATCGGAATGGAAAAAACCGATTTTAATATAGGCACCTTGAATATATTTCTCTGGTTGGGGATGAAACAATAAGATAGCCGCCCTTTTTAATAATCCATTCTCGACTAATTGTAAATCATTAAGCAAAAGATCATCCGAATCATTGAGCACTTCGGCATCAACCCGTTTGCTTTTAACCGCTTTTCCCTTGTACCTTATAAATGAATCCTTTTTAAGATCTGAAACTGAAACTGACGGAACAGGTATCCCGTCCCAGTGTTTACCCGTTTTTTCCAGTAAAAATTTATTGAGCGCTGTTCCTTTTAATTCCTGTTTAGTGCTACCGGAACGATAATGATACTGGCCTTTGTAGTTTACAGGATAAGGGTAAGATTCAACTACAATCTCAAGAACGTTGTTGCCACTTGAATTCAGCAGATTGACATCTACTACAATACCCAGTATATCTCTCACTTTGTTAGGAATATCCTCCAAAAGCTTTTTAAAATCTGGAATGCCAACGATATTCCCGCCATCATCCATACCGATATAGATCTTCCCTCCCTGGGCATTGGCAAAACCACATATCCATTTCAGGTACTCATCATGCCATGTTATTTTGTATTCTATATTTTGTTGTTCAGGCATTTATTACTGTATTTATCTGAATTACAAATATAATAAAAACGAGCTACAAACTTTCCTGGGAATAAATTCAACCACGAATCAGTCTAACTAATTTTCGAGCTTGTCTTCAATTGTTAATCTACGTTAAATAAAACCGTCAAAATTAGTATGATTTCAACAGAGCGACATCAATCAGAAGCAATTTCGTAGGAATATCCAACAATTGGCAATGTATAAGCCGCTACTCGAAAAATCACAAAACTCGTAGAAAATTCTGTAGAAAAAAGGTGAGTTAATTGGGCGGCATGGCAACATGTTATTCAAATTGCTTTTCTCCAACAACTTATACCCCTTTGTTAATGAGTGCGATACTTAATCTATTTCAATTTTATCATTGTTAAATCTTGCTTGTTTAATTGGTACATTTTCAAGCTCAAAAGGAATGCTTTTTCTGAAATCATCCTTGACTGATTCATCCATTTTTGCACCAAAAATTATTTCTTTATAGGCATATGCTGGTATTTTTATTATTCTTTCATTATCTGACATCGGATTAGGATTGAATTTTATTGCCCTGTACTCTTCCTCGAATTCCCATATTCTTAGTTTTGAGAAATTTTGAAGATATAATTGTGCTTCAAAGCTATGTTTGGGCCGAGGGTATACGATAGGTAATTCATCGTAATAAATAACTTTACGACCACCACATCCTAAATATTTAAACATTATTAAGGGATCAAATCCAACAGCAAATCCTTTATGGTCATCGGAATAACATTTCCACATATCTAAATTTGAAATATTCTCAGTTAAACTTAATATGCCAGAACATTCATTATATTCATCAAATTCTTTCTTTTGCTGTTTGTTAACGAAATCACTGTCCTTAATAAGACTTTTTCTGGCCCATTCTCGCGCAAATGCACGATGTCGTTGCCTTGACCAATTTTCATATTTTTCTTTTGAAACAAATAAGTAATGATTATAAATATCCACATCACTTAACAAATCATATCTTATCGGAATCTTACAATCAAATGGATCCGTAAAACTTGATGGTTTGGCAAAATAGACTTCTCTATTGGTCATAATAGTTTTATGAAACGGATCATTCCAATGTCGATATTTGTATATTATTTCAGGAAGTTTCAATTCCTCATAACTCTTCTCATTTATTGACAATACTTTCATAATTCTAACTTTTTAGCATTTTTGAGATATTCTGTTTTTTAAGCTCTTGTAAATATTTGCCTTAATGAAAATTCCAATTTACACTATTATCAAATATTGGAATAAATAGGTTCTAAAACAGTGCCACTCCGGTTTGCAAATTTTTATAGATGCGTTCTGGTTAATCGAAAAGTTCTTAGATGCATTGCCAAGATATTTTAGAACTTTTATACGTTCGTCAAAACAAAACTTTGCGGTACAAATTAATCTTATTCAAATTTTCACACTTTTGCAATAAAACCTCATTCATTCTTTGGTATAAAATCAAGTTTTTCAAAAATCCCATTTTATTGGCAATCCTTAACATCCAAATAATCAAAAGTTTTAAAATGTCAAATCAATTAATCCTTCACGCACCTTACTGACATTCCGTATTTTTTATTACCATGATAACCGAAGTCATTACCAGTGTCGTTGGCTATGCCACGGGATAAAACGTCGAGTGCATCGTATACCGTACTGTTCCACCAGAAACCGAAGTAGCCCACACTGTAAAACGTACCATCATTGTAACCGCGGTAGCCGCCCGGCAGGGCTGTAAAACCGTTGCTATTTATTGCACCTTCGTTAGGCGTTATCCAATGTGAAGTGCCGGTTTCTTTTAGTTTGCCGCCAGCCACACCTGCACCAACATAATCCGTCAAAGTAGTCCATTCGGCATCGGTTGGCACATGCCAACCTGTAGGCGCTAAATGGCGGTTATCTGCCACTGCGTACCAATTGTACAAAGCACCATAAGTTGCTTTATTTTCTACATCGTTTATATACCAGCAATAGGCACCAGTAGCCAACGTTGCCCAGCTTGAATTTGCAGTTACATTGGGTATCGGGTCTCCATTGCGATACTTGGTTGTTTTCAGGTTCTCAACCAACCAAACCTGTGTTCCAATGGTTACCGTGTGATACATATTGCCATCGATATCGGTGACGGTAAGCTCATCCGTTTTAAAAGAAACCTCACCTCCATAAACAGTACCAGTACTATTGGTTGCATAAGACCTGATATAATAAGTTGCACCCGGAGTTAATCCTGCGATATTGCTGGTGAAACTGCCTATACCTGAACCATCAGTAGTTTTAGAATTGACTGTAGTTGGGTTTGCGTTTATACCCCAGCATACTCCTCTCGCTGTCACAATTGAACCACCATCGCTGGTGATATTTCCACCGGTTGAAGCTGTTGATGACGTGATTGCCGATGGTGAAGTTGTGGTCAAGATGGAAACAGTAGCATTTGTGGCAGCCGTTAATTGATTTCCATATGATGTTCCTACACTATTGGTCGCATAAGCCCTTAAATAATAGGTAATACCTGGAGCTAATCCGACAATAGAACTAACGAAAATACCTGACCCAGTGCTGTTGGATGTTTTATTGTCAGATATGGTTGGGTTCTGAGAAGTACTCCAACAAACACCACGTATAGTTACTGTTGCACCACCATCGCTAAGAATATTACCACCACTTGTTACAGTTGTAGCCGTGATTGCCGATACAGTAGCCGTAGTTATCACGGGAGAAATTGCTGTGGTCGTAGTTGTTACCTCGGTTCCATAAACTGTTCCAACGCTATTAGTTGCATAAGCTTTGACATAATATGTAACGCCTGGAGATAACCCTGAAATTGAACTTGTGAAACTACCAGTACCTGTGCCATCTGTTGTTTTGGAATTGGCAGTTGTTGGGTTTTGAGTTGTACTCCAACAAACGCCGCGATCTGTTACCGATGCTCCGCCATCGCTTGTGATATTTCCACCACCAGTAATTGTTGTAGCTGTTACAGCCGATAGTGTAGTAGTAGTGATGGTAGGTAAAATAGTTGCAGTTGTTGTAGTTACTTGATTCCCATAGGCCGTACCGACACTATTTGTTGCATAAGCTCTTGCATAATACACGGTTCCAGCGGTTAATCCGGTTACGCTACTTGTAAAACTTCCTTTCCCGGTGCCATCAGTTGTTTTAGAATTGGTAATCGTTGGATTTTCAGTAGTGCTCCAGCATACACCTCGTGCTGTTATTGCAGCTCCCCCATCAGCGGTTATATTTCCACCTGCAATAGCAGATGCTGCAGTTATATTGGTAAAGGCGGTTGTTGCAATTGTGGCATTTAATAATGGGGTTATTTCTACTGTTACCGTGTTGCTGTTGTTGTTTCCGGCAGAAGCATACAATTGATATCCGTACTTTATGCCACCTACTATGTTTCGATCAGCCACTTTAGTTGTTGATTTTTCGGGGTTAGCAAGTTGGGTAAAACTCCCGTCCGCTGTATTTTTTTCGAGGACAAAACCGCTGATTTGATTATTTGGCTGACTCCAACTCAAAACAATAGAATCGCCCATCTGCGTTGCCGTAAAACTTGCGGGCGTAAATAATTCTTTTGGACAATTGGGATCAAAGGGGTTACCCCATTCGCGTTTCTGACACGAAATAAATAGTAGGAAGAGAGCTGAAAGTATAAGAATTCGTTTCATTGGATTTTGTCTTTTAGAATATTGCGTCAGAATTTACAGATTAAGCCAAGACCTGCTCCATGATTAAGCGGCTGCGGATAAAAACTTAAGGTTTGCTTTTTGGCTTTACCCTGTAGCCCTGCCTTTATAATAAATTCAACGGTACAAAATCCGGCTATACCAAAAGCAATTGGATAGATCTGGTCGAATAGCTGAACTTTTTGGTGCAAATCGGCTGCATCTGTCGTTGCATTCTGGTATTGCTTATAATATTTGTCTGACTGGAGGTAGGCATAGGCTCCAACGCCACTACTGACCAAGGCCGAAATAAGCCAAAAGGTCTTTCTTTTTTTGTATTTGTAATAATATGCCGAATAATTGGGCTTTGCATTCGACTTGTAAGTGCCAGATGCATAATCTTCTGTTGCCGTGACTTTAAAACTTATCTCACCTTCGAGTTTTTCTCTTTCATCAAGCACATCCCATTTTATTTGCTTATTAGTTCCTGGCTTTATTGCAGGGCCAAAATCTCCGTTTAACTTCCGTAATGGATTACCCCAGGTAGTACCCCCGTCCTGACTACAATAAATTTCTATATTCCAGGTACTACTACGCACACCCGAAATGTCATAATAAATGACGACCTGCTTGCCCGATTGCTCGAAACGGATATTGGTTACTAATTGAGCATTGGCAATAGTAGTTGTCAGAAAGAAAAGGATTATAATTGAAAATACTTGCTTCATCTGCATTTTTTAAGAGATCATTAAATTGCACTAATACAAACTATTGGAATGTCCAATCACGCCATTTGTTCTCAACAGCAGGACTTACCTGCACTTCTGGATCCTGTGGTTTGCTATTGGTACGGAGTGATTCGATTCCTACATTCTGTTTCAGGTAATCCGCAAGTTGTCCGAAGGTAAATTTGCCATCGGTTTCCTGTATATTTTTTAAAAGGAAGTATGTAAACATACCATGCTGTTGATCTTTATATGGCAATGCCACCTGCGCACCTGAGGTAGCTGCAAATACAACCATATTTCCCTTTACGCTTTCATTCTTTGGCTTTATCTTCACACCACGCGCAGCAAGTAAGCCCTGATTGCGGCCTCCTCCACTAAAACAGGCGTCAAGGAAAACTGTAATACTTTTAGCCCCTGTTTCACCAAATTTTGTATATACTTCTGATAACTTAATAGCGGACTGGAGATTTGTTGCATCCACATCTACAGGAATCAGGTAAGGAACCTGCGTAGTTTCATTGGGAAATCCATGTCCTGCATAATAAAAAATCAACTCTGCAGTGCTTCCTGTCCGCTTAATAAGTTCTGTTACGCGATCTATTTCCTTCCGCATGGTACCGGCAGTTGCATTCGAAAGGAAGATCATATTTTGCTCAGTAACACCCATTGCAGAAATGGCATAGTCACGAAACATAATGGCATCGTTGTGAGCATATTCCACATTAACTTCTGCATTCAGGGTATTGGAATAATTCTCGTTACCAATAACAAGTGCATAACGATTAGGTTTTTTTTTGTCTATCAATGGTATATTTTTATCAACACTCGATGATAATGAACCTATTTTGATGTCTATTGGTTGATCATTAGTCCCTTGTACAATTAGTTTATTGGCAGATACCGGCTGGTTCATTTTGAGGTTAATGATTTTATCTTCAGCATATTTTTCATACTTCTCCTTCAACTTCACAGAGAAGGGTAACGTCGTCGAATTATAGTCATTATTGGCGACCAGATTATAACTGATCATCATCTTTTCTCCAGGGTTAAGCGTGGCTTTTTGAAATGTTTCATTTCCGGAGAGGCAATAAACATTTTGTGGAACAATTAGTTTAGTGTCTACATTAGTGGCAATTCCCTGACCAGTGTTCTGAATAAGAACTTCCAGATCGAATGGTTTCCGTTTTGAAAGATTAGCCGCCTGCTGGCTACTAACTTTATAATCAACAACCATCAGATTAGGTGATTGAAATGCCTGAGTCAGTATTTCCATCCCCACCGGATCTGTGCCGAAACCATTGGTTTCATTTATCTTGATTGAAAAGCTTGCTTTTGAGGTAGGAAGGTTCATTAGCCCACTAATCGGAACTTCTACTAAAAGGGTTTTTCCGGGATCGAGGTTACCTAATGACTTTTCCTTTGAAAAATTGAGTCCTTCCACCTTATTGGTTTCTGAAACAACCAATTTAAGTCCGAGGCCAGCACCCAATCCTGTGTTTTTCAAACCAAAACGGATAAAGGAATTTTCGTTCGCGTCTATTTTATTATCAGTATCGTCATCCTTGAAAACCAATGAATTATTAACGATTTCGAGATAAGGTGGCTTAGGCGCTTCCCTCGTGATGCTTATATATTTGGTTGCGCTTATACCGCTAACCACTTTTTGTCCAAAGTTATGGCTTATGCTTAAAATTAAAATGGTGAAAAGAAGCAGTAATTTTTTCATGATATTGGCTATGATGATATTATCTATTTTTTAGAGATACTAATCTTGATTCGTTTGGCTTGAAAATCGGGCATAGCCACCCTGCAATCTGAAAGCCACTCCTGAAATTTTGATGTTGAAATAGCTTTGGGTAGTACGTATCCGTCGGGAAGTAATGTAGCATCCGTTAAAATGGGTTTGAAATAGGTCGAGGGAGAAAAGAGTACATAAACATTATTGTACTCTATTGTGCTGTAAGTATAAAGCTCAATTTCATCCGCTTTTGTAGCGAATCGGTTCAGATCGTTGGAGTTGGTAAACAACCAATAAGGTTTATCCCCTTCTACTTTTACGGCGCTTTCATTACCCTGATTCAAATAGGGGAAAAGCCGGCGCGTTGTTTCACTGTTTTCATCAATAAAAACAGAAAGATATCCATCAACAGGTGACTTAAAATAAAGGAGAAAACTTTGCGTATCGAAAAATATCGTTGTCTCACACTCCGGCATTGGGCAACGCAAACTTTTAATGTCAAGACTTGCTTTTGAGCGGATCTCCCTTACTTCACCGTCGATGTTGCACGAAATCCAGATTACTTTTTCTTTGTGCTGATCGTTGTCGAGCTGATCCTGAATATCTTCTTTAAATTCCTTTTTGTGGGTTCGCAGCCATTCACCTTTTACTTTGGTTGTTCCTATAATGTTATAAGAGACAGCACCATTGTCAACTTTTATATCTGCATCCTGTTCCACATAAGTCCCAAACGCATTTTCAACGGCATTGATCATCGCTAAGTCTTCCGCTTTTTCGCGGGCTTGCTCCTTTGTCATATTGCTTTCCATCCTCACCTGACTTGTGCCTTTTGTCGATGTGGTCTTCTGCGCACTGCTTAACAATGGTATAGTGGAAAGCAAAACTACCGAAATAGCAATAAAAAAGGTTTTCATTAAGATTAGGTTATTTATTATTATGACTATAAAAGTACATTTATTTTATTAAAGTTCAATCAATAAATTCAGGTACACTATTCATGAATCTTGGCATTATTTCTCCGCAAGAAGCTCCAAGATATGTTGGGTCGCAATTATAATATCGTTTGTTCTTATAAGTGAAGTATTTACCACTTGTTACATTTTTGATATTCACAGCAAGTGATACATGTTCAGGATAAAGCAGCCCAATTGCCTCCAATTTAGTGTAGCGCTTGATAAGTTTTGCCAATAGAATGGCACGATCCTCACAATCACCAGCCGGATAAAAAAGTGTTTCCTCTGCAAATAAATACTTCTCACGTCCAAATTGCTCCTGGTCCGTTTGATACTTTATGCCTCGTTGTACAAAATTCAGGAGAAATGCAACCCGTTCATCATCAGTTTTCTTTTCTAACGCAGGATTGAAATATGTGTCCAATTGCCTAACAACAGCTTCCGATAAAGGTGCTGCAAAAAACACTTTTAGTTCACATGTTGGATAATTGGCGTAATAATCAATCAAATTCGTATTGATTTTCAGATCAAAAAAGGTTCCGAAGCCAATAGTATTAGTAATAAACTGATCCCCCAATTGAGGGGATTCGGTAATAAGGAATGAAAAGCCTGTTTTATTACCGGGATAATCGGCTTCATAAATAGACAAAAGATTTGCTTGCTGGGTATTAATATCAAAATCAAACAGATAATAGGAAATTCCATTGATTGAATAACTTACTGAATAGACCTTTTCAGTCGCCGGTAAAAGTAAATAGACCTTTTCCTTATTATATCCCACTTTTGCATTAAATCCATTTCGAATCAATGCATACCAGGTAAAAAGAACCTGCTCGTTTGGTGTTGAGTAAAGCTTTCGAGCTGCCGTCATCAGCATTGAAGCCAATCCCCAATCATTCAACTTACAATCGGCGGAACTTTCTTTTACCGTTCTTGTCATATTATTCAAGAGAGAGGAATTGGAAGCGGAGGTAAAAAAACTGATTATTCCTTCTTTTGTGAGCGCGTTCAATTTTGGTAGTCCGGAACCTGGACGCGGCATGGATATGACTGAGCCATAAAACATAAACGAGGAAGAAGTAGAAGCAGTACTAAAAGCTTCAACTTTCTTGGGTACCGAATCTTTTGGAACTGGGATTAATTGCTCATTATCAAGTACTGGCGATACATTAGTCGTATCCCTTTTAAAAGGAGTTTCAGGTTTAGTGGAAGAGCTAACTTTAGGTTGCTGGACAGGTTTTGGAGGTGCCGGCATTTTATTTTGAACCCCATTAAATTCTTTCCACGACTGTGCAAGAAACTTTATAAACACAGAATCATTATGCTGAACGAATTTGTCAAACTGTTGGTTAATAGAACCTTTAAAGGAATTAAAATCCTTTTGATAATTATTACTCGTGTCATCAACCTGGGCGTATGCACAAAACGGGATAATAAAAATAACAATTAAAAATATTCTCAAGAGTATGTTGCCTGATCGTTGAAAAATTTTCATGATTTCAATTTTAAAAGTTTAAGCTAATGTCTTATTGAAAATTGATATTTCAATGCGTTAGGCGGTAAAGTCCAGGTATACGATCCGGGTTTTAACGTTGATGGTAATAACTTGTATTCAACAGCATCTTTCTCTAATGTAACTTCGGCAACTTTTGACCCTTTTTCATCAATTATGATCAAACGCTCTTTTATAATTGTGGCTGGCCAGGTAAATGAAATTGTATCTGAGGCCTGATAGACAGATACATCCGCAGGCAGGTAAAGATTATCTGCGCCTGTTTTATTCGTTTCGACACTATCAGCACTTCCATATTTTTTTATTTCATTCTGCTGACCTTGTATGAATTTTTCACTCTTATCTCTATTGAGAATTTTATCCCCGGCGAGGAATTCACGGTCATTCTGATTTCGTGTATGCTGAACGAAAAATAGTGAGCCGATACCCAAAAGCCCAATCAATGAGGCTGCAACAAGCCATGTATTACTTCGCGATTTATGGTCTTGTTTTTCAATGTTGATCAGATGATTAATATGCGCCTTTATATGCTTATGCTGGCCATCTTTAACCCAGGTTTTTTGAAGTATTATTCTTGACGAAAGCATTTTAGACAAAATTGGATCGACTTTAAGCCTTTCGTCAAATAACACCTTTTCCGTTGCCGAAAGTGTACCATCAAGGTATCTTTCAATTTGATCGTTATATTCGCTATTTCTTTGCATAGTGTCTGATTTAAAGGGTGTTTCAAATTGTCAATTCTTTCCAAACATGATCGTTGAACAGCACTATTTTAAATTTTTCAAAGCAACGTCTGAACCGCTGTCTTGCATTATCCGGTTCAATATTAAGTAGTTTTGCAATCTCTTCAAATTTCATGTTTTCGACCGGATTCGATGAATCAATCAAGATATCTTTGCCTTTCCGTAAACCAAACCTTAAATCAATGATCTGTTTACATGCTTCATCCATACTGTTTTTTATCGCAGTCATTCGATCAATTAATTCATCCTCAAAGGTTTCGAAGTCATCTTTTTCAATGATATTATCACTAACTTCACAACGCTTAGCTGATCTTTGAATATCTTTCAGACATACATTCCGGCAGATGGAGGTCAAATAGGTGTAAAATGAGCTTGTACCTTTAAATTTCTGTTCTCTTACATTAATAACTGCCCGCATCAATCCTTCCTGAAACACATCTTCGGCATCTAACGACAGATTATGGAACGAACCGACCATTGACTTGATACCAGGAAAGAAGCTTTTGTAGATATAACGGATCATGCTGTCATTGTTTTTGATGATACCTTCGAGGATCTCGGCCTCGTCGTATTTTTTCTTATTGTACCCGAAAACCAAAGATTGTGACAGACCCATTGTAACTTTTTTCATATTGCCAGTTGATTTGATCTTCAAAAATTAAGTTGATTGAAGTAAAAATCATAAAGTTGAAATCAAGTTTCAAATTTAAGATTTTAACCTAACAAACTTATTGAATAAAAGAATTTCTTGAAACCAACTATCCCCGAGGCAGAGCCATAGTGGTATTACGCTGGTTTCATTTTGAACTTAGGGTCAAAAACCGAAATTCTGTGTTTAAATTCCCTCTTAAGAGGGAAAACTTATAGGAAACCCTGGGGCAGAGCCCCGAGGAATTCTTTTGATTAAAATTTGGTTACACTTTAAAAACCAAATATTCAGATCTGTTGTTCAAGATTTAATTAATAGATTGCATTAAAAAATTGCAATGATCTAAATCTCATACTATTGGAATGTGTTGATCCCAAATATATTTTGGAAGATTCTGCAAATGACCTGGATTTCAATCCGATATTGGAATTGGACGGATTGTTGAGCTTTGGCATGATTCACCGAATGATCAGGTCTGTTATTCCCATCTGACCGACTGTGTAAGAAAAGGTACAGATGACTTAGAGTTATGGTATTCTAATGTTAATTGTCAAAATAATATTAGTGCCCCAATCAGATCATAGGTTATGAGCTACCTTTGGTAACCAAAAAACCAATATTCCAATTTTTTTTCAGTCCAAATGGTTAAATTGAATCATTTTTTTAATTATATTTTTTCACTAGTGTCTCGTTAAAATATTAAAATGTTCTTTGAAATTTTTGATAATCAATTATTTGCAGCGTATTTTCTTGCGTGACGATTTCAGATGATTTTCTTTGGTTCAAATTTTTCAGAAATGAACCAGGGAAAATACGTTTTTGCTCAGATAACAGAGTTTCTACCTCGCAGGGTATTCGACCGCATTGTCCTAAAATACAATGGCAATAAGCACATTCGCACTTTTTCCTGTTGGAATCAGATGCTTTGTATGGTTTTCGGACAACTCACTATCCGTGATAGTCTGCGTGATTTGATTGTTGCTCTTGATGCTCACAAGGCTAAGTCATTTCATTTAGGACTTGGTTCAAATGTTACCCACTCAACACTTGCAAGGGCGAATATCCGCAGGAATTGTAAGATATACGAAGAGTTTGCATTTCATCTTATCGACTATGCCCGCAGAGTATGTGTTTGTAATGACTTTGAAGTGAAAGTCGATGGCAATGTTTATGCATTTGATTCTACAACCATTGATCTCTGTTTGAATGTTTTCTGGTGGGCGGAGTTCCGAAAGGCTAAAGGTGGTATCAAAATGCACACACTCTATGACGTTAAAACCCGGATAACCAGCTTCATTTATATTACACCTGCATCTGTCAATGATGTCAATGCGATGGATAACATTCCGTATGAAAGGGGTAGTTATTACATATTTGACCGAGGATACAATGATTTTGAACGGCTCTACAGAATAAATAAACTCGAAGCCTATTTTGTTCTTCGTGCAAGGGACAACCTCAAATTCAATAGAATGTACTCCAAGGCAGATAAGCAACCAGGGGTAAAGTGCGATCAGTTAGGGACTTTTTCATTCCCCAAGTCACATAGCCGATATCCCGAAAAGCTACGTCGAATCAAGTATTATGACAGCGAAACAGAGGTTGAGTTTGTTTTTTTGACAAACAATTTTGAGTTAACCGCAACTGAAATCGCTATTCTGTACAAGAATCGCTGGCAGGTGGAGCTGTTCTTCAAGTGGATAAAACAACATTTGAAGGTAAAGAGCTTTTGGGGGCATACTCCCAATGCCGTGAAAACTCAGCTTTACTGCGCAATTATCACCTATTGTTTAGTGGCGATTGTCGGTAAGGAACTCAAAATCGACCGCACAATTTACGAAATTTTACAAATTCTCGGTATCTCTCTACTGGACAAAACACCTGTAAAAGAGCTACTTGCAAACAATGATTACAAAAATGTCAAAGAACTCAATTGTAAACAACTATCACTCAGTCTCTTTTAACGAGACAGTAGTGATATTTTTTGATGAAATATTGAAATCAGAGAGATTCTATTTCGAGACCTATTGGTTTATTCGTTTTGTATTGATGTTTAAATGTATAGAATTATAATTGAAATCCCAACTGGTATACATCTTATTGGTATTTCATAAAAGAATACACAACATCCCGTTTTTTCGATAATTGGGGCTTAACCCACATTGCAGGCTTAGAGAGCAATTTTAGTTAAAATTCAACTATTTTCAACTATTTTATAGTCTTTCCTCTACTGGCAATTTTCTAATTAACTGATAATCAATATTAGTTCTTTTTGGAGCTTAAAAAAGTGTGATTGTGTGGACTTCCAAGCATTTGGATATAAGTATTTTAAGCTTGATCTTTGTGTCATGTACATCAAGGCAATCCGAAAATATTGTCAGTCTGAAAAGACCACTCACACCTATTTCCGTTTGAGCGAGAGTTACCGTGATAAGTGTGGAATTCCACGCCAACGGATGGTTTTGGGACTTGGCCAGCTTCCTGAACTGGCCAGCTTTGACCAGAAAGTACTTTTTCTTGAACGCCTGAACGAACTAATAAAAGGTAATCCAACTCTTTTCAACCCGAGTAAAGATGAAGCGGTCGAGCAGCTTGCACAGCATTATTATCAGGAACTGAAGAGAAGGAAGAAAATTGATATTGTTTCTGATGTCACCCAAGATTTTGACACGGTCAATCTCAATACCCTTAAGAATAAAAATATACGCGAGGTTGGAGCCGAATCGCTTTGTTATCAGGCATTCAAGCAATTAAAAATAGACAATTATCTCAAAAGTAGAGGCTGGGACAATGAGCAAATTAATTTGGCAGCAACCCACATTATAAGTAGAACAGTTTATCCGGCATCGGAATACAAGACCGTTTCCTGGATAAAAGAGAATTCTGCTGTATGCGAATTGACGGGCTACAATATCGGGAAAGTGACCAAAGACAAACTCTACGAAATCTCGAAAAAACTGTACAAAGAAAAATCCGGACTTGAGAACCATCTATCCAGATGCACAAACGATCTGTT
>Ga0209511_1002626_pt1 | contig 14523 bp, 13 predicted proteins | sample SSSSmetaG_FD_184141 | JGI IMG/M metagenome (GOLD analysis project Ga0209511, IMG submission 184141) | Glacier valley bacterial and archeal communities from Borup Fiord, Nunavut, Canada, to study Microbial Dark Matter (Phase II) - ​SSSS... | ecosystem: Environmental > Aquatic > Freshwater > Ice >...
CTCAGATTTTGACTTAAAAGGAATCAACGACAATCTGATATTTACCAGTCAAAATGCAGCTCAAAGTATATTGCTTCATCCAAAATCAGAAGAGTTAAAATCTAAAAACGTATTTTGTGTGGGTATAAAAACAAAAGCTTTATTAGAAGAAAACGGCTTCAATGTTGATGTATACGTTGATTATGCTTCTGATTTGGCAGAAATTATCACCTTGATTTATTCCAAGGAAAGTTTTACCTTTTTCAGCGGAAATCTGCGAAAAGAAACCTTACCGCAAGCCTTGAAAGTTGCTAAAGTCAACTTCAATGAGATTCAAGTTTATGAAACCACTTTGACACCACAAAAAATAAAAACTCCAGTTGCTGGAATCCTGTTTTTTAGTCCATCAGCTGTTGAAAGTTATTTGAAGGAAAACAAAATAAAAAACGAAATTTGCTTTTGCATTGGCGAAACCACGGCAAGCTCATTAGAAAAAATCACAAGAAACATAATAGTCGCAGATCAGCCGTCGGTTGAAAACGTGATTGAGGATGTTATAGAAGAATATAAATAAAAACTTTGCGACTTCGTGCCTTTGTGGCAAAAAAAAAGAAATTATGATAAAGAACGATCTATTTTTAAAAGCATTAAGAGGAGAAACTGTAGAACGTCCACCAGTTTGGATGATGCGTCAAGCCGGAAGATTTTTACCTGAATTCCGTGCCTTACGTGATAAATATGATTTTTTCACTCGTTGTGAAACCCCAGAATTAGCTGCCGAAATCACCGTGATGCCTATTCGCAGCATTGGACCAGATGTGGCGATTTTATTTTCGGATATTTTGGTTGTGCCAAGAGCGATGGGAATTCATGTGGAATTAAAAGACAATTTGGGGCCAATTATTCCAAATCCAATTCGCACGATGGAACAAGTAAACCAGGTTTATGTTCCAGATGTAAACGAAACTTTAGGCTATGTTTTTGATGCCATCAAATTGACCAAAGAAATGTTGAACGATGAGGTGCCGTTAATTGGTTTTGCTGGTTCTCCTTGGACGATTTTCTGTTATGCTGTGGAAGGAAAAGGATCTAAAAGTTTTGATACTGCCAAAGGATTTTGTTTCTCAAACCCGGTTGCAGCACATACATTATTGCAAAAAATCACTGACACCACCATTTTATATTTAAAAGAAAAAGTAAAAGCAGGTTGTGATGCCATCCAGATTTTTGATTCTTGGGGCGGAATGCTTTCGCCAGTGGATTATCAGGAATTCTCTTGGAAATACATCAACCAAATCGTGAATGCTTTGGCAGACGAAACACAAGTCATTGTTTTTGGAAAAGGATGTTGGTTTGCGCTTGGCGAAATGGGAAAAAGTAGAGCTTCGGCGCTTGGAGTAGATTGGACTTGTACTCCAAGAAACGCCCGTTATTTGTCAGGTGGAAACATCACTTTGCAAGGAAATTTCGACCCGTCAAGATTGCTTTCGCCAATTCCTGTTATCAAAAAAATGGTTCACGAAATGATTGACGAATTTGGAAAAGACAAATATATAGCCAATTTAGGTCACGGAATTTTACCAAATATTCCTGTAGATCATGCCAAAGCATTTATTGATGCAGTGAAGGAATACAAGCAGAAATAAGACCTTAAAATGCTAAACAAAGGCTTAAGAGATCAGGAAGCTACCCGAATAGACAACATTCTAAAAGTATTGCATTCACTGACTTTTGTGCCTAAATTCTGGAATTTAGAAGACTTGTTGATTCTCGAAAACGAATTAAAAGATTTGGGAATGAATGTCGAAAGTCTTACTAATTTTAGTCAAGAGGAATTGATTGTTCATTTGCTACGACTTCATTTTGATTGGAATCATTTCGAAATATTTGCCGATTTTTTAATGGCGCTTTCAAAAGAAAGTCAATTTGATTTTACGCAAAAAGCCATTTCCATTTACGATTATGTTCAACAGGAAAGCAAGACTTTTTCGTTTGAAATATTTAATAAGATAACTGCTGCAAAAGCAAATTTATAATGAAAGACAAGTTCTACCAATACATACTAAACCTTCAAGACCAAATCTGCAAAGGATTGGAAGATTCAGACGACGCAACTAAATTCCGTGAGGATATTTGGGAACGGCCAGAAGGCGGAGGCGGACGCACTCGCGTGATTGAAAACGGAGCAGTTTTCGAAAAAGGAGGTGTCAATATTTCTGCCGTTCATGGAAAATTACCTGATTCGATGCAAAAATTATTCAATGTGGGCGAAGCTGATTTTTTTGCCTGCGGATTAAGTTTGGTTTTGCATCCAAAAAGTCCAATGGTGCCAACGGTTCACGCTAATTGGCGTTATTTCGAAATGTATGATGACAACGGAAATGTGATTCAGCAATGGTTTGGCGGCGGACAGGATTTAACGCCTTATTATTTGTTTGAGGAAGATGCAACTCATTTTCATAAAACCTGTAAAACGGCTTGCGACAAACACAATCCGGATTTTTATCCAAAATATAAAAAACAATGTGATGCCTATTTTTGGAATGCGCATCGCAATGAAGGCAGAGGAATTGGCGGATTATTTTTCGATTATTGCAAAGCAACCGACGGTATGTCAATGGAAAATTGGTTCAACTTTGTAACAGAAGTGGGCAACAGTTTTCTGGAAGCTTATGTTCCAATTGTCGAAAAAAGAAAAAATGTATTATATTCGGATGCCAATAGAACTTGGCAAGAAATTCGTCGCGGTCGATATGTCGAATTCAATTTGGTACACGACAAAGGCACGTTGTTTGGTTTAAAAACCAACGGCAGAATTGAAAGTATCCTGATGAGTTTGCCGCCACACGTGCAATGGGTTTACGACCATCATCCTGAAAAAGGAAGTGAAGAAGAAAAATTATTGAAAGTATTAGAAAAACCAATTGATTGGGTTTAGTTTTCGAGAGAAATCGTAAGTCCTGATTCTAAAATCTAAAATCCTATGTTCCCACTACAAAGAAATCGCCGTTTAAGAGCCAACGAATCCATTCGTTCCCTAGTTCGTGAAACCACATTAAGTCCAACTGATTTTATGCTTCCTATGTTTGTTGCCGAAGGTAAAGACGTGAAAATTCCTATTGCATCAATGCCGGGAATCTACCGTCATTCCTTGGACAACACGATTAAAGAAGTCAAGGAAGCGTGGGATTTGGGCATCAAAGCTGTCAATATTTACGTGAAAGTAAGCGAAAACCTGAAAGACAATGCTGGTGTCGAAGCCTGGAACAAAGACGGATTGATGCAGCAAACCATTCGCGCCATCAAAGATGCCGTTCCCGAAATGATTGTGATGCCGGACGTAGCCTTGGATCCTTATTCCATTTATGGTCACGACGGAATTATCAGAAACGGTCAAATCGTCAACGATGCCACAATCGAAGCCTTGACACTAATGAGTTTGAGTCACGCCGAAGCTGGCGCCGATTTTGTAGCGCCAAGCGACATGATGGACGGCCGAGTGCTTGCCATTCGCAAGGCATTGGAAGAAAACGGACACCACAATGTGGGGATTATGAGTTACAGCGCCAAATATGCTTCGGCATTTTATGGTCCATTTCGTGATGCTTTAGACAGTGCACCAGTAGATATGGAAAATGTTCCAAAGGATAAAAAAACGTACCAAATGGATTATGCCAATCGCATCGAAGCCATTCGCGAAACATTGGACGATGTTGCAGAAGGTGCCGATATTGTGATGGTAAAACCAGGAATGGCGTACCTTGACATCGTTCGCGAAGTGAAAAATGCCGTTCACGTTCCCGTTGCGGTATACCAGGTTTCAGGTGAATATGCGATGGTCAAAGCCGCTGCCGAAAGAGGCTGGCTTGACCATGACCAAATTATGATAGAACAATTATTTTGCATCAAAAGAGCCGGTGCCAATATTATTTCAACCTATTTCGCCAAAGAAGCGGCGAGACTTTTAAATAAATAAATCATGAAAAAAATCGTATTTGTATTATCCGTTTTGGCATTTATTTCTTGTAAAAAAGAAAGTGAAGAATCCTTTGGCAAACCCGAAACTACTACCGAAACAACAACCGAAGTTCAAAAACCCGAAGATCTTGGAAAGGAAATTTTCCACGGAAAAGGAGCTTGTGTTGCTTGCCACAAAACAGATGTAAAACTCGTTGGACCTAGTTTGCAAGACATTGCCAAAATCTATAAAGAGAAAAACGGCGACATGGTTACCTTCCTTAAAGGCGAAGGCGAAGCTATTGTCGATCCAACCCAATATGAAGTGATGAAAGCCAATTTCGCCATAACAAAAACTTTTTCTGATGAAGAGCTAAAAGCCTTGGAAGCTTATGTTTATTCAACTTTAAAATAATCTTCATCCCGAGCTTGTCGAATTATAAGGAGCTAATCCTGCTGTCATTCCAATCTTTTTTGAGGTGATGAAAAATCACCTCAAAAAAGGATTTTCCCTTCCATCAGGGCTAAAAAATCAGAACCATTTCAATTGAGATGGTTTTTTTTTATAGCTGATTTCTTTGTTTGCTTTGCGAAAAACTTTATGTACTTTGCGGTTATATTATCCTCATAATTATGGAAATTGTTTACATCAAAACACCTTTAGGAATTGCCAAAATTATGGGCGATGAAAACGGCATTTCTGTAATTTCTGTTTTAGATGAAGGAATCATTTCTTCAATAATTCCAACCATTTTACAAGAATCGGTTTCGCAACTCAATGACTATTTCGAAGGTAAAAGAAACGATTTTACTTTTAAATTAAATCCATCCGGAACGGAATTCCAGCAAAAAGTATGGAAAGGGTTGCTTGAAGTTCCCTTTGGAAAAACGATGTCTTATCTGGAACTGTCCAAGAAATTGGGAGATGTTAAAGCCATTCGTGCCGTAGCTTCGGCCAATGGGAAAAATCCGCTTTGGATTGTTGTTCCTTGCCACAGAGTCATTGGAACCGATGGTTCACTTACCGGTTATGCCGGTGGATTGTGGAGAAAAAAATGGTTATTGGAACACGAAAATCCCACTACGCAGCAAAGTTTGTTTTAAGAAATACGTGAATTGAACGAATTTTCACTAATTTAAATTTATTGGATTACAAATTTGACTAAATTTAGGACTTCAAAAGTTTGTAATTTTTTTTTCAATGTATTAAATCCGTGTTCAAATAAATCATTATGATAGAAAAAATCAACCTCAATAACATCTTGTTTCTAGACATCGAAACTGTACCAGAAGTAGCCGATTTCAATTCTTTGGATGATGAAATGAAAGCGCTTTGGGAACACAAAACCCAATACCAACGCAAAGACGAATACACGCCCGAGAATTTTTACGAACGAGCCGGAATTTGGGCCGAGTTCGGGAAAATTGTCTGCATTTCTGTGGGTTATTTTACTAATAAAGGTGATATTCGAAATTTTAGGGTGACTTCCTTTTTTGGAGAAGAAAAGAAAATTTTGAATGATTTTATTAATCTCTTGAATAATCATTTCAACCAACCGCAACACGTTTTGTGCGGTCATAATGCCAAAGAATTCGACATTCCGTTCATCGCCCGCCGGATGATTATTAACAATATTGGCATTCCAAATAAGCTTAATTTATTTGGCAAAAAACCTTGGGAAATTCCACATTTGGATACTTTGGAATTGTGGAAATTTGGAGATTACAAACATTATACTTCCTTGAAATTAATGTGCAAAGTCCTTGGAGTTCCTTCTCCAAAAGGCGATATTGACGGTAGTCAAGTAGGTCACGTTTTTTATGTGGATAAAGACATTGACAGAATTGTAACCTATTGTGAAAAAGACACCATTGCAGTGGCGCAGATTTTCCTTCGACTTCGACGTGAAGATTTGTTGATTGAGGAGGAGATAATTCACGTTTAAGCATTTTTATTGACATTGTAATTGCTTTTTGAGATTGCAATTGATTTATTACATTTACAAAAAATAAAGATTATGGTATTGAGCAGATTTTGGTTGGTAATTTTCATTTCTTCAATTGTATTTGTGATTTTCAGTTTGTTTTCTGGCAACAGTTATACAATTGACCATGTTTTAAACGGAAAAAAGGACGATCCTATTCTAATTTCTGAAAAATATATGAATCAGATTCCTGTTTTTATAAAAGACAGCATCAATAAATCGGAAGAAAAAACCTTTATTATCAATAGAGATACTTTAAACGCTGATACTACTTATGTTTATAAAAATAAAGTGGTAAAAATTTTTAGTGGAGTTCAAAAATCCGATGGTTTATTGCCTACTTGCAAAAGCACATTACTCGATTTGATTTTGCCACTTATGGCTTATTTGGCTTTTTTCTGTGGTTTGATGGAACTTTTAATTATCTCTGGAGTGTCTGAAAAACTGGCAAAAGTCTTGAGTCCAGTTTTCGTAAAAGTGTTTCCAAGTATTCCCAAAAATCACCCGTCGATTTCCTATATGACCTTAAATTTTGCTGCCAATTTCTTGGGATTGGATTCCGCTGCAACTCCTTTTGGATTAAAAGCAATGGAAAGTTTACAAGAAATAAATCCCGAAAAAGACAGAGCTAGTGATGCCCAGATTATGTTTATGTGTTTACACGCTTCGGGACTTACTTTAATCGCAACTTCTATCATTGGTTACCGTGCTGCCGCTGGTGCAAGCAACCCTGCCGACGTGATGTTACCTTGTATCATTACCTCTTTTATAGGTACAATTGCTGCTTTTCTTATTGTTGGAATTAAACAAAAAATAAATTTCAGAAGCGCTTCTTTAGTTATTGGCTTGATGGTGTTAATTGCAGCTATTATTGGTTTGTTGATGTATGTAAACCATTTGGATTTAATTGGTAAAAACTATTTTACCTCTAATCTTTCAGCTTTGATATTGGTAGGAATTATTGTTTTTACTTTGATTTTTTCTTTCATTAAAGAGAAGAAATTTACCGAAGCCAATACGACTGTTTATGAAACCTTTGTAACAGGAGCCAATAATGGTGTTAAAACTGGTGTGACCATTTTTCCATATGTTTTGGGAATGTTGGTTGCGATTTCATTATTCAGAAATAGTGGTTTATTTGAAATCATTAGCAACTGGATTGCTTTTATTTTTTCTAATATGGGAGTAAGCAAAGAAATCACTGATGCTTTACCAGTAGCATTGCTAAGACCGTTTAGTTCCGCAGGATCAAGAGGGTTTTTGATAGATTCCATGAATACTTTTGGCGCCGATTCCTTGACGGGAAGATTAAGCAGTATTTTTCAATGCAGTGCCGAAAGTACTTTTTATGTGATTGCGGTTTACTTTGGTTCCGTTAATATAAAAAACACGCGATACGCTTTAGGAACGATGCTTCTGGTTGATGTTATTTGTGTGATTACGGCTATTTTTGTGGCGAGCTGGTTTTTTTAATTCACCTTTAAAAATTTAATATTCATTTAAAACAATAAAAAAATGTCAAAATACACTAAATACATTGCCATAGGTTTGCTTATTTTATTCTTAATTACTAGCGTGTTAAGTTAAAACAACCTAATCTATTTTGTTTTTAATCCGTTGGATTAGGAACGATTATGATGTAACAATGAATTTTTCGTTAGAAAAAGTGTTATTATTTTAGTTAATCCACCTCTTCAATTTATAACAATTCTAAAGCATAAGTTGACATAAATCACAATGAATTCCTTCTACAATTCTTATATTTGGAGTTCTAAAAAAACCTCATAATATGGACTTTATATACCAGGATCCTTATCCAATTTTAAAAGACGATACCCAATACCGCAAAATCACTTCCGATTTTGTAAAAACCGAAAAACTAGGCGATAGAGAAATCTTGACTGTTGACCCAAAAGGTTTAGAATTATTAGCTCAAGAAGCCTTAAAAGATGTTTCGTTTATGTTGCGAACAGCACATTTAGAAAAATTGAGAGCTATTCTTGATGATCCAGAAGCGACAGACAACGACCGTTTTGTGGCTTATAATTTATTGCAAAATGCAGTGGTTGCTATCGACGGAGAATTACCTTCTTGTCAAGATACCGGAACGGCGATTGTAATGGCCAAAAAAGGCGAAAATGTATACACGGGAGTCGATGATGCCGAATGGCTATCCAAAGGGATTTTTAACACCTATCAAGAAAGAAATCTTCGCTATTCGCAAATTGTACCCATCAGCATGTTTGAGGAAAAAAATTCAGGTTCGAATCTTCCGGCGCAGATTGATATTTATGCCAAAAAAGGGGCTTCTTATGAGTTCTTGTTCTTGGCAAAAGGCGGAGGTTCTGCCAATAAAACTTACTTGTACCAACAAACAAAATCCTTGTTGAACGAGAAATCCTTGGATGCTTTCATTCGTGCCAAAATAATGGACTTAGGAACTTCTGCTTGTCCGCCGTATCACTTGGCTTTGGTGATTGGAGGAACTTCTGCGGAAGCGAATTTAGCAACGGTTAAAAAAGCATCGGCAGGTTATTTCGACCATTCGCCAACATCAGGAAATATGGCAGGTCAGGCTTTCCGTGATTTAGAATGGGAGAAAAGAGTACAGTTAATTTGCCAACAAAGTGCCATTGGAGCGCAATTTGGGGGTAAATATTTTACGCATGATGTTCGTGTAATTCGTTTGCCGCGTCACGCTGCTTCTTGTCCAGTGGGATTGGGAGTTTCGTGTTCAGCCGATAGGAATATCAAAGGTAAAATTACCAAAGACGGTATTTTTGTAGAGCAATTAGAAGTGAATCCAAAACGTTTATTGCCAGAAACAGCACCACATTTGGAACCTGCTGTCGAAATTGATTTGAACCAACCAATGGCCGACATTCTTAAAAAATTATCTCAATATCCAATCAAAACGCGTTTGAAACTAAATGGAACTTTAATCGTGGCTCGTGATATCGCTCACGCCAAAATCAAAGAAATGTTGGATGCGGGTAAACCAATGCCGGAATACTTTAAAAACCACCCAATTTATTACGCAGGTCCTGCCAAAACACCTCAAGGAATGGCTTCGGGAAGTTTTGGGCCAACAACGGCCGGTAGAATGGATGTTTATGTGGATGAGTTCCAAAAGAATGGTGGAAGTATGGTAATGCTTGCCAAAGGAAACAGAACGAAAGAAGTAAAAGAGGCTTGTCAAAAATACGGTGGATTCTATTTGGGTTCCATTGGAGGGCCTGCAGCCATCTTGGCCAAAGAAAATATTCTTTCTGTTGAGGTAGTTGATTTTGAAGAGTTAGGAATGGAAGCTGTTCGTAAAATCACGATTAAAGATTTCCCCGCTTTCATAATCACGGATGATAAAGGAAATGATTTCTTTGAGAATTTGTAAAGTTTAACCGCAAAGGCATAAACTCACCTCAAAGTTTTTTAGCCACAGATTCACAGATTTAAATCGATTTTAAAATCTGTGAATCTGTGGCTATTTTTTTTATAGTCTAATCAATCACCATTTCCGGAATTTCTCCTTCGATAATTAAAGTGGCTTCTGTGGAAGCGATGATGTGTTCTACAGAAACGCCTGGCGCACGTTCCAAGAGTTTAAAACCTTTTGGAGTGATTTCCATAACAGCCAATTCTGTGACTACTTTTTTTACGCAGCCAACGCCTGTTAAGGGCAAAGTACATTTTTTTAGAATTTTACTTTCTCCAGCTTTGTTGACGTGCATCATGGCCACGATGATATTCTCGGCCGAAGCGACTAAATCCATTGCTCCGCCCATTCCTTTCACCATTTTTCCGGGAATTTTCCAGTTGGCAATATCGCCGTTTTCGGCAACTTCCATAGCTCCAAGAATCGTCAAATCGACATGTTGCCCTCGAATCATCCCGAAACTCATTGCTGAGTCAAAGAAAGAAGCGCCTTTCAAAGTCGTGATGGTTTGTTTTCCGGCGTTGATTAAATCTGCATCTTCCTCGCCTTCAAAAGGGAAAGGTCCCATTCCAAGAACGCCGTTTTCGCTTTGAAACTCCACGTCAATTCCTTTTGGAATGTAGTTTGCCACTAAAGTTGGAATGCCAATTCCGAGGTTTACAAAGTATTTGTCTTTGACTTCTTGGGCTATTCGTTTTGCGATGTCTTCTTTACCAAGTGCCATAATTAGTCTCTTTTTCTGGTTGTACGTTGCTCAATCCTCTTCTCATATTTCTCGCCTTGAAAAATGCGTTGCACGAAGATTCCGGGAGTGTGAATTTTGTTGGGGTCAAGTGTTCCGGCTTCTACCAATTCCTCGACTTCGGCGATGTTGATTTTTCCTGCGCCAGCCATACAGGGATTGAAATTTCGGGCAGTTCCTTTGAAGATGAGGTTTCCTGCCGTGTCACCTTTCCAGGCTTTTACTATGGAGAAGTCAGCTTTGAAAGCCAATTCCATTACGTGCATTTTTCCGTTGAATTCTCGGGTTTCTTTGCCAATGGCGACTTCGGTTCCGAAACCTGCTGGCGTGAAAAAAGCGGAAATTCCAGTTTGAGCTGCGCGACAACGTTCGGCCAAAGTTCCTTGTGGAATGAGTTCCACATCGAGTTCGCCGGAAAGCATTTGGCGTTCGAATTCGGCATTTTCTCCTACGTAGGAAGAAATCATTTTTTTGATTTGGCGTTTTTGCAAAAGTAATCCAAGACCAAAATCATCGACACCAGCATTGTTGGAAATACAAGTTAGATTGTTTGTTTCTTTTTTTACAAGTTCGGCAATGGAGTTTTCAGGAATGCCACACAATCCGAAACCACCCAGCATTAAGGTCATTCCGTTTTCAATTCCTTGGAGTGCTTCTTGAACGTTGTTAACTTTTTTGTTGATCATATCGTGTTTTTTTAGCCCAGATGGCAGCGATATCCTTTTTATTCCGCTTTTTCAGCGGGATGAAAAGATTTAGCGAACAGCTGGAAATAGCTCCAAATAAAAAAATTACAATTCGAATTCCTCGGTATCTTGTTGAATATCGGTAGTGTCTTTTACGACGGCTTTGCGTGTATAACAATCTACTTTTATGGAAAGATTTGGCGGTCTGTCGAATTCTTCTTTGGAAACTTTGAGGGTTTCATCTTCATAACAAAGCTTCATAAAATATCCCCAAACTGGCAAAGCAGCTGTTGCTCCTTGGCCATAAGTCAAGCTTTTGAAACGTGCCGAACGGTCTTCGCATCCTACCCAAACTCCAGTTACCAAATTAGGTACCATTCCCATAAACCAACCGTCTGACTGGTTTTGGGTTGTTCCTGTTTTACCCGCAATTGGGTTTCTAAACGAATACGGATAACCTGTCCAGCGATTGTCGCCGCTTCCCCCACCTTCTGTTCTTAATCTGACTCCAGAGCCAGTTTCGGTAACGCCTTCGAGCAATTTGATTACGGCAAAAGCAATGTCTTTATTCAATACATCGTGAGATTCTGGAATAGGTTCGTAAATTACCACGCCACTTTTGTCTTCGATACGTGAAATGAATTGTGGTTTTACATAAACACCTTGGTTGGCAAAGGTTCCATATGCAGCAACCATATCTTCTACCGTGATATCAACAGCTCCCAATGCAATGGAAGGTTGAGCCGGAATCTCGGATTTTACACCTAATTTATGAGTCAATTCTACTACTGCTTCCGGACCTGTTTTGTCTATTAATTTTGCCGAAATGGTATTGATGGAATTAGCCAAACCTTGTTTCAAAGTGACCATTCCACGATATGAATTGTTGGAATTTCTTGGTTCCCAATCTTCGGTAACGTTGTGGCGACCTTTTCTAATTATGAAAGGACCATCTATAATAGTATCGCAAGGCGACATTCCTAATTGTTCTATAGCGGTAGCATAAACAAAAGGTTTAAATGTGGAACCTACTTGTCGAGCACCTTGTCCTACGTGATCGTACTGGAAGTATTTGTAATTGATTCCTCCCACCCAAGCTTTTATGCTTCCCGTTTGCGGCTCCATTGCCATTAAACCGGATTGCAGAAAATGTTTGTAATAGCGAATGGAATCCATAGGTGTCATAATGGTGTCTTTTTCGCCTTTCCAAGTGAAAACGGTCATTTTTGTTTTTACGCTAAAAGATGCAATTATCTCTTCCTCTGTTTTTTCTTGTTCCGCTAGCACAGTCCATCGATACGATGATTTCATTGCTTGCTTCAAGATGCGTTGGGTTTCAGCCTCAGAAATGTTTACAAAAGGAGCGTTTTTATTGGTCTTAGCTTCAATAAAAAATTCTTCCTGCATGTTGGCCATATGTTTTTCAACGGCTTCTTCGGCATAGGACTGCATTCTTGAATCGATGGTAGTGTAAATTTTCAGACCGTCTTTGTAGATGTTGTAATCAGAACCATCGGCTTTTTTGTTTTCTTCGACCCATTTTTTCATGTAATCACGTAAATATTCCCGGAAATATGTGGCGGTTCCTTCACGATGGCTTTCCAATTTGAATTTTAGTTTAATAGGTAATGCTTGCAATTTTTCCTTTTGGTCTTCGGTAATGATTCCGCCTTTTTCCATTTGCGAAAGCACGACATTTCTACGATTTTTTACGCCTTGAGGATTTTTCACCGGATTATACAATCCTGAATTTTTGAACATTCCAACCAATATTGCCGATTCGTCCATAGTTAAATCTTTTGGAGCTTTAGAAAAATATGTTTGTGCGGCAGAGCTTACGCCAACGGAATAATTACCAAAATCATAGACATTGCAATACATTGCGATGATTTCGTTTTTGGTATATTGTCTTTCTAATCGAATGGCGATAATCCATTCCTTTATTTTTTGGACGATTCTAAAAGGTAAAAATCTGGAGCCTTCCCCGTGGAATAATTGTTTGGCCAATTGTTGCGTCAAAGTACTTGCTCCTCCGCTTGTTCCCATACTGGCAATGGCTCTAAGCGTTCCTCTTCCGTCAACTCCAGAGTGTTCATAGAAACGTTCGTCTTCGGTGGCTATAAGTGCTTGCACGAGATTTTTTGGCAAGTCGGAATATTTTAATTGAGACCTGTTTTTTTCGAAATATTTTCCCAGAATTACTCCGTCAGACGAGATGATTTCGGTAGCCAAATTAGAATCCGGATTTTCTAAATCTTCGAATGAAGGCATAGAACCAAAAATTCCCCATGAGGCAAATAAGAAAAATATTAAAATTCCTCCCAAACCATAAAAGAAAATTTTCCAAAATTTATTTTTGTAGTAATTGATGTCTTTTACTGCTTTGTTTACCTGATTATTGTTTTTTCGAGTAGCCATAATTATGTCTTAATCTATTTTTTCTATTCTGAAACCCACTTCTGTAATTCCTTCTAAAGCGGTTACTCCAGGAACTTTTCCGTTTTCTCGAACCGCTTGTTTGATATGAACTTTGTATTTTCCTCTAAAACGCACTTTCTCTTTGTAAAAAAGTTTGCTTTCCTTAATATCCGTAAAACCATCACCCAATAATGAACCGTCTGGATTTGTCATTTGGTATTCTAAAGTGTCTACTTTTGTAAATCCGTTGGGGCTTTCTATGGCAACAATTAAAAAGAGATTGCTGAATGGATAATCGTTGTTATCTCTCAAATTTACGAATAAATTGTACCGTTTTGTTGAATCTAAAATAGGTAAATCAAACGTTACAACGCTGTCTTTGTGCCACGCACTTCCCACGGATTTGTATTCGTCAAAAACCCTTTTTTTGTCACATGAAAAAAAGAGTATCACAACCAAAAGTAGCAATGCACTATTCCTTATTCTCATTTTTTGTGATAATTATTGGTTTTCTTGCTACCGCAGGTTTTTTTTCATTCGAAGCATTAGGCTTTTGATTGTTGTTAGGTCTATTGTTTTGCCTGTTATTATTGTTGCTGTTTTCGTTTGTGTTTTCACTGTTTTTGTTGGCAACGATAACATTTTCTCCGCCCGGTTTGCGTTTTTTGTTTGGTTTTTTCTTTTTCTTCGGTTGGTCAAAACGGGTTAAACTTTCCTGACCCATAGCGTTGTTAAAGTGTTTTTCTGGTTCTTGAACAACTTCAACAGCAAAATCTTCAAGAGAAGCCACTTTGTTTTTGAGCTTGTTTTCGGCAATGATTTCGTTGACTTGTTCAATTTTTAAAGTATGCCAATTCGCAAAATCATTGGTGTAGGCAAACCACATCAACCCTTTAAAAATATCCTGTTTTTGGCAAATCGCATCCCCTTTTTCGGTTACTAATTTGGTATCCATACTCGGAAATCCTTTCAAGGCATCCATATAAGTATCCAATTCATAATTCAGACAGCATTTCAATTTTCCACATTGTCCAGCCAGTTTTTGTGGATTCAAGGACAATTGTTGGTAACGAGCCGCCGAGGTATTTACGCTTCTAAAATCGGTTAGCCAAGTGGAACAACACAACTCTCTTCCGCAAGATCCAATTCCGCCTAGACGAGCTGCTTCTTGTCGAAGACCTACTTGTTTCATCTCGACTCTGGTACTAAATTCTTTAGCAAAGTCTTTGATTAACATTCTAAAATCGACTCTGTCATTTGCTGTGTAATAGAACGTGGCTTTCGAACCATCGCCTTGAAATTCGATGTCTGAAATCTTCATTT
>Ga0209511_1002627_pt1 | contig 14521 bp, 13 predicted proteins | sample SSSSmetaG_FD_184141 | JGI IMG/M metagenome (GOLD analysis project Ga0209511, IMG submission 184141) | Glacier valley bacterial and archeal communities from Borup Fiord, Nunavut, Canada, to study Microbial Dark Matter (Phase II) - ​SSSS... | ecosystem: Environmental > Aquatic > Freshwater > Ice >...
GCGGCTCGACAGCTATGCACTTCGCATGACCCTGGAGTCGATCGAAAACAGACTCGACCCCGTGCAATTCGCGCGCGTCCACCGCTCGCACATCGTCAACATCGATGAAATTAGCGAGATCCATCCGTGGTTTCACGGCGACTACCGCGTCGTGCTACGCGACGGCACGGAAATCGCCTGGAGCCGCCGGTATGCGGCAAAACGCCCCGACCTCTTTCGCTGACCCGCTCGTCACCAACCGGTGCCGTTTCGTCACAAAGAGCTGGCGCACGTACAACCGTCTGGTGTATGAAGGGCCTATGAAACGCGTTCCTCTGATCGCGGCGATCGCCGTTTTTCTGATCCATCTCGTCGGCAATCCGCATTACGGATTCTTCCGCGACGAATTATATTTCATTATCTGCGGATTTCATCCGCAATTCGGCTACGTCGATCAGCCACCGCTGGTACCGCTGCTCGCGGCGGGAACGCAAATCTTCGGGCATTCGCTCGTGCTCTTGCGGATCGTCCCCGCCCTGTTTGCTGCCGGCGGCGTGTACGTCACCTGCGAACTCGTCATCGCGTTCGGCGGCGGCGTCTTCGCACAAGCGTTTGCTGCGCTCGTCTTTCTCTTGACACCCGTCCTTTTGAGTTTTGGAATGAAAGTCGGCACCGACGAGGTCGGTCTCCTCACGTGGCCGCTCATCGCGCTGCTGCTCGTTCGGCTGGTGCGCGGCGCCGATCCAAAGCTTTGGCTCCTCATCGGTCTAACGATTGGGGTAAGTTTCGAGGCCAAGTATTCGGTTGTGTTCGTTCTCGTGGCACTATTCGTCGGACTCGTAGCGACGCCGGAGCGGCGACTCCTTGCGAACCGGTTCTTCGCGCTCGGTGCCGGGATTGCGATCCTCATCGCGCTACCGAACGCGCTCTGGCAACTGCACTACGGTCTCCCGATCCTCGAACTTCTCCGCAACGGCCAGGACGGCAAAAATCTCATCCCGAGCCCGGTGCAGTATCTGGTGCAAGAACTGCTCATCACGAATCCGCTCCTTGCGTTCGTTTGGATCGCCGGCGCGATTTGGTTGCTCCGCACGAAGAGCGTTCGCTTTCTCGGCTACGCGTATATCGTCTTGATCGTCGAGATGATCGTACTCCACGGCAAACATTACTACCCGGCAAACATCTATCCGATCCTAATTGCGGCGGGCGCAGTCCCACTCGCCAGTGCGACAACTCGCTTCCCGATCGCCCGCGTCGTGCTCGCGGCGTACGCGGTGATCGTCGGCTTCGTGTTCGTTCCGGACAATCTGCCGGTTCTCTCCGCCGATCGCTTTGTCGCATTCGCTGCGCAACGCGACCGGCTTCTCCATACCTCGCAAAAAGCGACCGAGACCGAGCACGGACGTGAAGACAGTCTGCTCCCCGGCGATTATGCCGACATGCACGGGTGGCCCGAACTCGCCGCCGCAGCAAAAGCGGTGTATACATCGCTACCCGCCGACCAACGAAGCGATGCCGTGGTCTTCGCAGGGAACTACGGCGAGGCAAGCGCGGTCGCGTTCTTTGCGCCGGACGTTCCGATCATCAGCAGACACAATCAATTCTGGCTTTGGGGTCCACGCGGCTTCAGCGGCAAGACCATCATTGAAATCAATGGAACGTGCGGCGCCTCCGAAAAGCTCTTCGCTTCGCGGACGCTTGCAACGACGGTCCACAGCCGTTACGCAATCCGCTACGAATCGAATGTCCCTATTTGGATTTGTCGAAACCCACGGGAGCCGCTCAGCCGCGTGTGGGCCCGCATCAAAACGTACGATTGAGCGTCGGGGCGAACGATCCGCGAGAGGGACATGACCGAGAACGACTTTTCCGCCGCTGAGCGTGCGGCGCTCTATCGCGCGATCGCACTCCGACGCGACGTGCGGGCCGAATTCTTACCCGATCCGGTCGACGATGATGTACTCGAACGCGTTCTCGGTGCGGCCCATCAAGCGCCCTCGGTCGGGCTCTCGCAACCGTGGCGCTTCATCGTCATACGCAAAAATGAAACGCGCCAAATGGTTCACGATGCGTTCGTTCGCGCAAACGCGGATGCCGCAGCCACGTACGACGCCCAGACCGCGGAGGCGTATCGCGCGTTGCGGCTCGCGGGGATTCTCGATGCACCCGTCAATATTTGCGTGACCAGCGACGACGACCCCGAACGAGGACGGGGCCTTGGGCGGCAGACGATGCCCGAAACCGCGCGCTACTCGACAGTCTGCGCGATTCAGAATCTCTGGCTCGCCGCGCGCGTCGAAGGGCTCGGCGTTGGCTGGGTGAGTATCCTCGAGCCCGCGTCGCTACGCGCGGTCCTCGCCATTCCCGAACGGATCGCAATCGTCGCATACTTGTGTCTCGGACATGTCGCCGCGTTCGCCCCGGTTGCGGACCTCGAACGCGACAAATGGGAGTCGCGCGTCACCCTCGCCGAGGTGATCGACCACGAACGATATGGTGGGGGCGAACGATTGGCGGAAGCGCCCTAGCGACCGCCGCCGAGTTTGTCGTGCAGGTACGTCGCGAGTTGCGCACCCGCAACGCGGTCTTGCCGCATCGTATCACGATCGCGCACCGTCACCGTATTGTCATCGAGTGATTCGTAATCGACCATGATGCACGCCGGGGTGCCGATCTCATCTTGACGGCGATACAACTGGCCGACGTTGCCTTCATCGTATTGCGTGCGGAAAAACGGCCGAAGCGCCACTTCGACGTTTTTCGCGCGCTCGACGATGTCGGGCTTGTTGCGCGCGATCGGAAAGACGCCGACTTGCACTGGCGCGATCTTCGGATGAAAGCGCAAAACGACGCGCGAGCTCTCCTTGCCGTTTTCGTCTTTGATCGTCTCGTTGTCGAACGCGTCCACGAGCATCGTAAGCGCCGTGCGGTCCATACCGGCTGAACTTTCGATCAGGATCGGCGTGTATTTTGCTTTCGCCGCTTCATCAAAAAAGGTGAGATCCTTGCCCGAGAGTTTCATGTGCGCGTCGAGGTCGTAGGTGCCCCGATGGGCGATCGATTCGAGTTCACCCCAGCCCCACGGAAACAAGTATTCGACGTCCGTGCCGGCGCGCGCGTAATGCGGGCGTTCTTTTTCCGTGAGCTCGTAAAACCGCAGACGCTCGGGACGCACACCGTAGTCCGCGTACCACTGCTTGCGACGGGCCACCCACTCTTCATAACACTTCAAATCGTTGCCGTCATCCGGCACGAAATACTCGAGTTCCGCTTGCTCGAACTCGCGCTGCCGGTAGGTAAAATTCCCGGGCGTGATTTCGTTGCGGAACGATTTGCCGATTTGCGCGATACCGAAAGGTGGCTTCTTGCGCGCACTTTGATAGATATTTTTGAAGTTGACGAAGATGCCTTGCGCGGTTTCGGGGCGCAGATACGCACGCGAGGCCGAGTCTTCCATCGGACCGATCGTCGTTTGCATCATCAAGTTGAAATTGCGCGGTTCGGTCAGCGTTCCACTCATCCCGCAGTCGGGACATTTATCGAGCGATGGCAGATGATCGGCACGGAAGCGGTGTTTGCAATTCTTGCAATCGACCATACGATCGTGGAAGGCATCGACGTGACCCGATGCTTTCCAAACCGATGGGTGCATGATGATCGATGAGTCGAAGCCGACGACATCATCGCGCAGTTCGACCATCTCGCGCCACCACGCATTTTTGACGTTCCGTTTGAGGATCGCCCCGAGCGGACCGTAATCGAAGAAGCCGCCGATGCCCCCGTAAATCTCACTGGATTGAAAGATGAATCCGCGGCGCTTTGCAAGTCCGGTGATTTCATCCATCGATGCGCGCGGGGCTTGGGGAGGCTCGGTCTGATCGTTCATCGACGCGGTCTCTTCGGTCCGCGGGCACATGGACCCCGCGCGACGTAGCAAGAGCGATGCGGAAGATCGTAGCCTGGCTGGTCCTCGTGCTTTCACTGCTCGCAAAACCGACGTCGGCGGCGGTCGATCCGTTGCGAGGCGTGGCGGCGCATCCCGACCTTGCCTACCTCCGCGACGGGCTCGATAAACACGCGCTCGACGTGTTCTCGCCGCACGTGGGAGCCGGGCTTCCGGTCTTTATTTTCGTGCACGGCGGCGGATGGACCGATGGCGACCGTCGCAATTATGCATTCATCGCCCGCGCGATCGCGGCGGAGGGCATCGTCGTCGTCGTGCCGTCGTACCGCCTCTGGCCGACCACCGACGCTGCCGGAATGGCCGCAGATATCGGCGCGGCAACGGCGTGGACGTTCGCCCACATTCGCGACTATGGTGGCGATCCGCGGCATGTCGTGATCGGTGGACACTCTGCGGGTGGTCATCTCGCGGCGCTCGTTGCTTTCGATTCTCGTTATCGGCACGATGCGGGCGCGACCGCGGATCGACTAGCGGGGGTTGCGCTCCTGTCCGGTGTGTACGATTTGCGCACACCCAATTTCACCGATGATGCGCTTTTCGGAACGACCCTCAAACGCCGCACCGAACTCTCGCCGGTCATGTACGTAGCCGAAGCCGAACCGCCGGTTTTCGCCGTCTGTGCGAGCCAAGATGGACCTGGCGCCTGTCGCAATCGCGATCGGCTCGCCGCGGTGATATCCGAGGCACATGCGCGCGTGCGCTCTTTCGATGCACGAGACCGCACGCATATCAGTGAGATCGCGAACATGGCCGATCGTCTCGACGACCCGCTACGCGCGGCCCTAGCCGCGTTCATCATCGACCCGAGTCACGAAACCTTATCTGTCAGAGGCGACCTGACCGAAGTTGAGGAGCGCGACGAATCCCACGCCGCCGATGATATTTCCGATCAACACCGGAACGAGAAATCCGCCGAAATACGTAAGCGGCGAGACCGCGCCGCGTTCGACGGCGTAGAGCACGTCAACCGAGCCCGCGATAATATGCGTGAATTTTGCAGCGGCGAGTAAATACGTCATTGCGAAAATGATCAACGGACGAGCCGCAGCCTCCGCTACCGGCAACAACCACACCATGAGTGCGAGCATCCATCCGGCGAAGATTGCTTTGACGAACGTCGTGATCCACGGATACGAGACCGAATCGTTGCCGATCTTGAGAAGCGCTGCCTGCACGTCGCTGCCGAACGCACCGGAATGGACGATCAGCGTTGCGGCGATCAATGTTCCGACGAGGTTGGCAGCGAGCACGAGCGACCAGAGTCGCATCACCTTGAGAAACACCCGCGTCGTCGGTGCTTTGAGAAAAACGAGGACGGGCGTAAGTGTGTTCTCGGTGAAGAGTTGCTGACGACCAAGGATGACGATCACAAATCCGAACGTGTAACCAACGCTCTCGAGCAAGAAATGCCACGGTGAAGGCGGGAGAGCGGAGCCGATGACACCCATCGCGATGAGCGAAAAACACATCGATAATCCCGCGGCGAGGCCCGAGAAGAGCAGCGCCGGAGCCGTACGCTCGATCTCATCTTCGCCTTCTTTGCGAATCGTCTCGAAAACGACGGCCGCGGTCGGAAGTTTCCGCTCCTCCGCCTCGTCGTTTTCTTGCTTCGCCGTAGCTGCCTTTGTGGTCATCAGTCAAGCTATACCCAGCTTGTACGTCGGCTAAGGGGTCGGCTCGTATCGTCCGCTATACGTGCGTCCGCGCCACGAAACACCACGTCCACTCAGGACGCGAAGAGCCGAATTCGCCACGATGCCGGCCATGACGGCGAATCCGAGCGGGGCAAAGAGTCCGAGCGAACGCGGCATCCGCGTTTGACCGACCGCCCACGTGGCGGTTGCGATCGTTGCCGCCGTTGCGGCAACGGCCTCGAGCGCTTCGAGCGGCCGTCGACGCGCAAGAGCGTTGATCGCAAGCAGCGGTGGCCCAATCGAGAGCGCGGTAAGAAATGCGATGCCGCCAAGCAGGCGTTCCGGTCGGCCTTCAGCACCGACGAACACGTTTTTTGTGAAGCCGTTCCAGATCTCACCGAGCGAATGATACATACGGACGCTGGCGAGATCTTCGCCGCCGGCTAGGACCATCCGATACCGTCCATCACGCTTGAGCATGCGCGCGAACTCCAGATCTTCGGCGATCTGACCGCGCACCGTTTCATGTCCGCCCAGTGCCGTATAGGCGCGACGTGAAATGAAGATGTATTGGCCGTTGGCAATCGAGACCGGATTGTTCGGATCGTTGATCGCATCGAACGGACCGACGGTAAAGAGCACGATCCCGAGAATGGCCGGCAGAACCGCCGCCTCCCAAAACGAACCGAGCTCCTGGCGCGTTGCAAGCGTCACCGCATCGACATCGGCCGCTCGCGCGAATGCGCGAACCGATTGCGTCGCAAACGGTTCGTGATACGAATCGGCATCGGTGAAGAGCAGCCACGATCCTCGCGCCGCGCGCGCTCCTTGCGTGAGTGCCCACGGCTTGCCTACCCATCCATCGGGCAGCCCCTCACCCGCAATGACGCGCAAGCGGTGATCGGAGGAAGCGATGTCGCGCAAGATCTCGCCCGTGCGATCGGTAGAACGATCGTCGACGACGATCACCTCAAAATTCGCTAGGTCCTGCGCGAGCAGCGACCGCACGCAGCGCTCGATACTGCGCTCTTCATCGCGGGCCGGAACGACGATGGAGACGAGCGTCGCATCGTCGCTCTGCTCGACGATCGGTACGCGAATCCATCCGGCGGCGAAACGCGAACTGCGCAGCGCATAGAACAGTGCGATGCCCGCGCACGCATGCGTGAGAACGGTACCGATTTTCACGGATCGCTAGACGTGCGCTTTAGGTTGCGTTTCGGCGCGAAGTTGCCCGCAGGCAGCGGCGATGTCACGGCCCATCGGAACGCGCACCGTGCTTGCGACGCCTTTCGCTTCGAGAATCGCCGCGAACGCGCGAATTCGCTCGTCGCCGCTTCCGCCGAGTGCGGCGTCCGGCGTCGTGTTGTACGGAATCAAATTGACATGGTAGAGCGGGCCGCGCATCAGCACCGCGAGTTCTTCGGCATCGTGCGGCCGGTCATTTACACCATCGAGCATGATGTACTCGAAAAAGACTTTGCGATTCGTCTTCTCGATGTAGCGCTTGACGGCCGACATCAGCTCGTCCATCGCCCAGCGTTTGTTGACCGGCATGATCGAAGAACGCACGAGGTCGTTTGCAGCGTGCAACGAGATCGCAAGATTGACTTGGATCCCCTCATCGGCGAAACGCTCGATTTGCGGAACGAGTCCAACGGTAGAAATGGTGATGTGCCGGTGGCCTAAACCGAAACCTTGGCCGTCGTTGAGCAGTGAGACCGCGCCCATGACCGCATCGTAATTATGGAACGGTTCGCCCATGCCCATGAACACGATGTTCGTGATTCGGCGATTTTGCTTTGCGAGCAAACGCGCGAAGTAGCGCGCTTGATCGAAAATTTCCGTTGCTTCGAGTTGGCGCGTGAAGCCGGCTTGGCCCGTCGAGCAGAACGTACATGCAAACGCGCAGCCCGCTTGGCTCGATATGCACACCGTATTGCGTTCGCCGAAATGTTCCATCAGCACGGCCTCGACTTCGGAACCGTCGGCAAGCGCGAAGAGCCCCTTCGTCGTCTGCTTATCAATCGAGCGCTGAATGACGACCGGCTCGATCGAGTCGAACGAAAACCCCTCATCCGCAAGCGTCGCGCGCAAGTCTTTGGGCAGTGTGGTCACATCGGCCAGATCGTCGACGAACTCTTTTGCCGCCGCACGATAGAGCTGCTCGAGACGATAGTTCTTTAAGCCGTGCGCCGTAGCAAACGCCGCCCCGTCGGCGTAGCCGGCGCGGCGGGCTTTTTCATCGATCCAGAGCTGGCCCGCGGGTGTCATGACGCCCTATTGTACCATGGCGAGTTTCCGGCGTCTGCGACCTCGGGCGGCCCTAGTCGAAGAGGCTGTCTTGGCTCGCTTCCACGGTTGCCGGCGCGGGTGGCTCGTCGAGGCGCGCGCGGACGCGCTTGAGATCTTCCCACACCAGGCGTTTCATCGCGTTCACTTCGCCACCGGTCTGGCGCAAGATGTAGGCCGGGTGAAACGTCGCGATGACCGCGATGCCCTCGGGTCCCTCGAACCACTGCCCGCGCTGTTTGGTGATCGAAAACTTGTCGCCCATGAACGACTTTGCCGCCGGCGCCCCAAGTGCAAGGATGATTTCGGGCCGCACGATCGCGATTTGCTCGTCGAGATACGGGCGACAATTCTTCAATTCGAGCGGATCCGGCGCGCGATTGCGCAGCTTCTTTCCGCCATCATCGAGCGTTGGCCGACACTTCACGGTGTTGCAGATGAACACGTCTTCGCGTGGCAGATCGATCGCGCCGAGCATCTTGTCGAGCAATTCACCGGCGCGCCCGACGAACGGTCGACCGAGTTTATCTTCCGTCTCGCCCGGTCCCTCACCGACGACCATCACTCGCGCGCACGGATCGCCCTCGCCGAAAACACTCTTCGTGCGCGTCGAGCCGATCCCGCATTTCCGACAGGCGGCGACGACGGCGGCTGCGCGTTCGAGATGCCGCTCGCGCGAGCTGCGCTCGGCAAGGCTCATGCCGCACCCGTCGTCGGCGTGCGCTCGATGAGCACCGCTTCGCCGAATGCGAGCACGCGCGTCGTGCCGTCGCTTTGCTCCGATGCCTGAAATTGCAATCCGATCACACCGTTTGCCCCCATGCTCTCTGCTTTCGCGATGAGCATTGCAAGGGAGTCCGTGCGAGCGCGCTCGGCCTCGGTTAGATATTCCATTTGCGCGAGGCCGATGAACACGCCGATACTGCGAAACGTCGCGCGCAAGAGATTTCGCGGCCGACTCGCGTGGCCGTACGCATAGCCGAACGAGCGGATGACGCGATAGCCATCGATTTTGTCGAACGTGACGACAGCCTCGGGCGTAAGCGCCATCAGCGAGTAAACAACCGCCGGCCAAGGACGATCGCGCTTGCGGCGACGCCCGCGTAGACGGCATAGCGCCCGATCAGCGCGGCATTGAGGGCGGCGTACCAACCGAAGCCGTGGTGCTTGATCCAATAGCGGCGACGCGAACGCTGCTTGCGCGCATCGACGCTGTACTGACCCTTCGCACTGCCCATGCCTTCGTGGATCGCTTCGCTTTGCGGAACGTACCAGGTTTCCCAACCGGCATCGGCCGCACGCTTGGCATAATCGACTTCTTCGTGATACAGAAAGAATTGTTCGTCGAAAACGCCGATCGCGTCCATCATCGTACGCCTGATCGTCAGTGCCGCGCCGATTGCGATATCGACCCGTCGTGCCGAATCGTAATCCCACGCGCGCAGTTCGGCGCCATTTGCATACTTGCGAAATGTCGGCCACTCACCCCAGGCGCTCGAACGCAGATACGCCCCCACCCACGTATCGAACTCGCCGCACGATTCCTGAATCGTCCCGTCGTAATTGTAGATACGCGAACCCGCAATCCCGCAGTGCGGCTGGTCGTCCATGAAGCTGACGATGTTGGCGAGCGCCCCAGGCTTGAGTTCGGCATCCGGATTCAGCAAAAACGCATAGTCGGACGTCGTTTTTGCAAACGCCCGATTGCAGGCCGCGGCGAACCCGAGATTCTCACCGTTCTCGACGATCCGAACTCGCCCCCCATAGCGCTGGGCGATGAATTCACGACTGCCGTCGGTGCTGCCATTATCGGAAACGACGACGCTTGCGAAATGCACATCGCGCTGGACTTCCGGTAGCGCAAAGACCGAATCGAGCGCGGTCGTGATCTTCTCGCGGTCGTTCCAACACACCACGATCACATCGATGCGACTCATACGACACCCGTAAAGCGCTTGCGCTGTTGCAAGTAGGGCCAGATGAACTCATCGATATCACCCTCGAGGATCGCGGCGGTGTTGCCGGACTCGACGCCCGTCCGATGGTCCTTGACCATCTGGTAGGGATTCATCACATACGAACGTATCTGCGAACCCCATTCGTTCGCACGCCGTTCGCCGCGCAGCTCCATCAGCTTTGCTTCGCGCTCCTCGCGTTCGCGCTGGGCGAGCTTCGCGCGAAGAATCGTCATCGCAACCTCGCGGTTCTGCAATTGCGAACGTTCTTGCTGCGAGGCGACGATGGTATTGGTCGGCACGTGAATGATGCGAATCGCCGACTCGGTTTTGTTGACGTACTGACCGCCGGCTCCGCCCGCCTTGAACGTCTCGATGCGCAAATCTTCGGGTTTGATCTCGGTCGTCACGTCATCGCCCTCGATTTCCGGGACGATATCGATGGAGGCAAACGAGGTGTGTCGGCGAGCCGCCGCATCGAACGGTGAAATCCGCACCAGTCGATGAACGCCGCGTTCGCTCTCGAGCATCCCGTACGCGTTCTTCCCGCGAATGAAAAACGTAATCGACTTGAGACCGGCTTCTTCGGCGAGCGATTCTTCCGTCACGTGCGCTTTATAGCCGCGTTTCTCTGCCCACCGCAAATACATCCGCGAAAGGATTTCGGTCCAATCGGCCGCATCGACTCCACCGGCGCCGGCATGGATCGTAACGATTGCCCCGTGCGAATCGTACGGCTGATCGAAATTGGCGGCCATCTCGAGTGCGTCGAGACCCGCAAATGCTTGCTCGATGAGCCGATCGACTTCCGCTGCGGCTCCCGCTTCGTCGCCGAGGATCTCGATCGTTTCTCCGGCCTCGTCCAACTGTTTCCCCACGAGGTCGAGTTCATCGAGCTCCGCACGCAGATCGGCGATTTGTTTCATCGTCACTTGCGCGCGCGCGGCATCCGTCCAAAAATCGTCCGCTCGCGAGCGCTGGTCGAGCTCCGCTAACGTCCGCTGTTTTCCCGGGTAGTCAAAGACGCCCCCGCAGCGTTGCAAGCCGCTCGCGTCCACGGGTGATGGCGGATAATTGGGATTCACTCATTGCAACCCTGCGCTTCTGCGGCTCACGATAGCCGCCTTTATTAGAACGGAATCATGGTGCGCGGACCATGAAGATACGCGACGACACCGATCGCAAGACCGACGACGCCGACACCCGCAAGAACCATCGCGGGCACGTCACGAACGTTGCGCTCGACGGACGCGCGCAACGCTCGGATCAGACCGACGACCAGAAACGCAACACTCACGTAGAAGAGCGCGGCGACGACACCTTCGTTCACGTTTCGGTTAGGCGGTCGCCGCCCCGTGGCATTTCTTGTACTTCTTGCCCGAACCACACGGACACACGTCGTTGCGGCCGACCTTGTCGGCGGCGATTTTCGGTTTTGCCGGTTCGTCGTCGCCGCGGTTTGTGTGGACGTGCGTCGGCGCGCCACCGGGCGCGGGCCCGAGCATATTTTCGATCATGCGCTGATCCATGCGCGACGGCTGCGGCGTCATCGCACTTGATGGGACGGTCTCGAACGCCGGCGCCATCTGTTCGACGAGCGAGCCGTTTGCATATCCGTTCGCTTCGGCCGATGCCGTCGCAGCGAGTTCCTCAGGGCCGGGTCCGAACTGGCCTTCGCCTTCTTCTTGGCGCTCGATGCGTACGAGGAAGACGGCCTTGATCGCCTCATCGGCGATATTCGACTTGAGATCCTCAAAGATTTCGAACGCTTCTTTTTCGTACTCGACGCGCGGGTCTTTCTGACCGTAACCGCGCAAGCCGATACCGGTTTTGAGGGCGTCCATCACGTAGAGATGATCGACCCACATGCGGTCGATGATCGGCAGCATGATGTATTGCGCCTCGACGAAGCGCATGATCTCGGGCGTGACTTCCGCTTCTTTGCGGTCGTAGGCGCCGATCGCCACACGCTCGAGTTCGGCTTTCATCTCGTCGCGATCGAATTTTTCGAGATCCTCATCGCTGAGATCGGCTTTGATCGGGAAGACGAGTTCGAGTTCATCGAGGATCGCCTCGACGTCCCATTCGCTTGGATGCTTGTCTTCGGGTGCGGCCGTGTCGACGGCCGTATCGACTTTCGCGCGCAGCGTTTCGAGCATGAAGTCGCGCATCGAATCGCCTTGCAGAACGGCGCGACGATCTTTATAGATGATCTCGCGCTGTTTGTTCATGACGTCGTCGTACTCGAGAACTTGTTTGCGGATCTCATAGTTGTGATTTTCGACTTTGGACTGGGCGTTCTCGATCGAACGCGAGAGAATGCCCGCCTCGATCGGCGTTTCGTCCGTGAACTTCACGAAGTCCATCATCTTCTGAATGCGTTCCGCACCGAAGAGACGCATCAGTTCATCGTCGAGCGCGATGTAGAAACGCGTCGATCCGGGATCGCCTTGACGTCCGGCGCGCCCGCGCAATTGGTTGTCGATGCGGCGCGATTCGTGCCGCTCGGTCCCGATGATGTGCAAACCACCCAGACTCGGGACTTCTTCGCCGAGCTTGATGTCGACGCCGCGACCGGCCATGTTCGTTGCGATCGTCACGGTGCCACGCTGTCCGGCATCTTTGATGATCTGCGCTTCCTGTTCGTGATACTTCGCATTGAGCACGCTGCACTCGACGCCTTTGCGGCGCAAGAGCGCGGCGAGACGTTCGGACTTCTCGATCGAACGCGTTCCGACGAGCACCGGACGACCGGTTTTGTTTTCAGCGACGATTTCATCGACGACCGCATCGAACTTCGCATTTTCGGTGCGATAGACGATGTCGGGCATATCTTTCCGCGCGATCGGCTGATTGGTCGGCATCACGATCACATCGAGGCCGTAGATATCGCGGAATTCGCGTTCTTCGGTCTTCGCCGTACCGGTCATACCCGCGAGCTTATCGTAGAGGCGGAAGTAATTCTGGAAGGTGATCGTCGCGAGCGTTTGATCCTCGCTGCGAACGTTGATGCCTTCCTTCGCTTCGATCGCTTGATGGATACCATCGGAATAGCGGCGACCTTGCATGAGCCGACCGGTGAATTCATCGACGATGATCACTTCGCCATCTTTGACGATGTACTGCTGATCGCGATGGAAGAGATGCCAAGCTTTGAGCGCCGCGTTGAGTTGATGCGTCAGCTCGAGATTGCGCTGATCGTAGAGATTCGAGACGCCGAGCATCTTCTCCACTTTTGCAACGCCGGCTTCGGTGATCGGCACGGCGTGCGATTTTTCATCGACCGTAAAATCGGTGTCTTTGACCAGGCGCGGCACGACTTGCGCGAACTTCCCATAGAGCTCGGTCGCCTCGTTACCCTGACCGCTGATGATGAGCGGCGTACGCGCTTCATCGATCAGAATCGAATCGACTTCGTCGACGATCGCAAAACTGAGGTGACGCTGCACCATGTCTTCGATCCGCCACGCCATATTGTCGCGCAGGTAGTCGAAGCCGACTTCGTTGTTCGTAACGTAGGTGATGTCCGAATCATAGGCGGCGCGGCGCGCGGCCGAGTCCAGATCGTGCTGAATCACACCGACCGTCATCCCGAGAAATTCATAGAGCGGCGACATCCACTCGGCATCGCGCCGGGCGAGATAATCGTTGACGGTAACGACGTGCACGCCCGCACCGGTGAGCGCGTTTGCATAGGTCGCAAGCGTGCCGACGAGCGTCTTGCCCTCGCCGGTTTTCATCTCGGCGACTTTGCCTTCGTGCAGAGCCTGGCCGCCCATGATCTGCACGTCGAAATGGCGCATTTGCATCACACGTTTGCCAGCTTCGCGGCAGACGGCAAAAACTTCGGGCAACATCGCATCGAGCGACTCGCCTTTGGCAAGACGGTCCTTGAACTCCGGCGTTTTGGCCTTGAGCTCATCGTCGGAGAGTGCCGAAATCGCCGGCTCGAGCGCGTTCACGCGATCGGCGGTCTTTCGGAGTTTGGCAACTTCTCGTTCGTTGCCATCAAAGAGCGTCTTTAGAAAACCCATACGTCCTATAACCGTTCGCTGGAGTGGGTGGTTCCTCTTGGGCGGGATCTACCGAGATCCCGGTGCGAGGTTACAGAAAAAGACCAAGGGCGGACCGATCGTCCGCCCTTGGTCCATACCCCGTTGGATCGACTTGGTTACTTGGCGACCGGGGCGCCGTCCATGCCCGTCGCGGTCGAGGACGTCGTCGTGGTGCCCGGACCCGAGAGGTCCTTGGGCGTGATGCCGGACTTGTTCATGAAGAAAAAGATCAGCACGACGAGAATGGCGAGCACGATGGCGATACCGCCAAAGGTGCGGGCTTCCGCGTTTGCGCGGCTTTGCGAGTCAGTGTTCACGATCTGGCGGCTCACGGTATCAAATCTCCTCAGGTGAAAGGTGCCCGGCGTTCGGACCGACCCTAGTGCGTCCGGGAGGCAAGCGTTCCCTTCGTTTGTCGAGGGAAATCGCGGGTCGTTCGTTTGACGGTCGGCGGCCGGAAGCGGGTGCCCACCCGTTACGGTGCGAGCGGCGTTTTGGCCGGGAAGTTCACATCGGCGAGGTGCACGTGGGCTTCCAGTTGGCCGACCGTCACAAAGATATACCCCGCTTTACGGAATCGATCGACGATCGTGGGCAGCATGGCGATCGTTCCGCCTCGTCCGCTGTGCAGCAAGAGGACCT
>Ga0209511_1002628_pt1 | contig 14518 bp, 12 predicted proteins | sample SSSSmetaG_FD_184141 | JGI IMG/M metagenome (GOLD analysis project Ga0209511, IMG submission 184141) | Glacier valley bacterial and archeal communities from Borup Fiord, Nunavut, Canada, to study Microbial Dark Matter (Phase II) - ​SSSS... | ecosystem: Environmental > Aquatic > Freshwater > Ice >...
CCCTTACCTGTAAAAAACTGTGAATGAGGGCGGTTCTGGAAATACATTGACAGCAGATCTTTGCCACCTTTAAAATGGCAATCGGCTAATGCTTCTTCACTTACCGGGATGAACTTGCTTTTATCATTGGTGGTTCCAGATGATTTTGCATACCAGGAAATTTCACCTGGCCAGAGTATATCGTGCTCACCCTGCATCATCCGGTTAATTAAGGGTTGTAAACTTTCATAATTTTGCAGTGGAATTCGGGTTCTGAATTCCTGGGCTGAATGAATACTTCGAAAATCATAATGCCTTCCCCATTCAGTATCTTTACCCATTTTTAACAGGTAACTCAACCAGTCATTCTGAACATCATGGGGGTGTTTTTTGAACAGCTCTATCTGAGGTCCGCGTTGCTGCATAATCCAGGAAAGCACTGAGTTTATGATGGCCATCAGAACCTAATATAACTAAAAAAACGACATAGTTTTCAGGTTGTCCGTTTACGATATTTAAAGTTCTGACCCAGATATAATCTGCGTGCCTCTTCATCATTTGCCAGCTCTTCAGGAGTACCAGATTTCAAAATCCGGCCTTCAAAAAGTAAGTAAGCCCTGTCAGTAATTGACAGGGTTTCATCTACATTATGGTCAGTGATCAGGATACCTATATTTTTGGTGATCAGCCTGGCAACAATACCCTGAATTTCTTCAACAGCTATCGGATCAACACCTGCAAAAGGCTCATCCAGAAGTATAAACAGCGGGTCTACAGCCAGACAACGCGCTATTTCAGTTCTTCGGCGTTCACCTCCTGAGAGTAAATCTCCACGGTTCTTACGCACCTTGTGTAAGCTGAATTCAGTCAGCAATGTCTCTAGTTTCTCGTGTTGTTCATCTTTTGACTTGCCTGTCATTTCAAGTATGGCAAGAATATTATCTTCAACACTGAGTTTTCTGAAAACTGAAGCTTCTTGAGCCAGATACCCGATACCCTTTTGGGCTCTACGGTACATGGGCTCATTGGTTATATTCTCATCATCGAGAAAGATTTCACCTTCATTGGGCTTGATAAGACCAACGATCATATAAAAAGAAGTAGTTTTTCCAGCACCATTGGGGCCAAGCAAGCCGACTATTTCACCTTGCTTGACATGAAAATTAACATGATTTACCACCATTCTTTTCTTGTAATATTTGACAAGATTCTTTGCGAATAATTCGGCCATTAATGGGTAGTTATTTTAAGGTCTTTAATTAGAAGCTGGATCGAAGTGTCACCATTCCATGAATTATTTTCAACTGAGTAACAAAGATCAAATGACTTTTGGGCCTTCAGATCGGGGAAATGCTCTTCCATATTAAAACCCAGGCAGGTATATTCCGTCTTATCATCGATGCGTAATTGGAATTTTAAATGCTTGCCGGCAATGAGTAAAGGCGAACCATGGCATTTCAGATTTTTACTCATGAATACTGGCTGATGATTACCTGGGCCAAATGGTGCAAACTGAAACAAAATACGGGTGAATTTACCGTTAAGAATTGTGGGTTCAATTAAATGATCAATTAGCAGATCGCGGATGAAGCCATCTTCATGCATACTTGCAGTTACAACCTTCTCAAATTCAAGCCTGAACTCATCAATTTTGTCAACATTCAAAGTCAGGCCTGCAGCAAATTCATGCCCCCCGAACTGTTCCAGTAGATGCTGGCATGATTCAATGGCTGCATAAATATTAAATCCGCTGACTGATCTTGCTGAACCGCTTGCTTTACCATCGCTACTTGTTAAAATTATAGTCGGGCGGTAATGCTTTTCAATTATTCTGGAAGCTACTATGCCAACTACCCCCTTATGCCAGTCGTCCTGATATAGAATGGTAGAATTCTTTTTTTCCCAATCTGGTGTCTTTTTTAGTAATTCAAATGCTTGTTCGCTCATAGCTGCATCTTTCAGCTTACGGTCTGCATTACATACATTAATTTGATTGCTTAACGTTTTAGCTTCTTCAGGGTCTTTACCCGTTAAGAGTTTAACCACTAGGGTGGCTTTTTTCATTCGTCCTGCTGCATTGATCCGGGGGCCCAGTTGAAAAAGGACTTCATTAAAGGTGATCTCCGAATTTAAACCTGCTGATTTTATAAGCGCTTTTAAACCCGAACAAGGTTTCTCATTAAGCTGCTTGAGCCCATAATAGGCTAGAATTCGGTTTTCATCACACACTTCTACCACATCGGCAGCGATACTTATTGCTACCATATCAAGGTAAAGACCGGTCGGCAGGGTAGCTAGCTTTAAATGAGTAACCAGGGCTGTTACCAGCTTATAGCCGATACCGCAGCCTGATAGTTCTTTAAAAGGATAGGTTGAGTCTTCACGTTTAGGATCTAATACTGCAATAGCTGCTGGCAGGGTAGCACCAGGTACATGGTGGTCAGCAATTATAAAGTCAATCAGTATACTAGACGCATATTGTATATGCTCAATTGATTTGATACCGCAATCAAGGGCTATGATCAGGGTAATACCCTGTTCTTTAGCCCAGTCAATTCCAATAGTTGAAATGCCATAACCTTCAAGGTAGCGATCGGGTATATAGTATTGAACGCGCTCATATATACTTTTTATAAAACTATATACAACCGATACAGCAGTAGTGCCATCTACATCATAATCTCCATAAATCAGTATTTTTTCATCCATTTCAATGGCGCTCTTGATTCTTTCGACGGCAAGTAGCATGTCATTCATCAGGAATGGATCATGTAGCTGGTCAAAGGCTGGCCTGAAAAACTGCCTTGCTTTAGCAAAGCTGTCTGCATTTCGGGCGCAAAGTAACGATGATAATTCATTTGCTACATTCAGCTCAACTGCCAGCTTTTCAGCCCGCTCAGGTTGATGATCTTCCCTGAATACCCATCTTTTCTTCATATTTGTAAGCGTAGTCGCTATTGGGCTAAATTAATATTAATCTAATCAAGAAAATCTCAATTTCTATTGAAAGCTTTTCCACTTTACGAAGGTTCTTATACTGTTGATGCAAGTAAAAAATTTGTACCCTTTGACCCTCTTACCCAGGATCCACTGACCCGTAAAGGGTCAGTTTTCGTGCATATTTATCCTTTTCTGATTGAAACAGCCGATGAACTGATCTTGCTTGATACCGGGCTCGGGCAGCTGAATGAAGATGGAGAGCTAAAATTACATGTAAATATTCGCAAGGCTGGCTATGACCCGTCTCAGGTTAGTAAAGTAATCATGAGCCATCTGCATAGTGATCATTCTTTGGGTCTCGTTATTCCTGATGGTAATTCTTTCAGGCCGAGTTTCCCTGATGCTGATATTTATATACAGAAAAATGAACTCGCTACAGCCCTTGAAGATAGACCGTCTTCATACCCCCGCCGGCAAGTGCAGTTTATAATAGATCATGCCAGGATTCATCTGCTTGATGAAGACGGTTCTATTTCACCCTCAATACAATATGAACTCAGCGGTGGTCATAGCCCTTACCATCAGGTTATTTATGTTGATTCGGGGTCAGACTATTATTTTTACGGAGGTGATGAAATGCCTGAAAGTGCCGCTGTCATTCGCAATTATATTGCTAAATATGATTATGATGGGCGAAAAAGCCGGGATCTTCGGACCGGGTATTTCAAAAGGGCGTCTGAAGAAGGGTGGAAATGCCTATTTTATCATGACTTCACATCAAGACCAATAGCAGGTATTGGACAAAATAATGATGCATCCTATAAACTGATCATACCTTAGGTAGACGAAAAATCAAATTACAATGACTTAATAATGGCCGCCCTATTAAATTATGAATGCCTGTTTGCTGCCTGAAGCTTCAATCTAAACACACCTATAAAATTAATATCCCCCAGATAATAGTAAACTATATGGGGGATATTTAAAATGAAACTGATTTTATAAGATAAGGGCCTGATACTTACTTACTTTTCGCGGCATAGAGCTGGCTGATCTTAATCTTAAAATTTTTAAGATCTGGTTCTTTTGATTCAGGCTGTGATCCGGTTTTGAGTCCGAACTGAACGCCTTCAATCAGCATATCGGTACTTACAATACCCAACATGCCGTCTTTTAGGGCTATAGCTATCTGCATTCTAACCGGGCGGGTATGCCCTTTAATCGTCATATTAGCTTCAAGCTCATATTGCTGACCAGATAAATGAACAGCCTTGTTGATGATAAATCTGGCTCTTGGATAATCTGTAGTATTGAATAAGTTTGTTGATTTCAGTCTGTTCACCAGGATTGTATTCTGATCGACATTTCTGATATCATTGTCAACCAGACTTTTCATGTCTAGTTCAAAATTTCCAGCTGTCAGCAAATTGTTCTCGATTGTAAAATTACCCCCTGTAAATAGGAAGCTACCTGAATGCATGGAACTGTTTTCCTGGCAATACCAGACAATCAGACTGCTGTCAGGAATCAACTTATAGTGCACTATTGGGGCAACGGGTTTTCTAAAAGAAAACAAAATCAATGATAGACAGAATGCCAAAATCAGGTTTGTACGCATACGCTAGATATTAATGGGTTAAAACTTCTTCCTGATAAGATTCAACCGGAGGGCAAGAGCAAATAAAGACCCGATCGCCATAGGTTTCATTCACACGTGCGACTGATGACCAGAATTTATAATTCTTTATCCAGCTTAATGGATAGGCTGCTTTCGCACGGCTGTAGGTATGCTCCCACTGGGCAGCTCCGATTTCCATGGCAGTATGAGGTGCATTTTTCAATACATTATCAGTTTTATCAGCGATACCTTCTTCCACTTCTGTGATTTCATGACGAATACTTATCAGTGCATCAGCAAATCTGTCAAGTTCTTCTTTTGACTCACTTTCAGTAGGCTCAATCATCAGTGTGCCAGCCACCGGGAATGAAACGGTAGGGGCATGAAAACCATAGTCAATAAGTCTCTTGGCAATATCAGCAACTTCAATGCCAAATGATTTAAATGACCTGCAGTCAAGAATCATCTCATGTGCGCAAAAACCATGATTACCTGCATAAAGTACAGGATAATGGGGCTCTAAACGTACTTTAAGATAATTAGCATTTAGTATGGCATGCTCTGTGGCTTTTTTAAGCCCTGCTTCACCCATCAGACAAATATAAGCATGTGAAATCATCAAGACCCCGGCACTACCCCAGGGGGCAGCAGCAACAGCAGGTATAGAATCTGGACCACCAGCCCCGGTAGTAGCATGTCCTGGTAAAAATGGTGCCAGGTGTTTTGCAACACCGATCGGGCCCATGCCTGGTCCACCACCACCGTGCGGAATACAGAATGTTTTATGCAGATTCAGGTGGCAAACATCTGCACCAATTGCTGCGGGTGATGTAAGCCCAACCTGTGCATTCATATTGGCACCATCCATATATACCTGTCCACCATGCTCGTGAATGATCTGACAGATTTCTAAAATTCCTTCTTCAAAAACCCCATGAGTTGATGGGTAGGTGACCATTAAAGCCGCAAGATTATCTTTATGCTCTACTGCCCGTGCCCGCAGATTTTCGATATCAATATTTCCTTTTTCATCACAGGCAGTAACAATTACCCTGAAGCCTGCAATTACAGCGCTCGCAGGATTGGTACCATGGGCAGAAGCAGGTATGAGCACCACATTTCTATGCGCTTCATTATTCTTATGATGATAAGCCCTGATCACACGAAGACCTGTATATTCTCCCTGAGCACCTGAATTTGGTTGTAATGAAAAGGCGTCAAAGCCTGTAATACTGCAAAGGTATTCTTCTAATTCAGTAAAAAGACGCAGGTAGCCCGTAACCTGATCGGCTGGGGCAAAGGGGTGTAAATCTGCAAATTCAGGCCAGGTTACCGGAATCATTTCAGTGGTCGCATTGAGTTTCATGGTACATGAACCCAGGGCAATCATTGAATGTGTCAGTGATAAATCTTTTGCTTCCAATGCCTTGATATACCGGAGCATTTCATGTTCGGTTTTAATGGTATTGAAAACCGGGTGCTGCATAAACAGGGTTTTCCTACTTATTTTTTCAGGAAATTCAAGTGCCTGGATACTGAGCTGGGTATGGGTAAGTTTTGGTGTTAGATCACGGCCCAGACCTTTCACACGTCCGAAAATTGAAATGATTTCATTTACATGTTCAAGCGTGGTAAGTTCGTTCAGGGTTATAAAAATCAGGTTATCCTGATAACGGAAATTAATCTCCTTGTTTATCGCATCACTATGAATGACTGCTTTAAGATCTTTTCCATCTACGCAGATGGTATCAAAATAAGGACCTTCAGAAACGTCAAAGTTTAATTCTTTCAGACCGATTTCTAGTAAAAGTGTATACCCATGTATCTTTCTGGCAATTCGCTTGATACCCTCAGGACCATGATAGATAGCATACATAGAAGCCATAATAGCAAGAAGCGCCTGGGCTGTACATATATTTGAAGTGGCTTTGTCTCTTTTAATATGCTGCTCCCGGGTTTGAAGAGTCATTCTGAGTGCCTGATTGCCATGTCTGTCAATCGAGACACCAATAATTCTACCTGGCATCTGCCTTTTGTAAGCATCACGGGTAGCAAAAAATGCTGCATGAGGCCCGCCAAAGCCCATTGGAATTCCGAATCTCTGGGTACTGCCGACAACAACATCTGCACCCCATTCTCCAGGAGGCTTTAATAAACTCAGACTCATCAGATCAGCTGCAACAGCAATACTGATATTCTGTCTCTGTAATTCGGCTGATAATTCGGAATAATCTTCAATCAGGCCACTTTTACCAGGATACTGCAAAAGCACACCGAAAATATTTTCTGTATGGGCTGCATCGCTTGCCTTACCAATCTTGATTTGTATGCCTAAAGGGGCAGAAAAGCCGATCAGTACATCAATCGTCTGAGGAAATACTTCATCAGAGATAAAGAAGGTTGTAGCACTGTTGTTTTTACGGACATTGAATAAAAGGTGCATGGCCTCGGCTGCTGCAGTTGACTCATCAAGTAATGAGGCGTTTGCCACTTCCATACCTGTCAGGTCGATAATCATGGTTTGAAAATTCAATAGTGCCTGTAACCTGCCCTGGGCAATTTCTGCCTGATAGGGAGTGTACTGGGTATACCAGCCTGGGTTTTCAAGAATATTGCGTTGTATAACAGGAGGCGTTATCGCAGGATAATATCCGAGCCCAATATATGATTTAAAGATTTTGTTTTTTGCCGCAAGCTCTTTCAAGCCTGACGGACCGAACAAATAATCCCACTCACTTTTTGCTGCAGGTAACTTCATTGGCTGAGCCAGGCGTATTGCCGGTGGAACAGTCTGATCAATTAATTCTGCTATAGTTTCAAGACCGATAGTTTCTAGCATTGAGGCTGTTTTCTCTTCATCTAGTGAGATATGTCTACCTGAAAATGACTCCTGGTCAAACCAGTTATTCGATTCCAACATGCGTTGCTTTTAAATTAGATTGCAAAAATAAATTATTTAAATTCCTTTTTACTATTCCTGGCAGGTAATGGTATGGTCATTTTTTACAGCATGCAGGGTGCCGAATGATTTAATAGTAGTAAAACCATTAATTTCAAGAAATTGTTCGAAATCATCAGAATATGACGATTCAATTGCAATAAGCAGGCCACCACTTGTTTGCGGATCAGCCAGTAAATGCTTTGTCCTGACTGATAGTGGGTTCACTTTATGGCCATAGCTGTCAATGTTTCTGATTGTACCACCCGGTATTGCACCTTGTTCAAGATACAGATCAACCATGGGTAAGAAAGGAATGGCCTGAAGGTGTATAGTAGCTTGCAGGCCACTGCCTTCACACATTTCAATAAGGTGACCGAGCAGGCCAAATCCTGTTACATCGGTCATGGCTTTTACATACGTAAGAGCTCCGGCTTTTTCACCGATTTTATTCAGCTTAATCATTGAGTCACGGGCAACAACTGCATCTTCAGGCGTTAAAATTCCCATTTTCTGAGCAGTACTTAAAATACCTACTCCCAGCTTTTTTGTCAGATATAATTTACAACCAGCTATTGCCGTACTATTCTTTTTTATGTTGCTGAGCTTTACAAGTCCATTAACTGAAAGCCCAAATATGGGTTCCTGGCTATCAATGCTATGTCCACCGGCTAGAGTGATACCAGCCTCGGCACAAATAGCCCTGCTGCCTTCAAGAACCTGACGGGCAATACTGGCAGGTATTTTATTCACAGGCCAGCCTAAGATCGCAATCGCCATTAACGGACGACCACCCATAGCATAGATATCACTAATCGCATTCGCAGCGGCAATTCTTCCAAAATCAAATGCATCATCAACAATGGGCATGAAAAAATCAGTCGTACTGATTATAGCCTCACCGGTACCCAAATCATATACAGCTGCATCATCACGGGTATCATTGCCCACCAGCAAATTTGGGTCTGCCTTCAACAGGTTATCACTGTGTAAAATTTCATTCAATATTTTGGGTGAAATTTTACAGCCGCACCCTGCACCATGGCTAAATGCGGTAAGTTTAATTTCAGTTTCAGTGAACATCAGTCGTTTGGGATGAAAATTCAACTAATAACTTTGCTGAATTAGCAAAATTTAGACTGTTGAGTTTAAGTTGAAATAATTTAAGTGGATCTTTTTTACTTAATTGTTTGGTATACGACTTATCATAATACGCAAGAGCAATCTCAAGTACCTGCAATGTCTTGTCATTTTCAATGGCTTCAATTGCCGTATTCATGATTTCAAGTCCCAGCCTTTTCTGAATCCGAAGAAAACGCTCTTTTAAAAATTCCTTATTCAGGTTTCCATACTGTCCCATCAAATGAGACTTACGAAGGCTGTCTGGTAAGATAACCTGAAATAGGAGAGCCGCTTTTAACTGTACCCATAAGGCTTGAGGTAGGGCAATATGTCCTATATTAATACATTCATCTTCTAACCATACAGGTTTTTGCGCATCCATCAGACTGAGCTCAAGGCCAAGCCTGTTTTCAAAGTTTTCCTGGGTGGGTTGAATTAAATGACCCAGAGAGCCAAAGGCTGAACCTAAATGGGCAGCCAGCCCTTCAAGGTCAACCACCTGTTCACCCTGTTTTTTAAGTTCATACAAGATTTCTGTTTTACCGCTTCCGGTAAGCCCGCCCAGTGCATAAACAGTCAGGGGGCGCTCAAACTGCCTGATAATATGAGTTCTAAACGATTTATATCCGCCTTTAAGAGTAGAAACTTCAAAACCGCAGGCGCTGAGTAGCTGGGCAAAGCTGGCACTTCTCATACCACCCCTCCAGCAATGAATCAAGACTTTTCGACTTGGCGCTGCCTCTAAAGCGAGTAGGACGTAGCTGTTCAGCCTTGGCCCAACAAGTTCAAGACCTTTCATGACGGCAGACTGCTGACCATTAACTTTATAAAGAGTACCAATGATAATGCGCTCTTCATCACTAAAAAGGGGGATATTTATTGCCCCCGGGATATGCCCTTTTTTATATTCTGCCGGAGTGCGTACGTCCAATACGGGTATATCAGCTGAACTGCTTAAAAAATCAGTAATTCCTAAAATTTCAGGTAGTTTATTCAAGATGGTTCAAGCTGGTTACGGTATAAACGTATGGTATTTTCTAGACCTAGATATAACGCATCACATACAAGAGCATGACCAATTGATACTTCAAGCAGTTCAGGTATTTCTGTATAAAAGTATTTCAGGTTTTCCAGATCAAGATCATGGCCGGCATTCACGCCCATACCTAATTCGGCGGCCAGCCTGGCAGCATTTTTATAAGGAGCTATTGCCGACAGTCTGTTTTTCTTAAAGCCAAGGGCATAAGGTTCAGTGTAGAGTTCAATCCGGTCAGCACCTGTGGCAGCAGCCCCTTCTACCATCAGTTCATTGGGATCTACAAATAAAGAGGTTCGAATGCCATTACGCTTGAGTTCAGTTATAATCTCCTTTAAAAGTGAAGCGTTTGCGATGGTATCCCAGCCTGAATTTGAAGTAATTGCTTCAAGAGCATCTGGTACAAGTGTACATTGAGCAGGTTTCACCGAAAGAACGAGCTTCATAAATCCAGGTTCAGGTCTCCCCTCGATATTGAATTCAGTTTTTAGTCTGGGAGCAAGATCATACACATCCTGATAGCGGATATGCCTTTCATCGGGCCTGGGATGAACGGTTATTCCCTGTGCACCGAATTCTTCACAATCAGCAGCAACCTTTAATAAATCAGGGTTGTTTGCACCTCTTGCATTTCTTATCGTGGCGAATTTATTGATATTGACAGATAACTTGGTCATAAAATAATTCTTGCTTTCTCGGGTCTAAAGCCTGCTTGGACTGGCTTTAACGAACAACAGGCGGAACAAAGCCGCCTGTTGAAAAATATGTAAAAAAATAACTACTAGTATCTGTAGTACTCTGGTTTATAAGGACCCTCTTTTTTTACACCGATATAGGCTGCCTGATCTTCATCTAAAATGTCAAGTTCAGCACCGACTTTTGCAAGGTGTAAACGCGCAACTTTTTCATCAAGGTGCTTTGGAAGAGTATATACTTTATTTTCATATTTATCAGAATTATTCCAAAGCTCTAACTGGGCAAGAATCTGATTCGTAAATGAATTTGACATAACGAATGATGGATGTCCGGTAGCGCAACCAAGATTTACCAGACGGCCTTCAGCTAGAACAAGAACATCTTTGCCATTCAGGGTATATTTATCAACCTGTGGCTTAATTTCAATCTTGCTGGCACCATGGGTTGAATTTAACCATGCCATGTCAATTTCATTGTCAAAGTGGCCGATATTGCAAACAATGGCTTTATCTTTCATTGATTCAAAATGAGCCGGACGAACAATGCGGCAATTTCCTGTTGCAGTTACGATGATATCAGCACGGGGAATAGCTTTTGAAAGTTTTTGAACTTCAAAGCCATCCATTGCTGCCTGTAATGCACATATAGGGTCAATCTCTGAAACGATTACACGAACGCCACAACTTGCAAGTGATTGTGCTGAACCTTTTCCAACATCACCATAACCTGCTACAACGGCTACTTTACCTGCCATCATAACATCTGTAGCCCGGCGAATAGCATCTACAAGAGACTCACGGCAACCGTATTTATTATCAAACTTTGATTTGGTAACTGAGTCATTTACATTTATAGCTGGAAAAGGAAGAGTTGCTTCTTTGACCCGCTCGTAGAGACGGTGTACACCTGTGGTTGTTTCCTCAGAAACGCCTTTAATACCTTTCATTAAATTAGGGTAGTTATCAAGCACCATATTGGTAAGATCACCACCGTCATCAAGAATCATATTCAAAGGCTTGCGGTCTTCACCAAAAAATAAGGTTTGCTCTATGCACCAGGTAAATTCTTCTTCACTCATACCTTTCCAGGCATAAACAGCGATACCTGCTGCTGCTATTGCTGCTGCAGCGTGATCTTGAGTTGAAAAAATATTACATGAAGACCAGGTAACTTCAGCACCAAGTGCAGTAAGTGTTTCAATCAAAACTGCTGTTTGAATAGTCATATGCAGACATCCAGCAATTCTAGCTCCTTTTAAAGGCTGCGATGCGCCAAATTCTTCCCGAAGAGACATCAGGCCAGGCATTTCAGCTTCTGCAAGTTCAATTTCTTTACGACCCCAGGCAGCGAGCTCAATATCTTTTACCTTGTAATTAACTAATGTATCAGTCATACGTTTCTTTTTACGCTGCAAAAATACAGCATTCTGTTAATAGTAACAAAATCGATCCTACGAAATTGTTTCAACAATGTTATAAGTAATTGAATATGTATTTTGTTTGTCAGGCATTTGTCATTAATCTGCTTGTTTAGGATTCAGCAAAAAACAGGCTTTCTAATTACTAGTTATTAGCGTAAATTTGTAATTCAATTTAAATTATGACTACTTATCCAGAATATATGGTTGCCCCAATGCGGGAGGAACTAAACGTTGCAGGCTTTGAACAATTACGTTCAGCTGAAGAAGTTAATACTATACTAAAATCAGAAGGAACTGTTTTTTTGGTTGTTAATTCTGTTTGCGGTTGTGCAGCTGCAAATGCACGCCCAGCAATTGCAATTGCCGTTAAGAATGAAAAAACTCCAACTCATCTGGTTACTGTTTTTGCAGGCATGGAAAAAGATGCTGTTGATGCAGCTAGAAATGCAATGCTTCCTTATCCTCCGTCTTCACCAGCAATGGCACTTTTCAAAGACGGCAAATTAGTACATATGATAGAGCGTCATCATATCGAAGGTCGTCGCGCAGACATGATTGCCGATAACCTGATACAGGCATTTAATGAATATTGTTAATCTAAACAGATTAATTGATCCGTAAATTAACGGCATTTAGTTTATCAGAAAAATCCCGGAACTGAAAAGTAATTGGGATTTTTTATTTCATTTCTGCTCCTACTGAATTAAACCATCGTTCGAGAATCCAAAATTGAAAAAATTAGCTGAAGGTATAAGTCAAAAAAAAAGTTACTGAAATTCTTTGTAAAGAATTCGCTCTAATTCGGCAAGAGAGACATTTACTCTGAGTTTTCCTTCTTTGGCGAAAGCAATTTCTCCGGTTTCTTCAGAGATAATCAGCGCTACAGAATTCGAATGCTCAGAAATGCCAATTCCTGCCCTATGTCTTAATCCGAAATTTGGAGGTAATTCAGTATTGTCTGTCAATGGTAAAATACAGCTTGCAACCTTAATCTGATTATCGGCGATCACAACAGCCCCATCATGCAAGGGGCTGTACTTATTAAATATACTTTCAAGCAGGCGCTTCGAGACTTTTGCTGATATAGCTTCCCCATTATTATTAAATACCTGTTCATCAAAATTGCGGGCAAAAATTATAAGGGCCCCCGTTTTTGTTGTTGTCATTGATTTTATAGCTTCTAAAACCGGCTTTATCTTATCATAACCTACCTGCGCATTGGTAGCAGTATTGCTAAAAATTCTCGACCAGAACCTGGCTCTGTTATTTGTAAAGTTCTTACCGAGTAATAAAAGAAAGCGCCTGATTTCCTGCTGAAAAATAATAATGAGTGCAATAACGCCTACACTCAGGAATTTATCAAGAATCCCCGTAAGCAATTCCATCCGCAGGGCTTTAACGATCCAGTAAAAAAGGGTTATGATACAGATACCAATGAAAATATTTACGGCAATGGTTCCCCTCAATAAATTAAAAATGAGGTAAATTAAAATTGCAACTACCAGGATATCGAGAAAATCGAGGGCATTAAACTTCAGAAAACTTATATCATGCCAATTCATGCTGAGAACTGCTTACAGGTCTTAAATATTTTTATTGCTTCAGCGGCTTCTTTTACATCATGAACCCTAAGAATAGATGCTTTATTTTCTAGTGCAATCATATGTGCTGCTGTAGTTCCATTCAAGGCATGGGCAGTATCAGTATTGAGTAATTTGGCAATCATAGATTTTCTTGACAAACCTACCAGGATAGGAAGGTCAAATAATTTCAATTCAGTCAAGCGGGCAAGTAATTCAAAACTTTGATTCATTTTCTTCGAAAAACCAATTCCCGGGTCTAGTATAATGTCTGTAATTCCTGCCTGCCTGACGATTTCAAGGGTATCACGAAAAAATTTGCTGATGTCAGTTAAAAGGTCATCGTAATCATTCAACTCTGTCATAGTTAATGAATTACCCCGCATATGCATTAATACATATGGCAGGCCAGAGTTTGCAACTGACTCAAGCATATTCTCATCCAGATTTCCTGCAGAGATATCATTGATCATATCAGCACCTTCAGCCGCCGCCATAGTAACTATTTCAGCCCTGTAGGTATCAATTGAAATAATTGCATCTGGAAAATTTTTGCGTATGCTCTTTAAAGCGGGCTCAAGCCTTGCCCATTCTTGGGCTACTGAAATGGGGATTGAGCCAGGTCTGCTTGACCAGGCACCAAGATCAAGAATACCTGCCCCCGATGATAGGTCAGTTTCAACCTTTTTTAGCAACCTGTCAGCATTTGAATTACTACCGCCATCGTAAAATGAATCGGGGGTGAGATTCAAAATAGACATAATACATGGGCTACGTAAATCAAGAAGCTTCCCTCGGGTGTTTATGAATAAATTTGACGAAAAAAAACTATTTTTACCCATCCATTAAAGATACAAATAAGCTGGAAACGCAATCTATTACAATAACCGAATATGCGCTGATCATTCAACACTGCCGGAATATATTTCTTAAAAAAACCCGTGACTATGGCACCGCCTGGCGTATTTTAAGGCCAACCTCGGTAACGGACCAAATTTATATCAAGGCACTGCGCATACGTACGATTGAACAGACCCTCGAAAATAAGGTTGGTGAAGGAATTATCCCTGAGTTTATTGGAATTATAAACTATTCTATTATGGGTATTTTGCAACTTGATCTGGTCTCTGAGAAAAATATGGAACTTACTGAACAGATAGGTTCTATACTCTATGATCAGGTTGTTGCT
>Ga0209511_1002629_pt1 | contig 14513 bp, 9 predicted proteins | sample SSSSmetaG_FD_184141 | JGI IMG/M metagenome (GOLD analysis project Ga0209511, IMG submission 184141) | Glacier valley bacterial and archeal communities from Borup Fiord, Nunavut, Canada, to study Microbial Dark Matter (Phase II) - ​SSSS... | ecosystem: Environmental > Aquatic > Freshwater > Ice >...
TTATCATAAAATGGGATACCCATCTTTTGTGCTAATTTTTCACCTATTTCTCTGCCGCCGCTGCCGTATTGTCTGCTAATTGTTATTATATTATTCATATTGTAGCCTCCATTCTATTTTAATCTCATTTATGTCATACAATATTATACCATATTAACGGAACAGTGTGAAATCCTTTTTTCAAGCAATACTATATGGCAAGAAATAATTTTAGGTAGACTTTCCTTCGTAACGATGCTTCCTGATACACTTTTCTAACTAGCATATAATGAAATGCTTCTACTACTTGCAGTTCTTTTCTGTTAATCCATTTTTTATCAAATCTTGCTTTAAGAGCAATTTCTAAACTTAAAGCGTAATCATCAAATTTCTCTTTCTCATATGCAGGGTATAATTGAAACAGATGTTCAATTTCCTCATACAAAAGCAGTGCTTTCTTGCTTAGATCATCTGTATTTCGTTTATTATGCTTCTTTCGAACAAGAATGAGATGTTGACCAAGAATATACAAAACAATTAAAAGTAAAATGGTAAAAATAAGAGAAATTGTAACTTTAGTGATCTTCGGTTTCTGCCTTGCAATGGTTTCTTGCACATTTTGCTCTTTATTTCCTTCATTTGCTTGTGCTTGCGTAATTGTAGCAGGCGTAAGGATTGGTGCTGGTGTTATGGAAGGCTTACTATCTTGATTGATTTTGTCTTGAAGCACTAACATCGTTTCAACTATGGAAGGTTCTTCATAGCTACTTGTTCCAGGTGTAAACTCTACAGGAAACCATCCGCACCCATCAATATATACTTCTACCCATGCATGTGCATCGGAATCCTTTACTAATATTTCCACCTGATTCGCTTGTTCCTGATATATCATCTGATCAGAATAAGAAGTAATCATTTCTTTCTTTCCTTGTTGACCAGGAATAATGTTTGATGTATCAGCGAAATAACCCTCTACATATCTCGCAGGTACTCCCATTGCACGAAGCATCAGTGTCGCCGCAGTGGCATAATGGGCGCAATATCCCTTGTGACTTTCATATAAGAAATATTCTACATAATCTTTTCCTTTGGGTAGCGCACCAGGAGATAAAGTATATTCTGTGTTATCTTTTAAGTAATCCTTCACAACTGCAATACGCTCCATGATCTTCTCTACCTGGTAATTTTCCTTCACCATCGTAAAGTCCTTCTTTAGCAGTTCTACACCTTGATCCGGTAATCTAGTGTAGATATCATAGACATAGTCACGATAAGCGTTCTCAAATTCCATATATTCCTCAGACCAGATCACTAAATCAGCACTTAATAGGACTTCCAAATCTTTCTCCAGTGAGATATTAAAATAATAATCAAATTCATAACGATCCCTTTTCTTTAAAGGTGCTGCATACAAATCTTGTACGTATTCTATCTTCTCTTGCTTCGTAAAATCAGTGTAATAAGGGGCATAGAGAAAGTTCCTATTTGCATCTTGATATTCAATCTTCATCTTTCCTTTATAGAGCTTATATTTATTGTTGAACGTATTCGTGATATTTAGCAAAGGGGAATTCAGCAAAGGATTACTATTAAGCTCCGATAGATTAGTAAAAAGGAGGTTACTCATGTTCACCAATGCAAATTCTTTCTCAGGAATTATCTTTAACAGCTTTTTATACTGTGCCCTCATTTTCTTAGAGAGGCCCTCCCAGCTGTCTCCAGTATATACACTTCCTACATATCCTTTTAAATAAATTCCATTCGCAAACGAGCGCAATGGAACCGTTGCTCTAAGTTGTTCTGATCCATCAAAGCTCACATGATCCGCTTTTCCAAGTTTGCCACCCGCAAGACCACCCGAGACCTTTCCTCTCCCAAGGAAATTCGGTAAAGTATGATAAAGAAATTTATCCGTAACCTCTTCTATTGAAAATCCGAACATATAGGTTTGAATATCTGTTTTTATATCATTTAGCTGAACAACCTCTTTGTACTTTGCTGGCGGTATCACAATCCTGATGAAACCTAAAAAAGCTAGTATCATAATGCTTAAGATAACTGCTACTTTGTAGTTTACAATATACTGTAGAAAGGTTTGATCTTTGCTAAGTGAATTACTGTTTGCACTCGTTAATTTAATTATAGCAATGAAACAAATCATATATGCAATTAGATATTGGGCCTTTGGCGTAATTCCAACAACAAAGCTCCCTGCTACAGGAAGGAGCATAATGATATAGCAGATACTTTTATACTTGTTATGAAGCACTGTCATTGAAAGAAATACAGCAATGAAAACAACTATAAAAATGGTTAATATCGTGGTATCCTCTGAAGCTCTTGAATTATCTGCTATATATTTGGTTGTTTGATAATTAAGATAAAAATTACATCGTTCTATCACAAAATTTTCAACAATATAAAGTCCATTCTTCAATTGATCCCAGTAAAAGCAAATTGCGATCCCATAGATGATGCCGAAAATAGTTTCCTTGATGTAAACATGAGTTTTCCAATGATAAAGGGTAAAAACCGCCACAGTCACTAAAAGAATCATGCTGTCTACGTAAATCATGACAGCAGGTATTGCGAAACAATCAATTAAAATGGAAATCATGCTCCACGTTCCAATTAATACGGCAAGCATCTGAAACAGTGCCATTTGCCATGTGCTTTTCGCTTCCCTATCTATCATAATATGAACGGTCTCACCAATCGCAATCCCGCCTTTTACTCTATGTTTCATCTGCTCACCGCCTTTGTGTCCTACCTAATTTTCAATACTTTCTAGTGGGTTTAGTTGTTCGATATCTTCTTGTAAGTGCCCAACCTTAACATACATTAATTTCATTTCCATCTCTGATAAATGGTTCTTCATCCCATCACTAATCGGATTCTCAATCACATCATTTACGTAGATGATTTTGGTGGATCCTGCTCCCATTGCAGTGAAGGAATCTAGCTGTTCCTCTAATATCTCACTTGTAATAAAGAAAAAATCTGTGTATTGTTCATTTGGATGATCAGCGCGATAGCTCAAAAGCGCATTGGCACCTTCTATATTAAGTCGTGCCTGTAAGAGTTCATCCATAGCTTCAAACAAATCCTTTCTCTTAACAATTCTTACTCTTTTACTTTCACCCTGTAACTCATCATACCAGGAAAAATAGTGAATTTGTCCTCTTATCATTAAGGAATACGATAGTGATAACGCACTTTCAAGTAACGCATCAAGATAAGGTAATTTACCCTCATTATTCACATTACACAAATTGATGAAAACTAATACAGCGCAGTTCATTGGCTCACTGTGTTCTTTCATCATCAATTTATCCTGCTTAATACTTAATTTCCAATGAATTTTCTGTAACCTGTCGCCCTCTCGGTAATCACGAATTTCAAATACCTCTGATGGATCATCCCCACCCTTTACGGTAGAATAATAATCGCTATCAATCATCCTATTACTGTGGCTTGATAACACATTTTCACTAATTTCATGTAAATTGGGTAATACCGCTATCTTAACCTTATCTGTGAACTTTTTTTTCAAGGAAAATATTTTGAAATAATCGTAGATTTGAATATCAGTGAGAGAAACTTCCATATTGCCAGCATACCTTGAACTTATGTCACATAAAACTGCCATCTTCGATTTTCCATCAATTGATACTTCGAATTTCTTCTTATGTTGTTTCTGGGTAAAGGCGTTGCGACAAGACAATCGAATACTTAGTTCAGATGCAGGGAATATTGTAGGATTATTGATCCAAACAGAGACTGATATCTTCTCTCCTTTACCTGCTACATGTATGGTAGTCACTAGTTCAGCATTTAATTTGAGATAGGTTATGAACAGCACTCCGAATAGAAAGATTGGTAAGATAACGACTATGATAAAGATCATTCCCATGATGTATTTATCGTATAGTATTGCTAGCAACCCCGCTATTACACAAAATAGTAGGTATCTAATTTTATTTTTAATCATGATAACCTCATTTTTGTGCAATCACTCTGGGTGGCTGAACCATTCGCATAATATCGTCTAACAGGTTATCCACGGTAACATGATTGACTCTAGCCTTTGGCTTTAATACAATTCTATGTGCAACAACATCCTTAAAAATTAGTTTTACATCTTCGGGCACTACATAATCACGGTTACTCAAAAAGGCAGTTGCTTTGATCATATTCATCAGTGCCAAGGTCCCTCTTGGACTTACTCCAAGCTCAATCAAAGGATTTTCTCTCGTCTTTTGCACTAATAAAGTGAGATATTCATAAATGGTATCATGAATAAACACCTCTTCCACCATGTTCTGCATAATAAGGAGCTCTTCCTTATTAACGACTTGAACGATATGATCAAGCGGATTGCTGTTTTGTCTTCCTTTTAATATACCAATCTCACTTTTCACATCAGGATATCCCATCGTAAGCTTCACCATGAAGCGATCTAGCTGAGATTCCGGTAGCATCTGCGTACCAACAGAACCGATTGGGTTTTGCGTTGCCATAACAACAAAGGGCTTTGGTACCTCCCTCGTTACACTGTCGACCGTTACCTTACCCTCCTCCATTACCTCTAAGAGAGCTGACTGTGTCTTTGGTGAAGTTCGATTAATCTCATCAGCCAAAAAAAGATTACAAATAACAGCGCCCTGTTTATATTGAAGACTTTCGCCATCTTTTCCTAATAAATTAAAACCTACCACATCGGTTGGTAGTACATCAGGCGTGAATTGAAGCCGATGATGCTCAAGCGCCATCGCTTTTGAAAATGCCAAGGCTAAGGTTGTTTTACCGACCCCTGGATGATCCTCTAATAAGATATGACCCTTTGCCAAGATGGCGGTAAGTACCTTGCCTATAATAGCCCTTTTTCCTATTACCACCTTATTTACTTCATCCATTATTTGTATTGCTTTCCCTGTGTATATTCCCATTCTGTCCCTCCATGCTTTCGACTTGCCGGCAAGTCTATCTTCATGTGTAATATGCATCTTTTTACACAAATCTAGTACTTTTTCTACATTTAGTTAATTATATCATAATTATGTAAATTTGCAATTGAATTACTAAATTCTGGCTGATATAATAAGACAGTAAAAAATGTTTGGTAAAATAAGTATATTTTGTGAACTATAACGTTTTGACTTGACTTATGTATAGAAATGTTTAGAATAATCATATGAGAATATTATGGAGGTAGCAAGGTGAATCAATCAAAGAAAGCAATCAAAGGGTCACAAAAAGGGTTAGAAAAATCAAAGAATCATGTATCGAAGGCACCAAATCCTAGAGTTATGATTATATCACTCATTGTACTTGTGATACTATTTACCGGGATTATCTCTTTTGAGCAATTCCGAAAAAAAGTGATCTTGACCATTAATGATAAGAAATATGATATGGAAGATATGATGTATTATTTCTACATAACTGAAGCAGAACATTCCTATTATGATCAATTATTCCAGTCTATGGGCGGCGGCAGTTATTGGGACATGCCATATGATGAAGCATCTGGTACCACTGTGCGTGAGTATGCCAAGACTCAATTAATCGATTCAGCTACCTGGAACGAGGTTTTATACCAAGAAGCTATCAAAGCCAATTATTCATTGACTTCCGAAGAGGTTACAACGATTGGAACTCAGGTAAACAGTATTCTCACCGAAATGTTAAGTAAAAAAGCTGTAAAAAAGACTGGCTTAACAGACAAATATTTAAATGAGTATGTTGGTAAGCAAACCTTAGCTACTCGCTATCATCAAGATATCGTAGACTCCTTTGATATTGATGATGCTGCAATTAAAGCTACCTTTGATTTTGCAGATTATAGACAATATGATATTCAACGTCTGTTCATCTCTACGCAAGAGTTGGATGATGAGGGCAATTCCGTTGAACTAAGTGCTGACAAGAAAACTGCAGCATATGATAAAATAAGTGCAATCTATGAGGAAGCTTCAAAAAGCGCTGACTGGTCAACTCTTCTTCCTGAGGACGAAGAAGGATTAACTTATAAAGAAGATAACTTTATTGAAACTGATACTACCTACCCTGATGAATTTGAAGCAATGATTATGGGTATGTCAAATAATTCGGTTAGTGAGATTTACGAAGCTGAAGATGGATACTATATTGTTAAAATGATAGATAACAAGTCAACAGAAAGCTATGATAACGCAGTAGAAACCGCCATTACAGCTGAGGAAACGAAAGCCTTTGATGAATTCTACGATGAAGTTCTTACAAATTATGATGTTAAAGTAAACTACAATAATTTAGATCCAATCACGATGGGTGAAGTTACAATTGTTAAGTAATAAAAGAGAAAAATTGTATTAAAATGATGTAATAAAAAGTATGTAACAATGAAACATTGATAATGTAAAATAGTTTGTGTCTTTGGTAAAAAAAACACCTTCCTGGTAAGAATTAGATAGTAATTCTTATCAGGAAGGTGTTTTTTTATGGCAATTGCAAAGAAACAATTACGACAGAGGTAAAAGTGAAAGACAACCTCAACAGGGATATGGAATTGTAAATGTTGGAATACCGCTTGAATATGGTGCGATATCATAATGTTGAAAGTAAATGACAACGCCTTCTTGCGTTAAATAAAAATTGTCTTCTTCAAAAGACTCTAACACCAGCTGTTGGTAGTTCTCAAAATATGGATTGCTCCCATTCATTATCTCATTTTTTATTTGATCGTATATATTTTGTATTACATATTCTTGATGGTTATTCCTGCAAGAAAAGACATCACTCAATTCTATTCTTTTACCATTTTGTAGATTCCAAGTATCTGAATAACGAATGGTATTTCCATGTGCACCACCTGTATATTCATATTGATCAAAGTATAAACTTAGGATGCAATTTTGATTATAAGTTATCTCATAGTCAATAAAAGTCTCATATTTTCGAACAGGAAAACCATTTGCTACCGAATATTCATATTCCTTAATCGCCATCTGATATAAATTTATAATATTAGTATTTTCATAAATGAATGCTTTTGTTTCATAATAGGCATTTAGCTGCTCTAGAAAGATCTGAAATTGTCCTGAAATAAATTGAGGGGATTTGATGGTGTAAGTTAAAACTATTGTATCTTTGTAATACATATCTTTCTGTAACAAATTTTCTTTTACAATGACATTATATTCAAACATATGCTTCACCCTGGGTAGTTCAATGTATTGTATTATTATATTCAAAACCTATATCCCATGTTCGTATTAAATAACAATGTCTAACCTATACAGGATTTAAATTAAAATAATTCATACAGAAAAAGAGAGTACCTAATCATCTCGATACTCTCTTTTAATTTATTTCAATCATATGTTTTTGGTGGTCTGTACCGTCCTCTCTCTTATTATAGTTTTGAAGTATAACATTAAAGTTTCTGGTGGTTTGTACCTTCCTTTCGATTTATTTTAATAAGTATTTATATCATCCTTCTCTATAGTAGAAGGTTTTTAATGAAACATTTAAATATGACATGAAATTTTCAAAATAGTTTGTTTGAACGTTTTAGAATATTTTCTTTGAAACTTTCCCAATTTACCTACCAACGCCTCCAAATATTATTTTTAAATTTTTCTAAATATTTACTTAAGAACTTTCCTAATGTCATGTACCAGCGCTTCCAAATATTATCTATAACCTTTCTCAAAATTTCTAAAAACTTTACTGATATCATTTACCGGGGCGCTTTCCCATATATTTATAGCATTTCTTGAATATTTCTCAAAAATTTTTCTGATATAATCTACCAGTTCTTCCAGATATATATCTATAACATTTCTTAAATATTTCTCAAAAACTTTTCTGATATTATCTACCAACTCTTCAAAATATTATCTATATACTTTACTAATATTTACTAAAAGTATTCCAAATATTATCTGTGAAAATTTTCTAAAATTATAAAAGAATGTTTCTTAATACTATCTAATTATTTAATACTATCTTATATTATTCAATACATTTAATTATTCAATACATTTATAAACATTTAAAACTGTTTCATACTATTTATTAACGTTTCCAAATATCTTCTTTAAAACTTTTCAGCTGTTATCTTAGATATTTTCTAATATTTTATAAAGCTTTTTTTACCTGGCCCAATGGAATCACTCTCCTTGTTTTTTACTTTTGTGTGATAATTCTTTGTTATGAGCTTATTCTATAACATTATCGTTTATTTGTCAACACTATTTTAATTATATTTTGTCATTGTATATTACGTTTACCTATTTACTGTAATTAACTGTTAATTAGTCAATATATCGTCAATTTTTTTACCAACCAGTAGTCATCAATCCTTCATATTGCCTTACTAAGCTCACAAACTCTGAACGATAACCCCCATTATCATCCCCAAGTCCGGCATTTGCCAAGTAAAGAATGGAATCAATGGTTGTATTTCCTTTATATTCGGAATCTCTGCAAAACATACCAAACTCTGCAACTGCTGCCGCAAAGTAGAAATCATCTGTGAGACTATTACTATTAACTAATGTATTTGCAAAGCTGACTACCTGTTTGATTTCCTTACTTTCGGTACCTGTTGGCTCTTTGTAGCGAAGTCTAACTTCTAGAATCTCATTTATGAATTCCTTCTTCAATGAGGTTTTTTGGTATTGGTACTTTAATTCCTTTGAAGAACTCTCTACCTGAACTTCTCCCTTCGCGGGTACAATTTCATAAATAGCCGTTACATTGTGTCCTGCTCCAAGTTCTCCTGCATCTACTGTATCATCTTCAAAATCTTCATCTTTTAGTGCTCGATTCTCATACCCTATGAGTCGATATGATTCCACTGCATAAGGATTGAATTCTAACTGAATTTTTACATCCTTTGCAATTGTTAACAATGTTCCTGACATTTCATCCACCAGAACCTTTTTGGCTTCCTTCGGTGAGTCAATATAAGCGTAATTACCATTCCCCTTATCTGCCAATAATTCCATCTTATTATCTTTTAAATTGCCTGATCCAAATCCAATGACACTCAGGAAAATATCATTTTCTCTCTTTTCTTCTATAATGCTTTCTAATTCACCCTCCGATGAAGGCCCCACATTGAAGTCACCATCTGTAGAAAGGATAACACGATTATTTCCCTTGTGAATGAAATTCTTTTCTGCCAAATGGTAAGCCTTTTCGATGCCTTCTGCCCCTGCGGTTGAGCCACCTGCACTCAAAGAGTTCAGGGCATCAAGAATAATTTCTTTGTCATTTCCGGGTACACCATCAATTACCACACCGGAACTTCCAGCATAAACCACAATGGATACTCTATCATTTTCACCAAGTACTTCGACCAATTGAGAAAAAGCGTTCTTTAGTAAAGGAAGTTTATCTTCCTCCTCCATAGACCCAGATACATCAATCAGGAAAACCAAATTGCTTTTTGGTAATGTGTCTAAGTCTACCTCTTTGCCTTGTAATCCAACTGTTAATAAATAGTTCTCTTCATTCCATGGGCATTTACCTATCTCTGCATTGATAGAAAATGGTTTCTCTCCACTTGGTTTTTTATAATCATAGGAAAAGTAATTTAACATTTCTTCAATTCTTACGGCATCTTTCTCCGGAAGTATTCCATAATTAATATTTTTTCTTAAGTTTGTGTAAGACGCGGTATCTACGTCAATAGAAAAGGTGGATAATGGCCGCTCGGTAATGTCTTTAAACACATTTTCTATAAACTCTGCATATTCCTCTGTATTTGTTTCAGAATATATCATCGGACTCTCTGCTGTACTGCTATCTTTCATCGTAGTGGTATCTGATACATTATCTGTAAGCTCATTATTTACACTATAACCCTCTTCCACAGAAGCTGTTTCTAGGGAATCTGCTTCCTGGGAATCTTCTGCCTCTGGATATAATTCTGCATCAGAATAATCTGTTTTTTCATCACGCATGGTATCGTTATTCTCATTATTAGTCATACTATTGCTATCTTTTTTCTTACAACCTGTTAGCATTACTGTTAGTACTAGTATAAAGATGAGTATTAATGATATTTTTTTTCTCATAAAAATTCCTCCCAAGGTCTAATTATTACAAAGGTTCCGGCCGGTTTCTTTGTTTTACAAATATTAGACGATATTAAAGGAAATAAGTTCCATTTAATAAATGCTTGCACTGACGAGCTAATTTGTCTATGATAAAGAAGGAAGTGTTACCAAAAGAAAAGAATAGGAGAAAACAAGATGATCAACACTATCGTTTTAGATATTGGACAGGTGCTTGCTGAATTTCGCTGGGAAGCGTACCTGAAAGATTGTGGGTATAATGAAGAAACTAGGCAAAAGGTGAGCAAGGCAACCATATTAAGTAAGGTATGGTGTGAGGTTGATCGGGGCGTACTTAGTGAGCAAGAAATCGTAGCCATATGCTGTGCGCAGGAGCCTAGTGTGACACAGGAGATAACTACACTTTTTGATAATTTTATAGAATTGGTTCAAGAATATGATTATTCAGAAAATTTTGTAAGGCAACTCAAGGAAAATGGTTACAAGGTGTATCTTCTATCTAATTTTGGTAGAAGTTTTCTAGATGTAAGTAAGCATTTTAAATTTATCAAATATGTAGACGGCGGTGTTATATCGTTTGAAGTGAAACACATTAAACCAGAGCCTGAAATTTATAATGATCTCCTAGAAAAATATCATATTAATCCGAAAGAAGCATTGTTTCTTGACGATTTAAAAGATAACCTAGATGCAGCAAGTCAACTTGGATTTCATACCATACAAGTATCAGTTTTTGAAAAAGCACTAGAAGAATTAAGAGCACTCGGTGTGAAGATATAGAGCTACTTATGGGAGAAAATGCTCTGCATTTCTCCCACAAGGAACCAAATGTTAATCAAAACGGTAGGTATAAAGATTATCTCCATCCACAACATGAAGCATATAATCTTGTATTATGTCGATCTCATCACGCAAATAGTAGATAGGCCTCTGAATTTCATCTGCTACCTTAATGAGGTCTTCCATGGAATTAAGTTCATACGTTTGAAGGTAATCATGCTCTGTTTTGTTAAGAAGCGCAATCATACGGCTTCCATAATTCTTGATTAGCTTTTTTGCCTTGGCTTTTAGTATGTCATATGAATTTGGTGCTTCTGTTACCAGAACAATAACAATAATTCCTGTAATAGAGGCAAAAATCAATATGCTAAATAGAATAATATTATTTCTATTGGTTACAATTGGAATATCATTGAAAATCGTTATACTGTCACTAATTGATGGAGTACTTTCTTTATTAATGCTAAAAACATCTTGTAAAAGTGGTATCGTAATCGTTGCACTAATTGGTGTACTTAATTCGCCGTTTTCAGATTTTATGAATAAATTTCCTTCCATACTAACCAATACTTCTGATGATAATTCCATACCTGTAACTGTACTTGCTTCAATAGCAAAAGCTTCGTAGTCTTCCAACCTAAGATTTATATTGAACTCTTCATTAAAATAACCATCCTGATTAAGTACATTTGTTTCCTCTGTCAATGGGTAAGTTTTCGACCAATTAACAACCTTACTCTCTGCATCATTTTTATAACCAATTACCTTGGCTGTTGTCCGATATACCAACTCTACTTCAGCTTCTTTTGATCCTTGGAATTCTGTTCCAAATTTAACCTCAATATAGTCTAATAGAAGCTTTGAATAGTCGATTCCTTCTCCTTGGACAGTTCCTTCGTAAACTGTATTTTCATGAATATGTACGTTATATTCCACTTTTGGTTGACATGTATACTGATAGAGTACTTGTTCCTCTCTAATCACCTTATTAGCTGTTATCTCCTGATATATCTTTATTCCTAAAAAAGAAATGGTGCACACAAGAACAACCATTATTCCTATCTTAACTCTTGTATCTAATTTTATCTTTCTATGTATTTTAGTTCCCATATCAATCTCCTATCTGAACTTTATGAATCAAACATAAGTAATATATAAAAGACAGCAACAAGCAGGTGGAGATGTACTCAACCTGCTTATTGCATTATTAATTAAAAGCTTATCCGTTATAATTTGAAGCCTGATTAATTAGTTGATAAGAGTCTATTCGTAGCAGTAAGAGGAGCATCTACACCTACATTGAATTGATCCCAAAGGAAATCAACGGTTATTTTAGCTGTTTCATTCTGACTGAAAGCATCAATAGTAGTTTTATCTTGTCTAGTAGTGGCAACACCAGAACCAGAGATTTTACCAGTTGTAAAGTGACCTTCAGCATCAGGATCCATAGCAACTGCAAAGTATATATCCATTCTGTTCTCGTCAGGATAAACAAACAGATTTTGAGTTGCTGTTACCGTATTATATAATTGTGGTAAATACTGAATGCGAAGGAATTTCACTCCACCTACTGTAAAGATAGCATCAGCTGGTAAGGTATCACGTCCTAAATCTGCAAGAACATCAACATGATCTTGTCTATTATCCTGTTGTGTATCTGAATATTCTCTCAGAACATGAAGAGCAATACCTATCATGTTTTTAGTTTCATAATTTACACTATCATTTCCTCCATCTATGGAAGCATTAATTCCGCTAAGTTTTGCGGTAAGTGTTCCCATGTTTGCGATATCAGCCTGGAATACCTGAGCATAACCTGGATATAAATTGTCTAATTTGATTTCAATTGTATCTGCCAAAATAGTACCTGTTTCTGGACCAAATTCATAAGCGTTATTAAATTTATTTGTTAAAAGTCTCTCAGGACTACCACTCAATATAGCATCAAATGTTGTATTCGTATAACCTTTGATTAATTCTGTATACGCCGCTAGTCTTGTTGGATCAGCGAGAATATTGTGATTGGTACGTTGATTCGCGCCTCCTCCAAAGTAATAATTCGTAGTGGTAGGATTATCAACAACTTCAGTCACGCCGTCAATAATGGACCATCCAGTTTCATCATCAGTATAGTCATATTGTCCGTACAGTGCTAAATCTAAAAACTTAACCTTTAACTCACCAGTCGATACAGTGGTTTTAATATCCAATTTGTCGGTCCAATATGCATAACCAGTACCCATAAGTAACATTGATAAAACTAAAATTCCTGCAATAAAACGTCTTCTTTTCATTTTTTATTCTCCTTATAAATTATTTGGTTATTTCATAACCTTTTATCATTATATCCGTTGCTCTTTGCAGTTTCATCACTCCTGAGTCTACTCTGTATCAGCTTTCGGTTGATATCTATACTCCTAAAGTAGTAGTCTAGCTCCTGGTTAATATCTTGATTGAACCGCCTAATACTCCACCCCATCTGGTTTCTTTTGTTCTCTCGTCTTAACCCATAAGGTTGGAACACCCAGTTTCGGAATAACCTTAACCAAGGTACCCCTTACCTCATTTGGTAGGACTAATCTAGTATCTTCCGATGAATTATTATCTCCCTTTGTTTGAAAACTCAGGTTGCCATCCTTATCCTCTATCACTTCAAGAATCCGATGCGTAATTAAGATATCATCTCTGGCAAATTGAATGATATCTCCTTCTTTTAGGTTATAGATGTCATCTTCCTTTGCTTTCTCAATTATAATAACATCACCTTCATAAATCAAAGGCCTCATACTTCCTGTTGCAATGACAGATGGATATACTGGGAAAACACCAACAATAAACCAAATAAATGCTACTGAAGAAGCAAGCGTTACCGTCCATCCTGCTATATTAGCAAGAGATTCCTTCGGTACCCATTTATGTTGCCTTAGATGTTCATATTTACTTGTAATATAATATGTTTCTATTATCGGAACGGACATGCTAATTACACCTTCTGTAATCCATCGTAGACTCGGTATTATAGGGAACATATGTAAAAATCCTGTTGTTATTCCTGCATAAAGTATAGAAGCCGTAGGACCTCCATAGAGAGCAAAATAAGACAATAATATATTTATACATAACTGAGGCCCTAAATTTTCCGCAAAAAATGTCATGAATCCCTCCAATCCATTGATAGGAAAGATAGACTCTATTCTCATATTGCTTATCGTAATTATACAAGTTACAAAATAAAAGACTTTATTGCTCCCTTTGCACCCTTTTCTACAATATGTACTCAAACAGTAGGCTCGAACCAATTCCTTAGCTACCAACTCCGGTCCAATCAATATCAAATTATTTTTAATTCCCTGAAAGCTTAAGTCGTATGGACTTTTTCCAATTTCATCAATTAGTAAACCCGCCAATAACCGACATCCAATCAATAAGGTTACGCAAATAAATACATCAAATAATAAAGAATCTTGCCTCTTTATTTTTCCTATCGGATGAGTTCTTGGAATAAGAAACCACATGAAAATGCAAATGATGCCCCATAATATGGGCATCAAATTGCTCTGAATTCTCATTTTAGGATAGAGACTAGATAACGGAGAATATGGTAATGCAGATATCATTATCATTAAAGTGATTAATATAATACTTGTGATGCGAAACTTTCTTTGAACAATTATTGTTTTCATT
>Ga0209511_1002631_pt1 | contig 14508 bp, 16 predicted proteins | sample SSSSmetaG_FD_184141 | JGI IMG/M metagenome (GOLD analysis project Ga0209511, IMG submission 184141) | Glacier valley bacterial and archeal communities from Borup Fiord, Nunavut, Canada, to study Microbial Dark Matter (Phase II) - ​SSSS... | ecosystem: Environmental > Aquatic > Freshwater > Ice >...
TTGGACGAATTGGGCTTAATTCCCGCGCTGCACATGCTAACCGAGTCATCACAACCAATCGTGGTCAGCATGACTTTAGACGGCAAGGTGCGCCGACTGAATGAGCCGCTCGAACTGGTGCTGTTTCGAAGCGTACAGGAAGCGCTTTTGAACGCACAACGGCACAGCCACGCCACACAAATTCGCGTGGAGGTGATGATTCAAGCCGACAAAATACGGCTGACTGTAGAAGATAATGGCTGCGGCTTTACGCCTCCCATGCGGTTTGAGAACTTTGCTGCTACAGGCCATTACGGGTTGATTGGCATCGATGAGCGGGTCAAGCAATTAAACGGCACGTTCACGATTTCGAGTCATCCTGGACAAGGGGCACAACTTGTTATTGAGCTGCCCATCTCTGAAACGCAGCAGCCGGACGGAATAGTGCGTGATCCGGTGTGCAGCGCGTTAATCGCACCACAGCAAGCCTATGCGAGTACCGTGTATGGCGGGCAGCGCTATTATTTCTGCTGCCCGGTCTGTCAGGGCGCGTTTCAAAATGCTCCGCAAGTCTATATACCCTACGGATATAGATAGGGATGGGTGGGTTGAGTCGTTTGCTCGACGGACTCGGCAATCAAGACGGGTGTGTCGTGTTGATCAACGCTTTGTACGACAAATTTTCCCTTGACATGTACCCAACTATCCTGCGTTAACTTCGCAGCATCTGCTGTTTGAACGATGACACCTAGCGCACTGGCATCAGCGACACAGCAGCTAATGGCAAATCGAGCAATCATAAATTGGGGTTTACCATCAAAACGAATGTCACGATACACAAAACCGATCAAATCAGCCGGTTGTCCGGTGAATTCATTCATGCCACTTGACGAATTGAAAGCACGCACCCAATCAAGCACATTCCGATCGGCGGGTGATACGTTGAATTGAGAAGTCTGTTGTCCTTGACTGCTGAATTGCGTGCTTAAACCGCTGGTCTTTACCGCCGCCGCACCCAGCGGTTTGGAGGGGATGATCAGCCCCATAAGAAGTGGAATGCTGACAATTCCCAATTTTAACCAGGAAGGTGCTGAGGCATGAGTGTGACCTGCATGAGCGTGTTCTGTGTGCTCATGTATGTCGTGTTCGTGTGCTTCATGCGAATGTTCAACGCGCGTCTTCAATAAATCAGTGATGCGGAATATGCCCAGCGTCAAAAACAGGATCGTACTCATCCATGACAGCCAACCAAATCGCTCGTTGATGTAAAAATAAATACGTCCCGACAACATGTTGTCCAGGAAGTACAATCCGGTAAAGAGCAAAAGACTCGCTTGTAGCCATTGACGTGTACGGACCATGTTAAAACTTCACATTCAGGTTAAGCCATATACCGGCCAGGACGGAAATGAGAAATGGGAGCACCACCAGATAGAACACGGTACGCCGCCGAAACATGCCCATGTACATCGACGTTGTTTTGATGTCAACCATCGGGCCAAAGGTCAAAAAGGTGAGGATTGAGCCAGTCGTAAAGGTACGCGCAAAAGAGAGTGCTAGAAAAGCATCAACCGTGCTGCATAGCGATAACACAAAGGCCAATCCCGCCATCACCAAAACAGAATTGACTGGATTGTTGGCAAGAGCACGAAGGGCTTCCTGAGGAATGAGCGTTTGCATCAGTGCTGCCAACAGACTTCCGACAATGAGAAAACGCCCCATCTCAAAAAATTCCTCGCCAGCCAACGTGATCGCTTTTTTGAGACCAGGGAGTAACGTCATTCGCTGTGATGGAATAACGATAGCTTCACTTGACCCACCACCAATGAGCGCCATCGCTTCAGGTCTTATCACACGCTGCGGCTGATGCTGAAAATTGAACAACAAGCCGATACTGACCGCCATCACCCAACTAATCACATAACGTCCGACTAATATCGGTCCGAAGCCGAAGGCAGCGTAAGTGCTTGCCAACACAATCGGGTTCATCACTGGTGCTGCCAGAAGAAATGTGATACCGACCGAAACTGGCAAGCCTTTTTGATACAAACGACGGGTGACCGGAACAACGCCGCATTCGCATACCGGAAATAGGAAGCCAAGCATACTGCCAACAAGTGTTGCGGCAATTGGATTGCGCGGGATCAGTTTCACAATATCATCGTTCGTGACGAATGCCTCAATGAGACCGGAAATGAGCGTACCCAACAGCAAAAACGATACAGCTTCAATGAAAATGCCAAGGAAGCGCGTGCTGAAGGTGGTAATTAGCGTAAAAATGTCCATAACTATCCTTGGAAATTGGCGCTTGTAACGTCTTTAGCTTGTCTGAAACTCTAATCACATTTGCCAAATGCTACCTGTTCTACAAGAACATGAAAATACGCCGAATGGCGTGTTGCATAAACAAGTTTTTATTGGTAGAGCCTATCGACAAAATAAATTGAGAAAGTTATTGTTCAAAGTTGGAAAGCACAGGAGGGGCTAAATGCCTAAAGCGAATCCACTCGAAAAACTGGCGTTGTCTTCACTGATCGTGCTCAGTTTTGCAGCTTATGTACTACACGAACGATTAAGCAAAGCGCAGAATGATATGGTGCCATCTGGTCGCGGCTTTCGTCAGCATGACGACACCAATGGGTCGAGTATTCTTCCACGCCCTATCCGCCAATCACCAACCTTTCCGGGCGCAGTACCTACCTCAATAAACCCACATGACGTAATTTCGCCAACCCGTGTTAACAGCACCCTGTATCAGGATGGGGCTTTTATTGGAAATGTAACCGACGCGCTTTACGGTAATGTACAAATCAAGACTACTATTCAAGCTGGCAAGATCATGGAGGTGCAGTTTCTGGACTATCCTCATGATCGCCGCGTTTCGCAAGAGATCAACGCGCAAGCAATGCCATCTCTCAAACAGGAAGCGATCCAGGCGCAAAATGCACGAGTCGATTTCGTAACGGGTGCCACTTTGACCAGTCAGGCATTCGTCCAATCGTTGCAATCAGCGCTCGATAAAGCGAATAAGCAACCTTAGTAGAATAGGCAACAAAATCGTTCTAAAGGATGATTGATAATCCACCCAAAGAAGGATGCGCCAACACTGCTTAAGTCTTAGACTGCAAAATTGACCCATTTGATCTAAATCTGAGCGTAGAAAGAAAATTATGCTGGTACAAGACCCCGTTTGTGGCATGAAGCTCGATCCAATTCAGGCAAACCAAACATCAAAATATCAGGGGCAAACCTACGTCTTTTGTTCAGTAGGCTGCAAAACAGCCTTCAATAAAAATCCCGCCGAATTCTTGAACAGCTCGAAAACGAGTACCCTTACAGAAAAAGCGCCTAAGCCCCCTTTACCGTTCATTGTTCGGCTTGTTCACATTCTATGGTTTGTGTTACGTGCGTACATCGATTACCGCAATTTTGTCCGGCTCATGCCTGAAATACAGGTGAAAACTCAGGTCCCTAAGCAGTTTGTGGATCAGTTGTTGAAGCTCGGCCCAACATTCATCAAGATTGGACAAATTCTCAGCACACGACCGGATATTTTGCCACAGGAATACGTCAGAGCACTCGCTATTTTGCAAGAGCGCGTGCCGCCTTTCGTCTTCGACGATGTGGCACGCACAGTGCAAGACACTTTTGGTCAGGACATCAAAACACTTTTCCGCTCATTTGATGAACAGCCTGTCGCCTCTGCATCCTTGGCACAGGTACATTTTGCGGTACTAACCGATGGCACTGAAGTCGCCGTAAAAATCCAGCGTCCTCATATTCAAGAAGTCGTCAATCAGGATATGACAATCCTGGCATGGCTGCTGCAAATGCTGCACCGCCTGTTCCCGAAGCGTATAGAACGATTAAATCTGGTGAACGGGTTTGATGAATTCAAACGTTACACCCTCCATGAATTGAACTTTTCGCTCGAAGGCAAAACATTGGAACAATTTCGAGCGAACTTCCGTGGGTGGGATGACATCGTTTTCCCAAAGGTTTTCTGGGAATATACCGCACCTAAAATCCTCACCATGTCACGCGTGTCGGGGCTGCGCTTGAGTGAAGTTTTAACCACCTTTTCTATGGAGCAACGGCGCAAGCTCAACCAACGTATCATCGAGATGGAAATGAAGATGTTCGTCTCCGATGGCTTTTTCCATGCCGATCTGCATCCCGGCAATATCTTCTTCCAACCAGACGGCAAAATCGTCGTTTTAGATGCAGGCATGTACGGTGAACTGACCGATAGCCAACGCGATAGATTTTTACTGTACATGCTGGCTGTCTCACAAAAGCAGACGCGCCGCGCGTTTTACCATTTGATCCAACAGACTCAACGCCTGAGCTGGGCAAACGAAGAAGCGTTCTATCGGCAATTTAAGGTGTTCGCTGACACATTTTATCGCAGCACGCTGTTAGAGATGAGTTTCGCGCGCGTTTACCTCAACTTCTTTCTGCTCGGCGCAAAGTTTGGCTTTGTCTTTCCAAGCGATTTGTTGCTGCACGCAAAAGCGATCACGACCGCCGAAGCGCTTGCGTTCACAATGGTGCCTGATCTAAACTTTGTCGCAGTGATCAGGCCGATCATTGCACGTGAGTTTTTCCAGCGCGCCTTCGAGTTCCCTCGCTTGCAGCGAAAAGCGCAGCAAATCTTGCCAGAACTGCTCCTCATGGGTGAACTTCCACCACAAGATGTTCAAGAAGACTATCCAGAGGAAGGCTCAACCAACTTTTTATGGACAACGGGCGTGAAGATGCTGTCCACAAAGTTGAACGAGTTTGAACAATCTGCCGGATTGATGAAAGCCGTTGCGAATCCCTACACGCGGAAGATTCTAGCAGATCACTATACAACAGCTCAGATAGACGAAATCCTTGATCGCACCTGGCTGCGCTATCTCGATTTGGAACCTTCCATTCCTGCTCAAAAGACCTTCGGCGCTCGATTTACGGTTCATGCCGCCGCCGCGATCATCGCCTTGTACGAAGCCTTGACCGCCATTGGTCAAACCAAAGAAAATGCCACCGACCTTATCAATCAAATTGCCTGGGAAGTGTATACCGTCATGGCCGATCTGCCCTGGTTTGCGGGCGGCACATTCACTCAGGATGGCTTTCAGCGCCTCAAACTCGCAACAGACGCCTTCCGCACCTTTCCATTTGGTTCTCCGGCCTATCTTTGGCAAGATGTCGATGCAGGCGAAGGAGTCGTCGGATTTGATTGTTTACGGTGTCCAGTGGCTGAGTATTTTGCATCGCATCATCTATCCGAGCTGTGTGTTCAGACATTCTGTGAGCTTGACTACCCGCTGGCTAAACAGTGGGGAGCCACTTTGGAGCGCACGGGAACTATTGCTAGTGGCGCGCCTCGATGCGATTTTCGCTGGCGTCATACGCCGCCAAATAAAACACCCAACAGGCTTATCTCGCCAGATGAGATCACAGGCGGCATTCCTGAGCCAACTTGATAAATCGTTGATGAAAACGCAAGTCACTGGTCAGCTCCGGGTGAAAAGCCGTTGCCAACAGATGCCCTTGCTGAACTGCGACAAGTTGCCCGTCGTGAAGGCGCGCCAACACGCTCACTTTAGCACCAACAGACACAATCAGGGGCGCACGAATGAATATGGCGGCGTAAGGCTGCGCATCCTGATCAATCTGAATAGTCTCGACAAAACTGTCGATTTGTCGTCCAAAGGCATTACGCCGCATCGCTATATCCATTACGCCCAGATGCGGTGCTTGCCCCTCGATTTCGCGCGCCAGCAAGATTGCGCCAGCGCAGGTGCCCCAGGTTGCTTTCTCAGCAGCAAATGCACGCAGCGGTTCCATCAAGCCAAAGCTGTCAATCAGCCTGCGCAGCGTGGTACTTTCACCGCCAGGAATAATTAGCCCGTCCAAACCCACAAGTTCAGCGGGCAACCGCACTTCTACCGCTATCGCCCCGGCTTTTTTCAACGCGGCACAGTGTTCGGCAAAGTCGCCTTGCAGCGCCAGGACGCCGATACGGGTCATCTTCTATCGTTCCTTACTGACCGCGTCCGGCCAAGCGATCCAGGTCAGTCAAGCTGCTGACGTTGATACCGACCATCGCTTCGCCCAGATTACGACTTACTTCAACCAGGATTGTCGGGTTGTTGTAGTGCGTCACCGCTTTGACGATAGCCGCCGCGCGTTTGACCGGGTCACCGCTCTTGAAAATGCCGCTGCCCACGAACACACCATCCACCCCTAATTGCATCATCAAAGCCGCATCTGCTGGAGTTGCCACGCCTCCCGCCGCGAAGTTGACGACGGGCAAGCGTCCCAATTGGGCAGTTTCAACTACCAGGTCATGCGGCGCTTGAATCTCTTTCGCGTAAGTGTACAGCTCGTCCTCGTCCATACTGGTCAAGCGGTGAATTTCGCTAATGACTGTGCGCGCGTGCCGCACCGCTTCAACCACATCGCCGGTACCAGCCTCGCCTTTGGTGCGGATCATCGCTGCACCTTCCGCGATGCGGCGCAGTGCTTCACCAAGATTACGGCAGCCGCACACAAATGGTACTTTGAATTTATGTTTGTTGACATGGTGCGACTCGTCAGCAGGCGTTAACACTTCGCTCTCATCGATGTAATCAACGCCCAGCTCTTGCAGGATTTGCGCCTCAACGATATGTCCGATACGACATTTCGCCATGACCGGGATCGTCACTGCCTTGAGAATACCCTCGATCATTTCGGGGTCGCTCATGCGTGCCACGCCGCCTTGCTTACGAATGTCAGCCGGGACACGTTCAAGCGCCATCACTGCACACGCACCCGCGTCCTCGGCGATCTTGGCTTGCTCAGGTGTTACCACATCCATGATCACGCCGCCTTTGAGCATCTGCGCCAAGCCACGCTTGACCAATAGGGCTTGTTCTGGAGGTGTATTGGCGTCGATAATCGGGAGTGCGTTATTACGAGTGTTATTCAGCGTGTCCATATCATTTCCTTCGATAAGATTCCAAACGGTTTGTTAAAAGTTGAATATCTAGCGCAACCGATTTGTACTGGCTACGACGGCAGTGCAAGCTGCATAAATGCTGTTGGATCGGTCATTATACCATCGACTGACACCTCCCAATGAATGTGCGGTCCCGTGCTTCGCCCACTGCTACCGCTCAGGCCGATCACATCGCCTTGTGACACCAATTGACCGGGCACCACATAGCGTCGTGAAAGATGAGCATACTCGCTGTAAATGCCCCAGCCATGATCGATCACAATGCTGTTGCCATGAATATCCATTTGACGCGATAGAACAACACGCCCACTGGCGGCTGCTAAGACGGGGGTTCCAAGGGCAGCGTGCATGTCTTGCCCGGCGTGACGTCTGGCTATGCTGCCATTGTAGAGGCGCTTTGTACCAAACGGTGATCCAGGCGCACCCACTAGTGGGAGTACCCATTTGTTTTCCCAATAGCGTGTTGGCGTGATCATGCTGTAGGCACTTGCCAAGCGCGCATTCTCGTTGGCTTCTACATCATCCCGCAATAGATATGCCAGATTTCCAGGGAGGGTGACGATTTCACTGATGAACTGTCCAGCAGCAACCGTGAAAGTACTGTTCCAGGTGATAACGCTGCCTGACTTAGGAATCATGACGATGGAGAGCGGGTAATCTCTGATGGGTTGATCCATAGGTACTGCGAGCAAGCAAGCAGTGCCCTGAGTGACAGGAAAGCAAGCATAATCATGCCCCATCGCTGTAGCAGTGGCACTCGTCAAGTCAGTGCCCGTAATCAATACAACGCCGACTTGTCCCTGATGGATTAAGGTAAAAGCAAAACGAACGCTGATACTGTCTGCTGCTGCAACGCGCGGAACTGCCAGCAAGACGAGCGCCAGCCAAGCCATTTTGCACACTGTTTTTGAAATCTTCAAGGACATCTCAATCCACCCATTTTCTATCAGTCGCCAACGGCTCAGTGTTTATATTGCTGCCGCTGCCACAATGCAATTCCCACAAAGCTAACTACTCCCATCAACAGCGCCGTCAACCAGTGCCAGGGGTGTGGTTTGCCCATCAAAAATATCTCGGCAACGGTGTAACCGCCTAGCGTTCCTAATACGGCAGCCATCCATCGATTGCTGCTGTCGAAATTCTTGAAATCACGCTGTCCCTGCACTTTTTTCTTCAAAGCCAGCTCCTCAAATTACTTATCAAGGCTTACATGCTAATGGTGGAGTCCTGAACAGAAATCAACTTTCCAGCACGGTATATCCATAGTCGAACGGCAAATTTGGTTCGCATGTGAAAACTTGTCGGGTAGCTGTACCGTCCGCCTCCCTGGTTCACGGCCATCCCATCCTGAGTGCCACTTTTCATGCCTGATGCGCTGATCGAAACGCTGACCTTGACATCCGTAATGGGTTGCCCGTCGCTTCGAGCGAGCTGCACAATGAGTTGTCCATCTCCCGTTCTTGGCGGATTTGGGTTGGTCGTCAGGCTGATTTTTATATCCTCGGTGGAATCAAAACTTACGCCCGATGAACACCCCGTCGCCATGATGCCAAGCAGGCACAATAACCCCAACAAACCGTAACGGAAATACGCCCGACGCCTCATTGAATTAGGCCACCGTCAACGAGAAATCTTGTGTTTTCAGCGTTTTTCCCGCACGATTTACAAAGATCCGCAAGGTATAACTGCCCTTAGCATGGAGCGTGACTGCCCGTGTGTAGCGACCTTTGCCTTGTTCCGCAGCCTGCCCGTCTTGGGTATTCATGGTCATACTGGACATTCCCAACGAGACCTCGACATCAGCGCCTTGCAAAGGCTGACCATCAACATCCACCACATCGATCACAAACTGCCCGGAGCCAACCAGCAATTGCTCAGGAAGCGTGCTGAGTAGTATTTTCACATCCTTGTTGGCAGGAATGCTGCTATTTGCCGTTGAACAGGCGGCAAAGCCGATAAGCAGCAACAGAAAACACCCTATCTGAGCCGGTTTACGAATCATTTTCCCAAACCTCGAAATTGACCTGCTTCAAGCGCACTTTATTATCACGGTTCGGCAGCAGAGTTTCTATACGCCGAATGGCGTGTTTACAAGTTGGCCGTCATATGACATGATCGGCGGCTGTTTGGAAAGCGTCTCCTGAAGAATGGTGTTGAGGGCCGGTGGCAATGGTCAATGTGACGGTATGGCTGGCGTTTTTGGCGGGCTTTTTATCCTTTGTCTCACCCTGCGTTTTGCCGCTTATCCCGGCCTATATCACGTATATGGGTAATCGTGTCACTGCCGAAGTTTCAGTAGGTGCTGTGACGAGGACAAATACTTTCTACGAAAAACCGCATGTGCGCTACCAAATGGCGCTGCATGGCATCGCGTTTGTTGTTGGTTTCATGTTTGTATTTGTCGTTTTCGGATTGGCAATTACCGCTGGCACGCAAAGGCTATCGTCTTCTTTTTATGAATTGCAGCGCGTGATCATTCCGCACGTAGGCGGCATTTTGATTATCCTATTCGGCCTTCACTTTATCGGGCTGATCGCAGCACTGCTGCATCGGTTGGAAAGCTGGTCCGATTTAGCACGACTTGGAAAGGTCGGCATCTATATCAGACGTGGAACCGGGTGGTTGCAAAGTGTCTTATACGCCGATACACGCTTTCAAATGACTACTCGGCGCAGCTATGGTCTGCTCAGTTCCAGCATGATGGGCATTATTTTTGCAGCAGGTTGGACACCTTGCATCGGACCCATCTACGGCACCATCCTGACGATGGCGGTTAGTGGGAGCAGCCTTCCCCAGGCGGGCGGCTTGATGGTTATGTATTCCCTGGGGCTAGGCGTACCCTTTATCATGACCGCCGTGGCGCTGGATCGCACGCAAGGACTTTTGAACCGGTTTAAGCGTCACTTGCGCGTCCTGAAAGTGGTTAGCGGTGCCTTCTTAATCGGCATTGGTGTCCTGGTGTACACGGGTGATTTGCAGCGTATTTCGCAGTTCGGCGCCACAAACTCAACATTTACTTACCGGTTAGAGGAATGTATGGTCAGCGTTGCAAGTGGAAATTCGCCATTAGGCGATCTCAACAAATGCATGACCACCTCATAAGATTCAGCCACCCGCAAACTGTGTCCCCATCAATTTGACAAGGACGTTAACAATTGCGGGATCAGTGCCAACGTAGAGCACAAGCAGCTTGCCTTGCTTGTAGAAGTGCGGCGGCGCGCTCCATGAAATCATGCGAGCATGAATCGTGCCCCCATCAGGTGAAATTTCCGCAGTCTGTGCATCAGCGGCTGACGTATCGGCATACTCAAAAATCTGAATCTCACCGCCAGTGATTGTCACGACATGGCCGCTGCCGCCAAACAGCGTCGAAACCCGTTTGTCAGTCGGCACGCCTCCTACCCCATTTGCGCGCAAGGCAATCAGCAAAGCAGGGTAATCAGTGACAACAACTTGAGGCGCGTAAACGGATGTTGCGGCACGAAGCGTGGTTTGCGCCGCCTTTGGATAATGAGACACAGCGCCACTTGGGAAATTCGTGATGAATTGTAGAACCCACAGCACGACCAGCAGCATGTACAACACTGCAATCACTCGAAAACGTTTCATTGCCCGAGTCTATGCCTCGGCTGTCGAATGTGCAAGTTTTTCGCGCAGGGCTTGTGCTGTCTCCCGTAAATTCTGGTCAACAATCGGCAAAGTGAGCCAGGTCACTGCAAAGCCAAAGGCCAGTCCGCTGATCAGCCGCATCCACGAATTGAACGAGCCGAACGCATCGCCCACATAAAACCAGACAGGCAACGCATTTTGGGTAAGATTAGCTAACCACTGATTATCGTAGCGGAAACCGCTCGTTAAGCCACCGCTCAGATCGCTGAGGAAGTGTGTGCCGCCATCAACTGCCATCGGGATCAACAAGAGCAGCGTGCTCACCAAGCCCAGCTTTTTAACGGTGCGTCGGCGTACCCATCCAAACAGCAAAACCGTCAGCCAGACGCCGCCATACAAAGACACCATGCGATCCGACCAGGCCACTTTCCAGCCTAACTCCGCATTGCCGATGAAAGCACGCAAAGCCAGTATATCCGTCGCCGCATTGCCGGTCAGCGGCAAAGGCAACTGTGCCATAGTGTACATGGGTTGCGTGCCGAACATGAAAAATGATCGCTGGGCCATCTGATGGCACAAAAAACTGTAGATGAAGTAGATCACCTGCGCTGGACCGACCAATCCCAGGTGCATGAACACTGGCGCGAAAAACGGCGCGAACACTACGATCCCGTACACCAGCAAGACCAGTCCTATCCAATGCTCCAATGCCCACGCAGTAATACGTGTCACAGTAATCGCGCGCTGCGCGTGTAGATCGGTTCTGCCAATCAATGTTCGTTCAGTCATTGCGTGCTCCGCTCGATTAGCCTTGGCGGTCCGCTGCCGCCAGCTTGTCCAAATAAGATTGCAAACTGGCTTCGGTCAGCGGACCCACATTTTGATCGATCAATCGTCCTTTCGAGTCGATGAAGTACGTGGTAGGCAACCCCGGCACCTGATAGCCTTCTACGGCTTTCCATTGTGTAGTCTCCAGCAGAATGGGAAAGGTCAAGTTGAGTTCTTGTACATACTGACGCACCGCCCGTACATCTTCACCAGCGTTCACGCCGATAACGACCACGCCTTTTGAGGCAAGGCGCGTATAGGTGGCTTGCAATAATGGCATTTCCTCTCGGCAAGGCGGACACCAGGTGGCCCAAAAATTGAGCAGGACACGTTTACCCCGAAAATCCTGCAAGCTGTATTGCTTACCATCCAGTCCGACTAAAGCGAACGGCGGTGCGGCTGAGCCAGCAGAGAGGGGCGTAGGCGTTGGGAGGTTTGCCGGGCCGCTGAAAAACGCAGTGAGTGAGGTTGCCGGAACCGGATAGATTGGGCTTGATGCAGTGGGCGGTCGAGAAGCCATCAGGAGCAACCCGCTGATAGGAATGACCAACAGCGTCAGGAAAGCAAATCGCGTGGATTTTTTCTGAGAGATTTTCATCTTCACAGTGCTCAATTAGGCAACATACTGGGCATACCAGGCGTATGAGCGGCAGGCGTGCTAATGGCGGTAAGCTCAGCATCGATATAATCTGAAAAAGCGGAAAGCGGCTGCGCTCCGACCAGCATTCGACCATTTACAAAAAAGGTTGGCGTGCCTGTCAACGCGAGAGCAAATGCTGCCTGATAGCCATTTTCGACCTTCTGCGTGTATTTGCCGCTGTTGAGGCAAGTCTCGAACATCGGCAGGTCTAGCCCTAACTGCTTGGCGTGAGCCAACAGATTGTCATGTGCCAACTGATCCTGGTTTTGAAACAGAATGTCATGATATTCCCAAAACTTTTGTTGATCATTGGCACAATTAGCTGCTTCCGCTGCCCCCTGAGCAAACGGGTGAATCGAACGCAGCGGAAAGTCTCGATAGACGAAACGGATTTTGCCTTCATACTTTTTTAGCAAGGACTGCTCGGTTTGTTTGGCGAAAGCACCGCAAAAAGGGCACTGAAAATCGGTGAACTCAACGACTGTGACGAGCGCATTGGCAGGTCCCAAAAATGGCGCATCGGTTGTATCGACGACAAAGCGCTTGTTGGCATCATTGGTAGGCACTTGCCGCGCGACGGGCTGGCTGTTGCCGCTCAATGGAGAATTGCTCGCCACCTGCGCAATCGATGTACTCAATGACTCCTTGACTGCTGCTTTGACGGCATCCGTGTTGACCGCCGACAGCGAGGACAGCATCGAAGCAAGGACGTACCCCGCTATAAAGAACAGTAAGGCAGTTGCAAAATAGTACACAGAGGAACGATTCAGGGTGATCGTGTCACCTGCTACTACCGGTGCGGCTGCGTGCGTCGCAGGTAACCGGATGGGCACGCCAACGCTAGTTTGCTCATTTGTACCGGAACGCGGAGAGATATTGAAATCATTTGTCATCGCACACTCTTCAGATCGTTACCACAAGTACGTGCTACCATACCTGACGTAAAAACGCGTGGCAATACGCCGAATGGCGTGTTGTTATTGCAGCTTGACAATGCAAATAGACACATTGAGGCAGTCAGACGGTGCGAAATTAAGGGAGAAAAGTGGGCAGAATGTCGTATCCTGCCCACTGAGCAGCGAATTACGCGGCCATACTACCTGACATTTTACGGCATGAGTCGGCGCATCGGCGGCAGGTCTCGGCACACGCCTTCATCTGTGCATCATTCGGATCGAGCCGTTCGCAGTCTTCGGCGCAGCGCTGGCACACGTCCGCGCACACACCGCAGGTCCGAGCGTGGAACTCTGAGCCGCGCAGCATGAAATCGGCGCTGGTCTGGCAGCTTTGTACGCAGTCCTGCAATATTCGAATGTGTTCCAGCGCGGCGTGTTTTCCGCCCATTTGCAGGCAATGGGTGGTCGTTTCGATGCAGATGTGGTGGCAGTCCTGACAATTGCGGATGCACTGCTCCATTTCGGGACTCATGTGCGTGGCATGGCTTTGAGTTTGCATTAGGTGATTTCTTTCCTTTGAGTTCGGTTCAATCGAGCAAGCGCGGAGCAAGTCCTATGCCGCTAAAGCGTTTTTCGAACACGCCATTTGGCGTGTTTTTTATTCAGCAGTTGCGATCAATAATGAAGTTGATACGTTTAATCAAGGAACAGGATCAATGACCATACAAAAACGTTGGTTGCTATTGGGGGTACTGGCCGCCGTACTGAGTCTCGGTGTAAGTTCAGCAGTGCAGGCGAACGGTCCCACCGCAGGCCGTGCCGGACGGTCCGAAGTGCGCTTTTTGGAAGGGATGATGGATCATCACCAGATGGCGCTCGATATGTCCAACGATTGCCTGGCAAAAGCGAAAACCGATGCGGTGCGAACGTTGTGTCAGAACATCATCACTGCCCAAACCGCCGAAATCAAGACGATGCAGAGTTGGCTCGCAACCTGGTATCAGATCGACTACAAGCCGGTGGCAATGATCAGCAGCATAAGTGGTGGCATGTTGGGTATGGGTGGAATGGCTACGGCGCAGCCGACAGCCGCCGCAACGCCAGGCATGGCGACCGACCCAGCGCAGATGATGGGCATGATGGCGGGTCTCGATCGCTTGCAAGGGCACGATTACGAGATTGCCTGGCTGGAATCGATGATCGATCACCACGACGACGCGATCCACATGGCGCAGCGTATCTTGAAGATCGCTGAACATCCTGAACTGCGCAACATGGCCCAAAAGATTATCGGCGATCAAGGCCACGAAATTCAGCAGATGGAAACGATGCTGGTCGGTTTCGGCGACAAATAATGACACCTTGGGCAATCCGCGTGGTGCTGGCAGACGATCACGGCGTGGTTCGACGCGGCATTCGTGATTTTCTCACTGAGTCAGGCGACATTATCGTGATTGCCGAAGCCGAAACAGGCGCACAAGCATTCGATTACGTGATCCAGCACCGGCCCGATGTAGCGGTGCTGGACATTCAAATGCCGAACGGCAGTGGGATCGAAGTTACCC
>Ga0209511_1002636_pt1 | contig 14497 bp, 8 predicted proteins | sample SSSSmetaG_FD_184141 | JGI IMG/M metagenome (GOLD analysis project Ga0209511, IMG submission 184141) | Glacier valley bacterial and archeal communities from Borup Fiord, Nunavut, Canada, to study Microbial Dark Matter (Phase II) - ​SSSS... | ecosystem: Environmental > Aquatic > Freshwater > Ice >...
TGCAAAAGGGTCGTAATTTTGGCGCTGAGGCGTTGCTTCACGGGGCAGAACGGCTTTGGTGGCGTAGGAACCCCAAAGGTCGGGCTGCCCCGTTTTTATGCCCCTACATTTTTAGTAGGGTAGAGTAAGCGGCGCCAATGACCTGGTGAAGGCCCTGGCCGGGGCGGGGTCAATCCTCTACGTGGGCGGCAATTTCAACTTGGCCGGGGGGGTGTCGAGCGGCGGCCTGGCGCGCTGGGACGGCACGAGCTGGCGCGACGTGGGAGGAGCAAGCGCGGTGACGGCCCTGGCCCTGGCGGGCACCACCTTGTACGCGGCGGCCAACTTTTCGGGACCCTTCGGCGCGATAAACCGGGTCGGCCGCTGGGACGGTACGAGCTGGACTGGCCTGGGCACCGGCCTGGGTGCGCCCGGCACCAATTCCAACGGCGGATTCGAAGACGTGTTGGCGTTGGCGACGGGGCCGGGCCCCAATCTCTACGCCGGCGGCACCTTCCGCGGCGTCGGCGATTTTACGAAGGCCAGCAGTTGGTTTGCCGTGTACCGGGACTCCGGCGTGGTAACGGCCACCACGGGCGGCGCGGCCCCGGCGCGGGTGAGCGTCTATCCCAACCCGGCCGGGGGCCGCGCGGCCACGCTGCTGCTCACCGGCCTGGCGGGGCCGGTCAGCGCCGTGCAGGCTGCCCTCTTCGACCCGCTGGGTCGCCTCGTCGGCCAACGCACGTTCCCGGCCACGGCGGGCGGAGTTCGCGGCGAATTGCCCGTCGCCGGGCTGGCCGCCGGCACTTACCTAATCCGCCTGACGACTCAGAACGCCCAGGGCCAGCCCCTGAGCCAACTGCCCAGCCAGCGCCTGAGCCTGCCCTAGCCCCGGCAGGCGAGCGCGGCCAGGCTTACGGCCGGTCAATTATCTACTCATTTTCACTGATTTCCAATGCCAATCAGGTTTCTCCGCTGGGCTACGGCCCTGCTACTCTGGCTCGGGCTGCCCCGGTTGGGGCACGCCCAATCGGTGGGCATCGGGGTGAGCAGCCCCGATGCGTCGGCCGCGCTCGACGTAACCAGCACCGGCAAGGGCTTTTTGCCCCCGCGTCTGACCTACGCCCAGCGCACGGGCATCAGCAACGCCGCCGCCGGGCTGCTCGTCTTTCAGCGCGACGATAACCCCAGCCCGGCCGCGCCGTGCGGCTACTATTATTACACCGGCACCCAGTGGCTGCCGCTGGGCCAGGGCGACAACCTGGGCAACGGCATCGCCACGACCAATCTGAACTTACAAGCCAACGCCCTGGTGGGCAGCGGGGCCGACCTGGGCACGGCCGTGGGCCTGGGTGTGCGGGCTGACGGCGGGCTGAACCTGGGCCAGAACACGCCCGGCAACAACTTTTTTGTCGGCTACCAGGCCGGGGAGGCGGCCACCACGGGCAGCTTCTTTCTGGGCAGCCGCAACCAATTTATGGGTTATCAAAGCGGCTACCGTACTACGACAGGTAACTTCAACCAGTTCAGCGGCTACCAGAGCGGCTACTTCAATACGACGGGCACTCAGAACCAGTTCGGCGGCTACAAAAGCGGCTACTTCAACACGAGTGGCAGCTATAACCAGTTTAGCGGCTACCTGAGCGGTTTCAACAACACGACGGGCAGCGAAAACCTGTTCAGCGGTTACCAGAGCGGCTCGAATAACACGAGCGGCACCCAGAACCTGTTCATCGGCAGCAGCACCGGCCAGTCCAACACGAGTGGCAGCTATAACCAGTTCGTGGGCTACCAGAGCGGCTACCGCAACACGACGGCCAGCGGCAATCAGTTCAGCGGCTACCAGAGCGGTTACTCCAACACGACGGGCGGCCTGAACCAGTTCGACGGCTATCAGAGCGGCTACAACAACACGATAGGGGGCTACAACCAGTTCAGCGGCTACCGGAGCGGCTATTTTAACACGACGGGCCTCAATAACACGGCCCTGGGCTACCAGAGTGGGCCGGCCACCGGCAACCTGAGCAACACGCTGGCCCTGGGCAACGGGGCCGGGGTCAGCACCAGCAACACCATCCTGCTCGGCAACGCGGCCATTATCTCGCTACGCTGCTCGGCCCCGCTGACGGTGACCTCGGATGCCCGCTTCAAGACCGACGTGCGGACCAACGTGCCGGGCCTGGCTTTCATCACCCGCCTGCGCCCCGTGACTTACCGCTTCGATGCCGCCCGGCAGGTGGCCTTTACCCGGATGCCGGCCGAGCTGGCGCACCTGGCCGCCGCCGCCCCCGACTCGACCCGGCGCACCGGCTTTCTGGCCCAGGAGGTGGAAAAAGTCACCCAGGAGCTGGGCTTCGACTTCGACGGGCTGCACCGCCCGGTCAACGCCCGCGACACCTACGGACTGGCGTATTCGCAATTCGTGGTGCCGCTGGTGCGGGCCGTGCAGGAACAGCAAGCCCAGATAGAACGGCTTCAGACCCAGGTAGCTCAAGCCACGGCCGACCTGCAAATCCTCAAAGCCCAAATGACCCGCCTGCTGGGCGAAGCTCCGGCCGCCCAAGCCCGCCGGTAAGCTGTCCGACCCTTTCTCATCTCCTCGCTTTATGACCATGACTAGTCCCCACCTCGTCCGCCCCTGGCGGCCACTCTGGCTGCTGGCGCTGCTGGCGGCCCTGCCCCTCACCGCCCTGGCCCAATCGGTGGGCATCGGCACGGCCACGCCCAACGCCAAAGCCGCGCTCGACCTGGTGAGCACCAACAAGGGCCTGCTCATCCCGCGCCTCACGGCCGGCCAGCGCGGGGGCATCGCCGCCCCGCCCCAGGGGCTAATGGTGTACCAGACCGACGCGCCGGAGGGCTTCTACTATTTCGGCGGCTCGCCGGGGGCCTGGGTGTTTCTCAACCCCACGGGCACGGGCGACAACCTGGGCAACCACACGGCCACCCAGAGCCTGAACATGCAAGCCAACGCGCTGGTGGGCACCGGGGCCAGCATCGGCGCGGCCGTGGGGCTGGGCGTACGGGCCGACGGGGGGCTGAACCTGGGCCAGAATACGGCGGGCAACAATTTCTTTGTCGGCTACCAGACCGGGCAAGTCACTAGGGGCCGCAACAACCAATTCAGCGGCTATCAAAGCGGTGCGGCTAACACGGCGGGCACCCAGAACCAGTTCAGCGGCTATCAGAGCGGGTACTCCAACACGACGGGCAACAGCAACCTGTTCAGCGGCTACCAGAGCGGCTACTCGAACACGACCGGGGACCAGAACCAGTTCAGCGGCTGCCAGAGCGGCTATAGCAACACGACGGGCAGCGGCAACCTGTTCAGCGGCTACCAAAGCGGCATTTACAACACGACGGGCAGCCTTAACCAGTTCAGCGGCTTCCAGAGCGGCTACTACAACACGACGGGCAACGCCAACCAATTCGTGGGCTGGCAGAGCGGCTGGAACAACACGAGCGGCGGCAGCAACCAGTTCAGCGGCTACCAGAGCGGCTACGCCAACACGACGGGCTTCTTTAACTTATTCAGCGGCTACCAGAGCGGGCTTAGTAACACGACGGGCTTCTTCAATCAATTCAGCGGCTATCAGAGCGGCTATTACAACACGACGGGTTACGGCAACTACTTCAGCGGCTTTCAGAGCGGCTACGCCAACACGACGGGCATCGACAACCACTTCAACGGCTACAACAGCGGGAATAGTAACACGACGGGCAACGACAACCAGTTCAGCGGCTACCAGAGCGGCTACCGCAACACGACGGGCAGCCAGAACCAATTCAGCGGCTACAGAAGCGGGAATAGTAACACGACGGGTACCCGCAACCAGTTTGATGGCTACCAGAGCGGGCTTAATAACACGAGCGGCAACGACAACCAGTTCAGCGGCTACCTGAGCGGGGCTAGAAACACAACGGGCACTCAGAACCAGTTCATCGGCTCCGGGAGCGGCTATAACAACACGACGGGCAGCGGCAACCAATTCAGCGGCTACTACAGCGGGTATCTCAACACGACGGGCGGCCTCAACCAGTTCAGCGGCTACCAGAGCGGCAACAGCAACACGATAGGGGGCTACAATGTGTTCAGCGGCTTCCAGAGCGGCTTCGCCAACACGACGGGCAGCGGCAACTGCTTCAGCGGCTACCAGAGCGGCAATGACAATACGACGGGGGACTACAACACGGCGCTGGGCTACCTGAGCGGCCCATATAGCGGCAACTTGAGAAATACTGTGGCTTTGGGCTATCTGGCCCTGGTCAACACCAGCAATACCATCCAACTAGGCGGCGGCGACATCCGATTACTGCGCTGCTCGGCACCGCTGACGGTGACCTCCGATGCCCGCTTCAAGTACGACGTGCGGGCCGACGTGCCGGGCCTGGCCTTCATCCAGCGCCTGCGCCCCGTCACCTACCGCTTCGACAACGCCCGGCTGAACGCTTTCACGCGCACGGGCGAGCTGGGTGCCCGCAGCGCGCCCGACCCGGCGGCGGCCGTGCAGACGGGCTTTCTGGCCCAGGAAGTCGAGGCCACGGCGCGGGCAGTGGGCTTTGACTTTGATGGGGTCCACGCCCCGGCCAACGCCCGCGACCCCTACGGGCTGGGCTACGCCCAATTCGTGGTGCCGCTCGTGCGGGCCGTGCAGGAGCTGAGCCAGCAGGTGGAGGCCCTCCAAACCCAAAACACCGCCTTGCAAACCCGCGCCGCCCAGGCCGAGGCTACCACGGCCGCCTTCGAGCAGCGCCTGCGGGCGCTGGAAGCCGGCGGCGCGCGCGCCCAGGCCGGCCCCCGCTAAGCTGTCCTGTTTTATGCTCACTTTTCTCTTCGCCATGAAACGCCTCGGTTCTTTCCTGCTTGCCTTGCTGCTACTCCTGCTGCTGGGCCGCGCCGCCCGCGCCCAATCGGTGGGCATCGGCACGGCCGCCCCGAATGCCAAAGCCGCGCTCGACATCCGGGCCACCGACCGGGGCCTGCTCATCCCGCGCCTCTCGGCCGCCCAGCGCGGGGGCATCACCGCCCCGCCCCAGGGGCTGATGGTCTATCAGACCGACGCGCCGGAGGGCTTCTACTACTTCGGCGGCGCGCCGGGGGCGTGGGTGTTTCTCAACCCCACGGGCGCGGGCGACAACCTGGGCAACGGCATCGCCACGAGCGCCGTCAACCTGCAAGCCAACGCCCTGGTGGGCACCGGGGCCAGCATCAGCGGCGTGGGGGTGGGCGTGCGCGCTGATGGGGGACTGAACCTGGGCCAGAACACGGCGGGCAACAACGTGCTGCTCGGCTACCAGGCCGGCACCGCCGCCACGGGCCGCCAGAACCAATTTGTGGGCTACCAGGCCGGGGCGGCCACCACAACGGGCAACAGCAACGTGTTCAGCGGCTACCAGAGTGGCTACCGCAACACGAGGGGCAGCGAGAACCAGTTCAGCGGCTACCAGAGTGGCTATAGCAACACGGAGGGCTTCGACAACCAGTTCAGTGGCTACCAGAGCGGCTATAACAACACGACGGGCAGCTACAATGTGTTCAGTGGCGCCGGTAGTGGCTTGAGCAACACGACGGGCAGCTATAACCTGTTCAGCGGCTACCGGAGCGGCTTCTTCAACACGACGGGCAGCTATAACCAGTTCAACGGCTACGGTAGTGGCTTCGCCAACTCAACGGGCAATAACAACGTGTTCAGCGGCTACCAAAGCGGTTTCTTCAACCTGGTGGGCAGCAATAACCAGTTTAGTGGCTACCAGAGCGGCTACAACAACTCAACGGGCAGCAACAACTACTTCAGCGGCTACCAGAGCGGCTACAACAACACGCTCGGCATCCGCAACGTGTTCAGCGGCTACCAGAGCGGCTTTAAAAACACAACGGGCAACGAAAACGTGTTTCTGGGCTACCAGAGCGGGCAAGACAACGCGACGGGCAGCTACAACACGGCCATCGGGGCCTTTAGCGGTACCTACCAGAACGTGGTTAGCAATTCCACGGCCCTGGGCGAAGGAGCCATCGTCACCACCAGCAACACCATCCAACTGGGCGGAGACATCCGCTTGCTGCGCTGCTCGGCCCCGCTGACACTAGTCTCGGATGCCCGCTTCAAGACCGACGTGCGGGCTGACGTGCCGGGCCTGGCCTTCATCACCCGCCTGCGCCCCGTTACCTACCGCTTCGACCAGGCCCGGCTGGCGGCCTTCAGCCAGCTGCCGGCCGCGCTGGCGCGCCGGGCCGCCGCCGCGCCCGACTCGACCCGGCGCACCGGCTTTCTGGCCCAGGACGTGGAGCGCGTCACGCGAGAGCTGGGCTTCGATTTCGATGGGCTGCACCGCCCGGCCAACGCCCACGACCACTACGGCCTGGCTTACTCGCAGTTCGTGGTGCCGCTCGTGCGCGCCGTGCAGGAGTTGAGCGCCGAGAACGCAGCCTTGCGAGCCGACCGCGCCCAAGACCGCGCCCAAGACCGCGCCGCCACGGCCGCCCTGCTGCGCCGGGTGCAGGCCCTGGAGGGTCGGGGCCTGCGGGCCGGCCGGTAGCGGCGGGCCACCGCTGCCAGGCCGAAGACGCGGCGGGTGCCGGCCAGTCGCCGGTCCCGCTTTCGAATCACTCACCTTTTCTCACCATCTCTTCCCCCAAATCATGAGAATAATTGCCCTTTATTTCCCGCGTTTGCTGAATACCCCGCGCGCGGCCCGGCCCTGGCGGCTGGCGCGGCGGCTGAGCCTGCTGCTGAGCTTGCTGCTGCTGACCGGGGCCTGCCGCAAAGACAAGGACACCCAGCCCGCGCCCGTGCCCGAGCCAACCCAGTTCACGGCCACCCCGCTCGTGCCCGCCGGCGGGCTGGTCAACCCCATCGGCCTGAGCGTGGACGAGCGCGGCCAGGCCTGGGTGAGTGAAAGCGGCACCGGCCAGAACGATGCCCGCGTCTCGCTCGTCACCCCCGACGGGCGCGTGTTTCCCGTGCTCACGGGCTTCGCCTCCGTGCTCTCCAGGGGCACGCCCGAGGGCATCTCGCACCTGCTCTACCGCGCCGGCACGCTCTACGTGCTGGAAGGCGGCACCGGCAAGCTCTACACCGCCGACGTATCCGCCTTCAGACCCGGCGACCCACCCCGGACGGCCCGCGGCCTGCCCAGCGAGGACATCGGCAGCTTCGTGCGCGCCCAGAACCTCACCAACCCCGTCAATACCAACCTCTACCACCTCACCTTCGACCCCGACAGCAACCTCTACATCGTCGATGCCGGGGCCAACGCCATCATCCGGCGCGGGAAAACTACCCACGCCCTGAGCGTATTTGCCCGCCTGCCCAACGTCACGCCCACGGCCGAATCGGTGCCGACGGGCATCGTTTATGACGGGCAGCAGTTCCTGGTCAGCACCCTGAGCGGGGCCCCGTTCGTGGCCCAGACCGCTAAACTCTTCCAGGTGAACCTGGCCGGGGCCGTGAGCGCGCGGCCGGGCGGCTACACGGCGATGACCGGCCTCGTGTTGTCGGCCAACAACCAGCCCCTCGTGCTCGAATACGGACAGTTTGCCCTCTCGCCGCCCGGCTGGGTCGCCCGCACGGGCCGCGTGGCCAACGCGGCGGGGGCCACCCTGCTCGACAAGCTGAACCTGCCTACCGACCTCGTGCGCGTTAACGAGCGCACCTACTACGTGCTTAGCTTCGGCGACGGCTCGATTCAAAAGCTGACGTTCTGAGCGCGGCCGCGGAGCCAGCATACTTTATGAACGGGCGCGACCCAGGCGGGCGGCGAAAAGCCACCCGTCTGGGTCGCGCGCTTTTCTCCCTACCTACTCACCTGAATATGGGATTGCGCCGCTTCAAGGCCCACGATACATTTGCCACTGGCTGGCCCTGAGCTGCTCTGAGCTGCTCAGGGGGTCGCTAAACCAGTTTTCACCATCCTTTTTTTCTATGAAAAAGAACCTGACTTTCTTGCTGATGCTCTACCAAGCCCGCTACCTGAGCGGGCTGCTGGTCCTGCTGCTCACCTTTTCGGCGCGGGCGCAATTCCCAGCCGTGCCTTCCCAAACCCAGTTCGTGTGCAACGCGCCCGGCGTACAGGCCGGCGTGCAGGCCTTCGCCGACGGCGCGGGCGGGGCCTACACCGTCTGGATGGACAAGCGCGCCGGCAACAACTCCGGCCCCGGCACCGCCCTCTACGCCCAGCACCTCGATGCCGCCGGCACGGCCCTGCTGCCCGCCAACGGCCTGCGCCTGTTTCAAACCCAGGGCCGCGACATTCAGGCCCTGCGCGCCGTGGCCTGGCAGAGCGGCCTGCTCGTGGCCTGGATTCAGGGCGGCTTCGGCAGCGGGGGCGACACCCTGCGCTGCCAGTACTACAGCACGGCCGGGGCGCCGCAATGGGCCGCCCCCACGGTGGTGGCCACCCGCGACCCGGTGGTGATTGGCGTGGCCGGCACCGGGTTCAGCGTCATCCCCACCAGCACGGGTGCCACCATCTCCTACAGCCAGGGCATCATCTACACCGGCGGCACCAACTTTTCCTTCAACCGCATCACCTTCGCCGGGCAACGGCTGCTGGCCAACAACCAGCTGAGCTTCGCCCTGCCGAACTCCAACTATTTCTACGCCCTCGCCGACGGGGCCGACGGCCTCTACGTGGTGAGCGGCAGCGGCGGGCTGGGCTCCCCGCTCTACGCCCAGCGCTACAACGCCAGCGGCGCGGCCTGGGCCAACGCCCTCGACCTGACCGCCACCGGCGCCACCGGCCGCGGCGGCCAGGACTGGCGCGCCGTGCGCGACCCGGCCGGCAACCTCTACGTGGTGTGGGGGTCGAATGCGGGCACCATCCTGGCCGCGAAAGCTACGCCCGCCGGGGCGCTGGGCTGGGCGGCCCCCGGCTACCGTACGCTCTGCACCAACCCCTCGTACCAGTCGTCACCCGACGCGCTCTGGCACGACAACGCGCTGTGGGCCATCTGGAACGACGACCGCGCGGGCCAGAACTCGCAAACCAGCTACGCGCAGCGGGTGGACGCGGCCGGCACCCTGGCCTGGCCCGCCGCCGGGGCGCTCGTCAATAGCCTGCCCGCTTTCTCGCCCGAGCCGCGCCTGGCCCCGGCCGACAACGGGACGGTCATGGCTTTCTACATCACCAACTACAGCGCCGGCACCGGCCTGCGCGCCCAGAAAATCCGCCCCGATGCCACGCTGGCCTTCCCCGCCGGCGGCGTAGCGCTTCACACCGTGGAGGCCGACCGCGCCGCCAGCCAAGACCTCGTGGCCGTGGCCCAGCCGGGCGGCGCGGTGCAGGTGTTCTGGGCTTCGGCCGGGGCAGCCCCCACCGGCCAGGACATCTGCGCCGCGCGGGTGCAAAACTCCGGCTCGCTGCTGAGCACGGCCGGGCGCCCGGCTGCCGCGCTGGGCTTCGAGGCGTACCCGAACCCGGCCACCGGCGAGCTGCGCCTGCGCTACCCGCTCGCTGGCCCGGCCCCGACCGGGCTGCGCCTCTACGACGCGCAAGGGCGGCTGGCGCGGGCCTTCGCCGCGCCCGGCCCCGATGGTGCGCTCTCGCTGCGGGGCCTGGCGGCGGGCATGTACGTGCTGCGGGCCGAGCTGGCCGGGCAGCCCGTGAGTCGCCGCGTGGCGGTGGCTGAGTAAGGGCTAGCTGCCGCGTCCACACCTTCTCACCTGCTCATCTCCTCCCCATGAAAACCAATTTTTGCCGCGGGATTACGGCCCTGCTGCTGCTGCTCGGGCTACCCCTGGCGGGGCGGTCCCAATCGGTGGGCATCGGCACGACTACGCCCGATGCGCGGGCGGCGCTCGACATCCGGGCTACGGACAAGGGCTTGCTCGTGCCGCGCCTGAGCGCCGCCCAGCGCACGGCCATCGCGGCCCCGCCCCAGGGGCTGATGGTGTACCAGACCGACGGCACGGCCGGCGGCGGGGCAGGCACCGGCTTTTGGTACTTCGGCGGGAATCCGGCCGCGTGGGTATTTATCAATCCCGCCGGGGCCGGCGACAACCTGGGCAACCACACCGCTACCCAGAGCCTGAACCTGCAAGCCAACGCCCTGGTGGGCACCGGGGCCAGCGTGGGCACCGCCGTGGGGGTGGGCGTGCGGGCCGACGGGGGGCTGAACCTGGGCCAGAACACGGCGGGCAACAACGTGCTGCTCGGCTACCAGGCCGGGGCGGCCAACACGACGGGCAGCGATAACCACTTCGTTGGCTACCAAGCTGGGGCCACCAACACGCGGGGCTACAGCAACCACTTCGAGGGCAACCGGGCCGGCCAGGCCAACACCTTTGGCTTCCTAAACCATTTCGAGGGCAACCAAGCCGGCCAGGCCAACACCACCGGCTACGTCAACCAGTTCAGCGGCTACCGGAGCGGCTATAACAACACGATAGGCAACAACAACGTGTTCAGTGGCTACCTGAGTGGCTACAGCAACACGACGGGCGAGCAAAACCAGTTCAGCGGCGTTCAGAGCGGCATCAGTAACACCACGGGCAACCGCAACCAGTTCAACGGCTATCAGAGCGGGCTGTATAATACGACGGGCAAAGAAAACCACTTCAGCGGCTACCAAAGTGGCTACCTCAACACCGCCAGCAACAACCACTTCGTGGGCTACCAGGCCGGCTACAACAATGAGACGGGCGACCGCAATCAGTTTAGCGGCTACCAGAGCGGCTATAACAACACGACGGGCGGCGACAACTACTTCAGCGGCTACCAGGCAGGCCAGGCTAACACGAAGGGTAATTTCGGCCACTTCGTGGGGGTGCAAGCCGGCCAAAGCAATACGACGGGCTTCGCCAATCATTTCAGTGGGCTTTTCAGCGGTCTGAACAACACCATCGGCAACAAAAATCAGTTCACCGGCACCTCCAGCGGCTACAGCAATAGCGCGGGCAACAACAACTATTTCAGCGGCTATCAGAGCGGCTATTTCAACACCGCCAGCAACAACCACTTCGTGGGTTACCAAAGCGGCTTCGACAACACGACGGGCAGCAATAACACGGGCCTGGGCTATCAGGCCGGCCCCACCACGGGTAACCTGACCAACGCCGGGGCGCTGGGCTACTTAGCTAAGGTTAGCCAGAGCAACAGCCTCGTGCTGGGCGGCGCTGGGTCCAACGCCGTGCAGGTGGGCATCGGCACCCCGGCCCCGGCCGCCCGCCTGCACGTGTACGGCAGCGGCCCCACCATCCTGCGCGTGCAAAGCAGCGACGGCTTCGGCACGGCGGGGCTCGATTTCTGGTCCGACCCCCAGGGCAGCCAGTCCGAGTGGCGGCCGGTGGCCCTGCGCTCGGCCGACGCGGGCAACTACACCGGCCAGCTCGTTTTCTATACCAACGGCACGGGCTACGCCAACCGCCAGGCCGGCGTGGAGCAAATGCGCCTGGTGAACGGCGGGCTGGCCATCGGCACCACCGTGGTGGGGGCTTTTCGCCTCTACGTGGCGGGCACCGTCGGGGCCACCGGGGGCTTCGCCACCACCTCCGACCAGCGCCTGAAAACCGCCATTCGCCCCCTCACCGGCGCGCTGGCCCTGGTGCAGGCGCTGCACGGCCGCCGCTACCGCTGGAACGCGCTCGGCGTGGCCCGCGGCGGCACCGCCGACCGCGAGCAGGTGGGCCTGCTGGCCCAGGAGCTGGCCCGGGTGCTGCCCGAGCTGGTGAGCACCGGCCCCGACGGCTACCAGGCCGTCAATTACGCCCAGCTCGCCCCCGTGCTCATCGAGGCCATCAAGGAGCTAAAGGCCGAAAGCGACGCGGCTAACGCCCGCGCCAACCGGGCCGAGGCCACAAGGGCCGGCTTCGAGCAGCGCCTGCGCGCGCTGGAAGCCGGCGGGGGGCGGGCCCAGGCCAGCCTGCGCTAAGCCGACCTCTTTTAAGCTTACTTCTCTCTTCTTTCCTATGAAACGCTTCGGTTCTTTCCTACTTGCCCTGGTGCTGGGGCTGCTGCTGGCTCACTTCACCGCCCGCGCCCAATCGGTGGGCATCGGCACGAGTACGCCGGCGGCCGGGGCGGCGCTCGACATCCGGGCCACCGACCGGGGCCTGCTCGTGCCGCGCCTCACGGCGGCCCAGCGCACCGGCATCGCGGCCCCGCCCCAGGGGCTGCTGGTCTATCAGACCGACGCGCCCGAAGGCTTCTACTATTTCGGCGGCAACCCCACCCCCGCCTGGGTGTTCCTCAACCCAACCGGCGGCGGGGCCGATAACCTGGGCAATCACACGGCCACCCAGAACCTGAACCTGCGCGCCAACGCCCTGGTGGGCACCGGGGCCAGCGTGGGCACGGCCGTGGGCGTGGGCGTGCGAGCCGACGGCGGGCTGAACCTGGGCCAGAACACGACCGGCAAAAACCTGTACCTGGGCTACCAAAGCGGCGCGGCCAATACTACGGGGGCCGAAAACCTGTTTGCCGGCTACCAGGCCGGCACCGCCAACACCAGCGGCTACGACAACCAGTTCAGCGGCTACCAGAGCGGGCTGAGCAACACCACGGGCAACGTGAACCTGTTCAGCGGGGCCTTCAGCGGGCGCAGCAACACCGTCGGCTACTCCAACCAGTTCGAGGGCTACCGCAGCGGCCTCAACAATACCGGCGGCTTCGAAAACCAGTTTAGCGGCGTGCGCAGCGGCTACAACAACCTGATGGGCAGCGACAACCTGTTCATCGGCTACGAAAGCGGACTGAGCAACACGACGGCCAGCTTCAACCAGTTTGTCGGCAACCAGGCCGGCTACAGCAACCTGACCGGCCGCCGCAACCACTTCGACGGCGCGGGCAGCGGCTTCGCCAATACCACGGGCAGCAACAACGTGTTTGTCGGCTACGCCAGCGGCTATAACAACACCGCGGGCGAGGGCAATCAGTTTGAGGGCTACCAGGCCGGCTACTTAAACACGACGAGTGATTTCAACCAGTTCAGCGGCTTCCAGAGCGGCTACTCGAATGCCAGCGGCACTGGCAACCAGTTCAGCGGCTACCAGAGCGGCTTTGCTAACACGACGGGCAGGCGCAACCAGTTTAGCGGCTTCCAGAGCGGCTATTTGAACACGACGGGCAGCAACAACCAGTTCAGTGGTTTTCAGAGCGGCTACTCCAACACGCTGGGCCGCGACAACCAGTTCAGCGGCTACCAGAGTGGCTACTCGAACACGACGGGCACCCGCAACCAGTTCAGCGGTAACCTGAGCGGCAACTCGAATACGACGGGCAGCCAGAACCAGTTTAGCGGCTACCAGAGCGGCAACTCGAACACGACGGGCAGCAACAATATGTTTAGCGGTTTCCAGAGCGGGCTCAACAACATGACGGGTAACAACAACCAATTTATCGGCTTTCAGAGTGGCCTCAGCAACACGATGGGCACCCGCAACCAGTTCAGCGGCTATCAGAGCGGCAACAGCAACACGACGGGCAGCGACAATACGTTTGTCGGCTACTTCAGTGGCAGTGGCCCCACGACCGGCAACCAAAACACGGCTTTAGGCTCCTCCAGCGGTCCTACCGTGGACAACTTAAGCAATACCACGGCTTTAGGCTACCTGGCCAGTGTTAATGGCAGCAACACTATTCGGCTGGGCAACCCGAGCATTCAGTTCTTACTCTGCTCAGCCCCGCTGACCTTAAGCTCCGATGCCCGCTTCAAGTACGACGTGCGAGCCAACGTGCCGGGCCTGGCTTTCATCACCCGCCTGCGCCCCGTGACCTACCGCTTCGACGCGGCCCGCCTGAGCGCCCTCGAACGCACGGGCACCCTGGCCGCCCGCGGCGCGCCCGACCCGGCGGCCCGCGTGCAGACGGGCTTTCTGGCCCAGCAGGTGGAAGCCACGGCGCGGGAATTAGGCTACGCCTTCGACGGCGTACACGCCCCGGCCAACACCCGCGACCACTACGGGCTGGCCTATGCCCAGTTTGTGGTGCCCCTGGTGCGGGCCGTGCAGGAGCAGCAAGCCCAGCTCGCGCGGCTCCGGGCACAAAACGCGGCCCTGCGAGCCAGTCTGGCCGCCGACCGTGCTGCCGACCGCGCCGCCGACCGCGCCGCCACGGCCGCGCTGCTGCGCCGGGTGCAGGCCCTGGAGGGCCAGGGCCTGCGGGCCGGCCGGTAGCGGCGGCTTGCTGCTACCGCCGCTACCGGCCCTCGCGTGGCTGGTGACCCTCAGTGGTTCTTGGCGTTTTCAAAAATCCTATTTCTTCCTTTTAAGCATGAACCGTAACCGTTTTCTGCGAGCCTGCCTGACCGTCGGGGGGCTACTCGCTTTGCCGGCCGCGCGAGCCGTTGGCCGGGCGATGGGCCGCGCCCGCGCCGGCCAGGGCTTTCTGGTCCGGGCCGGCCAGGACCGCGCCCACCAGCCCCAGGCGCTGTTCGAGGGCGACACGTTCCTGACCAAAATCTCCGCCGCCGACACGGCCGGCGACTTGTACGTCTTCGAGTCGAGCCGCCTGAAGGAGGGTGGCCCCTCGCTGCACTACCATTTCGAGCAGGATGAGTGGTGGTACGTGCTGAGCGGCGAGT
>Ga0209511_1002640_pt1 | contig 14489 bp, 6 predicted proteins | sample SSSSmetaG_FD_184141 | JGI IMG/M metagenome (GOLD analysis project Ga0209511, IMG submission 184141) | Glacier valley bacterial and archeal communities from Borup Fiord, Nunavut, Canada, to study Microbial Dark Matter (Phase II) - ​SSSS... | ecosystem: Environmental > Aquatic > Freshwater > Ice >...
TTTAAATGATGTTTGAATACTTTTGTGGCTCCGGAAAGTCAGAGCCTTTATTAGTTAATGAACTAAACGAGATTTTGTTTAAGGAAAATGAAGAATTTTACGAATACAAATAAGTTCTTGTTTGGCTTCTCCGGAATATGGGGTCGCCTAAATCAGGTCTTGTTTTTGTAATTATCTTCAGGGAGAAACGGTATTTGCATAACAATCTCCCATTTCAGAAAAGAGATCAGCGATTTGAGATGCTTTAAAAAAAGGATCATCGAAACGCAAGTTAAGTAGCTGAATTTGTGGGATATGGCGGTGGGGTGAAAAATATTTAAACCTGTCAGGTTTGGACTCAAAAAAGTAACCGCCGGTGTGGACGCCGGGCGGTTATCCCTTTTACTAACACTCAAACTAAACTATTGGCCATTTATGAAACATCAAAGTTTTCACGAATCTCAGGTTATCGAGCGGGTTTTTCGTTGTATTCAATTTTTGGAATTAAGTTCTAAATTCATTTATTATTGACACATCATAAAGTGGAATAGTTTTAATATTCTGATAGTTGCTAAAATTTTCAAGCGAAAACCGAATCCCCTTGTCTATTTTCTTTTCTTTTAGAAAAAGATGTAAACTCTGCATTGATCCCCGAACGCCTGATTTCACTTCGATAGGAATGATCATTTCACCTTTTTGAAATACATAGTCTATTTCGGCATTTCCGCTCACACTTTCGCGCTGCCAATAATAAAGTGGATCATTGCGGTAGTGTGATGATAATTTTGACAGCTCCAGGCCTACCGACAATTCAGCTAAAGCTCCTTTATTTACCACCTCAAAACTGTCACTAATCATCAATTCACCAATATTTAAGCCCAGCAAACGCTGGAAAATACCTGTATCAAATAGTAGCATTTTTCTTTTTTTTGGATCAATTTCTGCTCCAAGAGGGATCCCATTGGATGAGGTATGTGTAACTGGAATTACTAATCCTGCCAAAATAAGCAACTCAATTGCGGCTTTGATTTGCCTTGGATCGCTGGTCAAGGCTGCTTTTGCATATACAAATTTGCCTCCCATTTGCAATACGACTGCTTCAAATGCTTCCTTAATTCGATTTGCAGGTATCAATTTTTTGTACTTCGCAAAATCATCCTGATAAGAAATTACCAAATCGTCAATAATTTTCATACACGCGAGCAAATCACCGCTGGCAACATATTTCGCAACAACTTCGGGCATTCCGCCAATGGCCATAAATCGCTTGTACTGTGCAATTATTTTTTTATGAATCAGATCGGGTATTGGATTGGTGACTGATGCAGTTTTTATAGCCTCAGACAATGGGCTCTGATCACAGGCTATTAAAAATTCATTGAACGTAAATGGTCGAATAAAAACTGATCGGACACGTCCCACACCAAACGAGGGCAACTCTTGCAAAGCAAATTCAAGCAATGACCCCGCAGCTATCAGGTGAAGGTTTGGCATCTTTTCGTAGAAATAGCGTATTGAAGAAATAGCTGGTAAACAACTTTGTATTTCATCAAAAAACAAAAGTGTTTTTCCTTCGATAATTGGGACCGAATAATACAAGGATAGTTGTTCGCAAATATCTACAGGATTCAATGACGAGCTGAAAAGAGCGTGCAGATTTCGTTGCGCTTCAAAGTCAACTTCAATGAAATACTCAAACGATTGTGCAAGTTGGCGCACGGCAGTTGATTTTCCAACCTGACGGGGCCCGCGCATTAAGAGAGGTTTTCGGTTCTCTTCGTTTTTCCAGCTTGTCAAAGCCTGATCAATTCCCCTTGAAATATAGATATCTGCGTTTTTCACAGGGTATAAATTAATTTTTTTTGCGGATTACACACCCATTATGAGTATGTAAATAGTATTTTTCACAGGCAAAAATAATTAAAATGTTCCTTTAAATGACAAATTTTCAAAAAAAATTGCAACTCGAGCTGTTGCGGATATGCAATTGACTCTGGGAGAAACAGTATTTGTATAACATTCTCATATATCAGAAAAGCGATCACCTATTTGCGATTTGTGATGCATTAAAAGAACGGATCAACGAATCACAGATAATCCTGTAATTGTATTATTTAATGATGTTACTGAAGATTTAAAATTCCTTATAAAAAAAGTGTCTACAACAAATAGGCACCTTCCGCTACCAAGCCTTGTGCAGAGCCATCTCTTCAGATTCTTGAGTGGGGCATTGCAAATTCCTTGTTTGAAAATATTCGGAAACTCATATACAGAACCTTTCCGGACTAAATAAAAGATCGTCTCAATATCTATTAAGACGATCTTCCTGTATTTTGAAATCTAACTACAATCTGACAATTTCCCCCGTAAGTTGAATATTCTTTGTTACCAAATTTTTTCCAGAAGACACACCTCCAACTGTAATTTCATAGGTTCCCAGTTCAACTATTTCTTTCGCATTGCTATTGATGACAGAGAAATCAGCAGGTTTTAAGGTGAAACGGACGGTTTTTTGTTCGCCTGCTTTCAGTGAAATCCGCCGAATACCTTTCAGTGATTTGATCGGAGCGTTGGCTGATGTTTTGTTCGAAACATATACTTGAACCACTTCATCGCCATCGGTTTTGCCAGTGTTCTTTACATCGGCTGTGATGCAAACTTCATCGCCGGTTTTCGCAGTTTCCAAAACCACAGGATTGCTGTATGCGAAGCTTGTGTAACTTAAGCCAAAGCCAAACGGATAAAGCGGTTCGCCTTTGAAATAGCGGTAAGTCCGGCCTGTCATATCATAGTTTTTAAAATCAGGCAGTTGGTCGATCGACTTGTAAAAAGTAATTGGAAGTCTTCCAGATGGATTGAAATCGCCGAAAAGCAATCGGGTTAAAGCGGTTCCAGCCGATTCGCCTGGGTAGAATGCCTGAACAATTGCCGGCAGGTTTTCATTTTCCCAGTTCAGGGCGATTGCACTGCCCGAGAAATTTACATAAACGATTGGTTTGCCAGTTTTTTGAAGTTCTTTCAGCAAATCTTCCTGAATTTTCGGAAGGTTGATGTGGGTGCGGTCGCCATGGGCAAATCCGTCGGTTTCAATTTTCATTTCCTCTCCTTCGAGGTTCGACGAAATACCGCCGCAGAAAACGATCACCTCAGCATTTTTAGCAGCAGCGAGCGCTTCCTGATGGTAATCCCGTGCAACATCTGCCCAGCTTAAGTTGGCAAATTGCTGCTGATGGTTGCTTGCCCACCAGAAAGGAGCTACTTTCAATTTAGCTTCGAACTTGTATTGCTGCCCATTTTCAAGTTTGATTTCATTCCCGAAAACTGGTTTCCCTTCAATCTTTAGCAAAACATTTCCAGAGAAAAGATAAGTTCCAGATTTTACCGGAATCAAAAGTCCTGTCCATTTCACGCCAAACGATTCATCAGTCAACTGATTGATTGGCGATTTCGGCCAGTTGAAGTCGATGGTTTGATCAATGCGGTCGATTTTAGGAGCTGTTACCATAGCGGTATCCTGAAAATATTCCGCTTTCAAACCTTTGACCAGTTTTCCGTTTTCGGAATGAAAGAAATTTTTTTCGCTAACCACCTCAAAATCGGTGAAAACGCCCGGTACCAATGGAGATCCCGGGGTATAAAGTACATTTTTGCTTCCCAGTTTTTCCTGAAGTGCTTTTAATGGGGTTGTCGGATGAATCGGATCGCCATTGTAATTTCCGATCAGGATGGTAGGATTATTGGCATTTGGCCCAATGAGCGCTATTTTCTTCACATTTTTTAAGGGAAGAATTCCGGTATTCTTCAGCAAAACCAACGATTTTTCAGCAGCTTCTTCGGTCAGTTTCAGATGTTCGGGCGAACCGACAACTGACATAGGTATTTGTGCGTAAGCAACCTGAGATTCAGGATCGAACATACCCAACATAAACCTTGCTTTGAACAATCTTTTAACTGAAGTATTGATGTCTTTTTCGTTAACCATTCCTTTTCTGACGGCTTCATCCAGATGATCTTCCACAAATGCTTTGCTTTCTTCGCAGTTTAGATCGGTTCCGGCAGAAATCGACCAACCTATCGCCTGAGAAGGTCTGTCGACTACGTTGTGGGCATTTTTTGTGTAAAAGTCTGAAATAGCGCCACAGTCGGAAACAATGTATCCGTCAAATCCAAACTCATTCCGGAGAATATTACTCAGTAAAATATCCGATCCACAGCAGGGTTTGTCGCGGAAACGGTTGTAGGCGCACATGATCGATTGAACATGCGCCTCCTCAACCGCAGATTTAAAAGCAGGCAGATAGGTTTCGTACAAATCACGGTCGTTCACATACATATTGTCGATATGGCGGCTGAATTCAGGTCCGCTGTGTACAGCGTAATGCTTGGCTGTGGCAACAACTTTCAGGTATTTCGGGTCGTTTCCCTGAAGTCCGTTGATGTAGTTGACTGCCATCCGTCCGGTCAGGTATGGATCTTCGCCGTAAGTTTCCTGCCCGCGACCCCAGCGTGGATCACGGAATATGTTGATGTTGGGAGTCCAGAAAGTCAGTCCCATATAAATGTATCGCGCATTGTTGCGAATAAAATCGCTGTTCTTGGCACGGGCTTCGTCCGAAACGGCGGTTCCAATCCGAAGCATCAAATCCTGATCGAAAGTCGCGGCCATCCCGATGGCCTGCGGAAAAACGGTGGCTTTCCCGGCACGTGCCACACCGTGCAGACATTCGTTCCACCAGTTGTAGGCCGGAACCCCAAGGCGATCGATGGCCGGCGCCTGATTAAAAAGTTGCATTACTTTTTCCTGAAGGGTCATTCTCGAAACCAGATCCCCGACCCGTTCATCGAACGACAAAGCGGTATTCTGATAAGGAAAAGTTGATTTTTGCTGGCCGAATAAATGTGTGCAAAATGCAAATAAACAGATTGTTAGTAGGTTTGAAAGTTTCATTAGTATGATGATTTATTTGGTTTTATTTTTTTTACAATCTTGTCAACCGTTTCAAACAATCGGTTGCTGGCTTTTCCTTCGTCGGCCAACTTTCGCCAAATGGCATAAACAGCTACATTCCATCCCATGTTTGGTTTCCAGGGTTCGCCGGTTTTGGTATTTAAACACTCATAAGTTGTGGCTCCGATTTTAAAATCGAGCGACACCCGTTCGATCAGTTCATCCTCCGCCTCTTTTATGCCGTGAAGATAAGCATCAATCAGGAATAAATTGTCGTACAAAAAATACGAACCACCTTTAAAATAGCGGCCATCGGACATATCTTTTTCACGGTTGGCTTGTGAGATGTAGCCTTTTACATCGTACATTTCAGCCGGAAGATAATCTCCGTTGGGAAGGCTGACCACTTTAAATCCGAACCTGGTTTTGGAGTTTTTGATGATCCGGTTGTAATGCTGAACCACGGTGCTGGTTTCGAGCATTTTCCGGCTGAAATAAATTTGCGAAAGCAAATCAGGAACCAGCGGATCGGGCCCCAGAATGGTATTTTTTTTCAGGCTGATCGGATAGAACCCTAATTCAGAATTGAACATGCTTCGATAGTTTTGAAGCGCTTTTTCAGGATCAGATTTAACCTGAAGTCCCATTTCTTTTGCCACAGCAAGCACCAAAGCGAAGAGTCCCTGATTGTATGTCACGACATCATTTTTTTCGAATGCAATTACATCTCCCCAGTACTGAAAATCGAGCCGACCGTCTTTTTCGGTATAGCTGTAAAACCAGTTGTTGCCGGCCCTCGTTTCGATGGAATCAATGTAATCCTGAACTTTTTGTAAATCAAGTGCTTTCCCTTCCTTAAAGGCGCGATAAGCCCAGATGACTGACACCAAAGGATATTCGGCATAGCTATTCACTTTGGCCAGTTCGTTTTTGATGCACTCTGCCGAATATTCTGGGTCGAGCATGGTCGAAATCCAGAACGCGTCGCGGCAATATTGCGTATTCCCGTATTCCACCGATGGCACCACCCAAAATTTACTTTTGCCGGTTTCGTTCACCCGAAGATTCATGTAAGCTGTGGTATATGCCAGGGCGCCAAAATAGTCGGTATATTTTCCGCCTGAAAAATGGGTTGCGGCCAGTTGATTAACCGCCTTCCGGAGTCCGTTCAGATCGGAAGCCTTGGTTTGAAAGAGTATTCCCTCAAAATGATGGGGATTGTTTTTCGATACCGGGTGATAGTTTTTCAGGATTTTACCCGGCGCCATTACCTGCGTTTTATCGGTATTGTAATCTGTATTTCTGGTGGTATCGGGTTTTAATCCCGGAGTTTCTCCGTTATCTCCTGAAGACAATTCGAGGATACGCCGATCGGTGTAAAATGCCTGACTTGTAAAGTTGTTATAAAGCGCAGGAGCTCCATTCAAGGCAACAAAAAACATCGAATCCTTTTTTACTGAAATCACTGAAACGGCTTGTTTGGCAATTCCTTCAGTGATCCAGGCATTCACATCATGCGGACTTTGCCGGTATATTTCAGGAGATTTTACTTCGCCATTGAAATTGTATGGAATGCTTTGGTTGTCGTATTTGCAGGTAAGTGAGAAATATAGTTTTTTGTCTGTGACATCAGAACTGGCTGTTGCATTGAAAACCGTGTATTTGTCTTTTGGTTCAAGCGAAAAATCTATTTGGATTCCTTCGATTTCTTTCTGAATCCGAACTGGTTTGGAAAGGTCGCTAAACTGATAAATTTCCACATCAGGCTGATCGGGCTGTTTGAGAACCAGCGACCATGAAGGATTTTCATCTTCATTGAGCATACATCCGGTCAGCAATATTAAAACGGAAAGTATCAGGCTTAAAAAGCTTTTCATTTTGTGATCTAATTGGTTAGTACTTCCCGTTTTCCATAAATTTCATGATGCCCATCAGTGCTCCCCAATGATAAAAAGGATTGCTATTGAGTTGATCTTTAATTTGGCTCACCCCTGTTTTTGAATTGATATTTTCGAAAACACAACCATGCTCATTCCATGCTTTGAAATACAAATTATAAGATTTTTCAGCCAATTCTGTTGCGGCCTTTTTGTCATAATCGCGTAGTCCAAGGTAAACTAAAAAATTCATTGGACCCCAGATTGATCCTCGCCAGTAATTATTGTCAAAACTTTTATCATTAAACGGACAAGAGGGTATGATGTATTCACCATAAAACTCATTGGGATTATATAAATGTTCCTTTATCATACGGGTAGCCTGATCTTTTGAAGCAATACCAGCCAGCATTGGATAAAACAAGGTGGGACTTAGCCGCTCATTTGAACCGGATTTATCAAGAAATTTATTCAAAAATATTCCAGATTTATCATCCCAAAGTTTTTGTGTCAGGCTGCTGAATTTTTTAGCTCGGTCAATTAATTCTTTTTCTTCGGCAGATTTGCCCAAAACATTGGCCATTTTGGCAAGGTGCATACAGTCTGATACATAAACGCTGTTCAACCCCACGTCTGCAATATTAAACAATGAATTATCTCCAATCTTCATCATTTTAACATCTTCGTACATGGGCGAATTATCAAGTCCCGATTCCAGCGAAGCCATCAGAGGTCTATCATCTTTTCCACATCCCCAGGTTAAAAAGCCATTGTTAACGCGGTTAGAAAGCCACCATTTGTTCCAACTCAATAATTCGTTGTAAACCTCTTCCAGAAACCATTTTTCCTTGTATTTTTCATAAATCATCCAGCAAATCATGCTTCCGACCGGCAGTTGCGATATACTGTTAGCTAATCTCCCATTGGGCATCTGCCACTGACCCACAAACCCATTTTCGTTCAATCCTTTAGTAATTGCAATCGCATTGCTGTATGCCAGGTCTTTATTGTCAAGCGAAAACAGAAACGAAGCAAAATAAGTATCCCATTCAAATAGAACAAAACCTTGCCAGGCTTCATTCCATCCCCGTGTGACTGGCGAAATTACCCGATTTTTTCCGGCATCATATATCGTATTCCATGCGAGTACGGTTTGAATGCCTTCAAAAGCTGCTGCCAGGTCGCCAAATTTCTTTGCATAATTGTGATAGTTATTTTTTGCCAGCTCAATAGTTTGGGTGATTTGGTCAAGCGTTTTTTTATTACCGGTATAAAAACCAATGGAAGTATCACCTTTGCAGGCAAGATTAGGAGACAAATAGCTGTGATAGGATTCAATAACAGGACTGGTGGAGCGAATCTGAAAGCTTGTTTTCCCGGTTGATGCTGTTATAAAATCACCAGTACGCTCTAAAATCCCTTTTTTATTCCACATCATGCCTGTTTCAAGTTCAACATTATATCGAATGTCTTTCGATTTTATGGTTGGAGTAATAAGAATTACAATGTCCTTTCCCAAGGCTGCTGACTGAACTCGTATGGAATTGCCTTTCCAGTTATTTATCATTAGTTCGGTGTACGTGCCATCAAAACTGTGTGCAACAGGTTGAACAAGATCGGAAGTATCGGTTGTAAATTCACTGACAAAATAATCAGCATCACCCGGCGTTCCAATAAATGCCTGACGAAGGTTAACCTTTAATGCCAATCCTTCAGGCAATAAAACATGGTTGAGCATACTTCCATAGCTCCAGGTATTCCAGCCTTTGGCAAGCCGGGTTTGAATATCAAGATAGCTCCGGGAAACGTTTTGGCTTTGAACTTCTGATAAATTGGTGATTAATCCAAATAAAAGGATAGCTGTAAATTTTTTCATTAATTTTTCATTGGTAAATAAATATGGGGGAGCTATTTGACCTCCCCCATAAATTCATTTTTATTTCAAATTATACAATAAACAGGGCAGATTAGTTGTACATTGGATTTTGAAGGATAATGCCTTTTGATCCTTCCATCTCATTCTGAGGTATTGGAAAACTTTCATGCTTTCCATCAACAAAACCCTTTCCTTTAAGTGTATTATATTTAACACTGAATGCTCTTAAAACGCTACCTGCTCTGCCTTGGCGAACAAGGTCGAAAAAGCGTAAATCTTCACCAGCCAGTTCCACCCGGCGCTCATGCCAGATTGCATCTCTTAAAAGATTTTTTTCAGAAGTTGTAACGTCAGGAACTCTTTCATTAACAGCCAAATTTGCTGGGAAATTGTAGCCTTTTATAGTACGGTATGGGTCAACGAAGCTTGATTCGCGTGCTCTTTTACGGATAGAATTTAAAGCGGCTTTTGCTATGTCAGATTTATTATTCTCATTAGTGGCTTCAGCGTACATGAGTACTACATCGGCATACCTTATAACCATCAGGTTGTGATCTGTTTGTCCACCCATTTGGAAATATTTCGGATCCCAGATTTTACGATTATGTAATTTGTCCGGATCAAGGCCGTCTGCAAAAGTCAATACGATGGGTTCATCACTGCTAATATCAACATCACCGCCGAATACAAAAGACCAAACAATACGCGGATCACCTTGATCTTTTTTGAATTCAGAGAGTAAATCATTTGTAAAAGCACCTACGCCCCAACCATTGGGAATTGGCTGCTGAGCAGCAGCCCACCATGAACCATGAGAAAAGTCCCAGCCACCTATACCGAAATAATTGTCAATAGTATAACAAATCTCAAACAGTGATTCCTGCCCGTTTTTATTCGCTTTTGAAAATACATTTTTAAAGTCTGGTTCCAGATTATACTTATGAGAATCGATGACTTTTTTAGCATATAATTCGCAATTCGCCCAGTCGCCCATAAGCATATATGCTCTGGCGATCATAGCTTGAGAAGCACCCTTAGTAGCCCTGCCAATATCTTTTGATTGGTATTGATCCTTGGCAGGTAAATTAACTTCGCCAGATTGAAAATCTTTGATGATAAAATTCCAGGTAGTATTAAAATCGGAGCGAGGAATCTTACCTGCTTCGCTCTGCAACAATGGATGGTCAATAACCGGCAAACCCAGATTACCCTTTTTACTCCCATATGCCATCATAAGCTTCATGTAAGCATAACCTCTTAGAAACTTCACCTCTCCTATATATTTATTTCGAACTGAATCGTTTAACTCCTTGGAATTTTCTAATCCAGCCAGAGTGGTATTGAAAATAAAAATATAGTGGTAGAAATTCGAATAAAAACTCGATACATTGCCATTACTTGGCAATATTTCGAACCTTTCTAATTTACCAATATCGGGTTGGTCACCGTCGCTGTTGCCCCCTTTCCATGCATCATCCGACATGACGTTTCCAAGTAAAAAGTCAGGCCAGGCTCCCCAAAGAGACCAATCTTTATCTGCACTTAATAATACGGCATAACAACCTGTAACAGCCTGATCTGCCGGGAATACGTCGGTACTTAACCTGCCCTTTAAAGGAACATCCAGAAAATCCTTGTTACAGCTCATTATCGCAACAAAAATGGCTGTACATATCAGTAGTTTTGTTATTAATTTTTTCATTTTCTTTTTTATTACATTCATTATTAGAATCCAACCTTTAACCCAAATCTAAAAGTTTTTGGCTGAGGATATTCAAATGAGCTCATTCCCATTGTATTGATATTCGATGAAGCAATTTCAGGGTCAATCCCGGAGAATTTGGTAAATGTGAGTATATTCTCTCCGCTAACAAAAATTCGTGCATTTGCAATTTTTAGCGTTGAACATATCTCTTTGGGAATATTATATCCCAATTGAATTGTTTTAAGCCTTAAATACGATCCATCTTCTAAATAATAATCGGACATCCTGAAGTTGTTGTTGGGATCATCTGCCGCAATACGCGGTTGCGTGTTCGATGTCCCGGGTCCGTGCCAGGCCATTTCGGGCAGTCCTTTTATGCTGTTGAAGTTTCCCTGACCGCGGTAAATAAAATACTTCTCATACATGAAAATCTTGTTTCCCTTCTGTCCTTGGAAGAACATATCTAAGTCCCAACCTTTGTAAGCCAGACTGATATTAAATCCATAGGTAAATTTGGGAAGCGGTGAACCAAGTACAACTTTATCTGAATCATTTAAAGCATTATTGTTTTGAATATTAGCGAATTTAAAATCGCCAGGTCTTGCGTTGGTTTGTAATTTTGTTCCGTCTGTAGCTTTGTAATTATCAATTTCACTCTGGTTCTGGAAAATCCCATCAGTCTGATAACCGTAAAAATCAGCAACTGATTGTCCGACAATAGTTCTCCAGGGAATACCGTCGATACGATTTCCGGAATGCGGATATTCCTGAAGTATACCTAATGATAAAACTTTGTTTTTTGTAAAACTGATATTGCCGCCCACGCTGTATGAAAAATCGCCAATATTGTTTTTGAGTTCAGCCGTAAATTCGAATCCTCTGTTCTCAATTTCACCGGCATTTGTATATGGTAATGCACTGGCATATCCTAAGTTAGGAGGTACCGGCATTTGCAAAAGGTTGTCTTTTGATGTTCTGATAAAATAATCGGCCGTGAAATTAACTTTATTTTTAAACAGGCCTAAATCAAGACCCACATTTGTTTGCTCCTGTGTTTCCCATTTGAGGTTGGCGTTTCCAATTTGGTAGGGGATTGCTCCTTGCGAAAGCGTTTGAGGTACGTAATTGGTCAATGAACCTCCAGGAAATGCGGTTGCGGTACCGAATGGATAAGTCACATGTGAAGTGGCAGCATACAATGATACGTTTCGATAGGAAGGAATGGCAGCATTACCCAATTGTCCCCATCCAGCCCGAAATTTCAGGTTGCTGATTTGGCTAATATTTAAATCCTGAAAGTAACTTTCCTCCGAAATCTTGTAAGCGGCTGAAGCCGAAATGAAATTACCCCAACGCGTATCTTTCGAAAATTTCGATGAACCATCACGACGAAAAGTACCAGTCAACATATACTTATTCGCAAAAGAATAATTCAGACGTCCAAGATAAGAAAGCAAAACACTTTCATTAATATCATCATCTGCATTTGAGATTCCCTGCGCTGTATGCAAATATTGCTGGTTGCTATCATTCGAAGGTGTACCTGTTTTGCTTGCTGTAATACTATGGTATTGCGATTTACTTGCATCATAGGCCACCATTGCAGTGATGGTGTGTTTACCGATTGATTTTGAATAGGTTAATTGGTTGATCCAATTCCAACTATTCGCACCATCATTTATTCTTCTTACCGAATTGATAAGGTTTCTATCTTGTCCTGATATATAATAGCTTGGGAAAAAACTGTTTTCAAGTCCTCTCGAAAAACTAATACCGATACTACTTTTAAATACCAGACCGTTTATAATCGAGTATTCTGCAAAAGCATTTGCCAACAACTGAAATTGCGAATATTTTAAGCTTGTTCGTGCAAGACCGGCTGCAGGGTTCGAAGTACCGGTAAAACGTGAGGCAGAATACAAATCAAATGGATTTGCAGGGTCGCCACCAGCAAGAATAGTTTCTGCAGCTGTCCGGTTTACTGTGGTTACCGGGTCAATTTCGTAAGCCTGGCTAAATAACGAGTTATCGCTTCCTGGGTTGAGACCACCAGAAACGGTATTGCCAATCAACGGATTAATTCCATTTCTATTCGAATTTACCAATGTGATATTTGAACCGATCTTAAGCTTTTTACTTACCGTGTAATCGGAGTTAAGTCTGAAAGATAACCGGTCATAATCGGTCGTTTTGATAATTCCTGATTCTTTATAATAACTAACGCTGGAGGCATATCTGAAGGCGTCATTTCCTCCGGATAACGAAACATTGTAATTTTGAACGATCCCTTTTCTATATAATTCATTTAGCCAATCGGTACTTTGGGGGTGATCAGTTTTCAATTTGGCGTACAACGATTGTTGAGCAGTAGAGTAATCTTTGGTAAAATCAACTCCGCTTAAAGATGCGTAATAGGGTTTATAATAGTCGTATATATCGCCAATGGGAGTTCCTGATGCTTTTTTTGCCAATAGATACACTTCTCCAAACTGAGCTGCATCACCTGGCTCCCATGTCTTAGGAATTTCTTTTAAACCATAGTAAGAATCGAAAGATAGTTTTGGAGCACCGGATTTGCCTCGTTTAGTATTTACCAATATTACTCCATTGGCTCCCTGCGAACCATAAATTGCTGCAGCAGAAGCATCTTTTAAAACTTCAACACTTTCAATATCCGCCGGGTTAAGAAAGTCGGCTGTATTTGGACCTGCTCCAATGGGCATACCATCTACCACATATAAAGGATCGTTGCCGCTGTTTATGGAACCCATACCACGAATACGAATAGTACTTCCACCTCCGGGTGTTCCAGAACTTGAGGATACATTCACGCCTGCTGCTCTTCCTTGCAGCGCCTGACCGAAACTTGCCGACCCCGAAGATGCAATAACATCTCCTTTTACGGAGCTTACCGACCCTGTCATATCGGATTTTTTAACAGTACCATAACCAATGGCAACAACTTCTTCTAATCCAATTGCATCTTCTTCAAGTGTAATATTAATTGTTGTTTTACTTCCAACTAAAATTTCTTGCATTTTCATCCCCACAAACGAAAATTGCAAAGTTGAATTTTGAGGAATATTTGTGAGTGAATAATTACCAGTGTTATCTGTAATTACTCCTGTAGTAGTCCCTTTAACGACTATAGAAACTCCGGGGAGAGAGCCGCCGGTTGAGTCGGTCACCTTACCAGTAACTTTTTTACCCTGTTGCTGTCTGTTCTGACTGATGAACCCAGCCTGATCGGCTTTGTTGGTCAGCACGATCTGACGATCAACCACTGTATAAACCACGCCGGTTTCCTGGAACAGGCTGTTCAGAATTTCGTCAACTCTTTCATCTTTTGCATCAACGCTCACTTTACGGTTGACATCAACGAGTTTGCTGTTGTAAAGGAAGAAAAACTCACTTTTTTCTTCAATCCGGTTTAGTACCTCTTTGACAGTTGCATCGGATAGTTGCAGGGTCATTTTAGTTGTTTGGGAGTACGCTTCGGATGCCACAATTTGTGTGATGGCAAGGAAGAACAGAAACGTCGTTAGCTTCATAGTCATCCAAATTTTTCGGAGATGGACATTTTTTTCACATCCCCGCATTAAACGGAAAATTTTTTTCATACTTTTGAAATGATTTTAGTTATTACTATTGATCCAGGCAATCTTTCGTCGAAAAAAGTTTGCCAGTACGTGTCGGGGCAGGTGTGGCTAACATCTTCCCCGATATTTTTTTAACTTTTTTTCTTCATTAGAAATACTTTTTGTTTGGTGAAATCTCCATTTACCATCGCCTTCCGATCCGTAATCCGATAATCAATTGGCGCTGATAGTTTCAATAAATTCAATACCTGAACCAGGTTTTCGTTGCGGAATGTAGCTTTATAGATGTAATTTTTTATTTCGGGATCACTGATTGTAATCTCCACATTAAACCAGCGGCTCAACCTTTTTACCACATCTTCCATCGAATCGTCCTGAAAAATCAGGTTCCCATCACGCCATGCAATATACTTTGCAACATCTACTTCCCGGGTTATGACCTCTTGATTCTCTTTTTTATAGACGGCCCTTTGTCCGGGTATTATATTGCCGTATTCTTTTACAA
>Ga0209511_1002642_pt1 | contig 14474 bp, 9 predicted proteins | sample SSSSmetaG_FD_184141 | JGI IMG/M metagenome (GOLD analysis project Ga0209511, IMG submission 184141) | Glacier valley bacterial and archeal communities from Borup Fiord, Nunavut, Canada, to study Microbial Dark Matter (Phase II) - ​SSSS... | ecosystem: Environmental > Aquatic > Freshwater > Ice >...
AAAAATTCTGGTGAAGTGGGAGAAAAATACAAGAAAAGATTTCAAATCTCACATAAAATCAATTATAATAATAATGGAGAAAAATATTATGTTATTGGTTCATATAATACAAGTGATAAAATCATATACATAGTGGCGGAATTAAGTGATTTTATAAAATATGCTATAAGAGGAATTTCTTACTCATCATTTTGGATTGATTTTAGTGAATTAGAAGAAACTTATGAGCAAGAAGAAAATACTTGGTTTAATATTAGAGGAAAAAAAATATATGCTTTAACAAGTTCTAAGTCAAAGGAATATTCAGATTCTGTTTTGATGAATAAAATATTTTTTGATTCGAATATAATTAAAGTTCAAGAGCAATTTGTGGGATTGGCTGAAGAAACTATTGGAAATCTTGTGAAAAGTGATGAAAAAGTTAATTCAAATCCAAATATACTTACAACACCTGAAAATATTAATGAACCTGTAAAATATGATAAACAGGACCATACGTATTGTTTAGAAAAAACAATGATGAAAAGAAACCAAAAATTTAGAGAAATTGTCTTTGAAAGGGAAAATTATACTTGTGAATTGTGTGGTACAACTGAAACTTTTACAGAAGAAAATGGAAAACAGTATTTTGAGGGACATCATATAATTATGTATAATTATGAATCTCAACAAAGATATAAATATTTGCTAGACTCTTTGCAGAATATATCGTGTTTGTGTCCCCTATGCCATAAAAAAATTCACCATTCAGATAAGGGTACAATTAAAAAATATGTAATCCAGCTATTTATGAATCATAAAGAATTGTTAACGTTATATGACATAGATAAATTAGATCAAATATTTGAAGATTATAATGATAGAGGTGAAATTGATGGATAGTGAAATTGATATTAGACCGTCACTTGGAGAAATTTTAAACAGTTATGAAAGATATACATATAAGCCAGAAACTGCAATTGCAGAATTTGTGGATAATTCAACCGCAAGTTATTTTCAGAACAAACCAATAATTAAGGCATTAAATAAAGATTACCAATTAGATATTAGAATTAATTACAACCCTGCTCAAAGAACACTAATAATAGAAGATAATGCTTTTGGAATGGATTTAGAAACATTCAAGAATGCCCTAACTATAGCTAAAAGACCTAAAAATACTGCTGGAAGAAATGAATTTGGTATGGGATTGAAAACAGCGGCATCATGGTTTGGAAAAAGGTGGAGAGTAGCTACTACTACATATAATAATAGCAAAATGTATGAGGCAGAAGTAGATGTAAATGAATTAATAGAAACTAGAGATAATACCATAAAAATGAATGATGAAGAATGTGATATTAATAAACACGGAACAAAAGTTATTTTAATGGAATTGACTAGGAGGATTACACCTACTGCAATTGAGAAATTAATTAAAGATTTAAAGAGTATATATAGGCGTGATATTTCTTCAGGGGAAATAAAAATATCAATAAATGAGATTGTTTTAGAATATGAGCAACCAAAAATACTATTTGAAAAAGTAGATGGAATTGATAAAGAATGGAAAGAAAACTTTGGAACTACAATTAATTTTGAAGGTCAAGATTATTACATGAAAGGTTTCTTTGCACTAAGAGAAACAGGTAATTATAGAGAAACTGGATTTACATTGTTTAGAAGAAACAGAGTTATAATAGGTGGTTTAGATAAAGGTTTTAAACCCGAAAAGATATTTGGTGCTACAAACTCATTTATGTCTTTAAGACTATTTGGCGAAGTTGATCTAGATAATTGGCCTGTTACCCAAGCAAAAGATGATTTTGATTGGGATATAAACGGACTTAGAGATCTATTTACAGATGAATTATATAAATTATCAGAACACTATATAAAAAAATCAAAGGAATATAGAGTAACAGAAAAAAGTAAAGAGTCTAAAATAACTTCTCTAGATGCAAAATCTTTTGGAGATGATACTATAACTGATATATTAAAAATAAATCCAGAGATTATAAAAGTTGATAATGGACAAGTTGAAATTATAACAGATACGTTTGAAGGCTATAAAGATATAACATCATATAGGGTTAAAATAAAAGTATTAAACACTGAATACCTTGTTCAAGTACATTTTATAAATAATCCAGAAGATGAATTGTTAAAAGTTAATGATATAGACGGAAATTTGATAATAACTATTAATTCTGCATTTCCTTTTTTTGAAGAGATGGATTATAATAAAAAGTTTATTAATTTACTACAAAAGTATCTAGTTATTTTAGTTTTATCAGAAAAATATGCAACACAAATTTCAACTTCAGGTGATTTGATTAAATCATATTCGATTAGGGAGATAATGAATCAAATACTAATGGAAATATGTACCAAGAAAGGTGATTATGAAGAATATGATATGTGATGGTAAGATTTTAAATAGTGTATTCAATAATCTAAAAATAAAAGAATCACAAAAAAATAGTAATATAGAAAATGCTAAAAAAATATATGATAAAGTTCCAAATTCTATTAATAAATTTCCTAGCAATGTTGGTTTAGTTGTTGGTAAGGTACAGAGCGGAAAAACTGCTAATATCATAGCCCTATCGGCATTAGCTTTTGATAATGATCATAGTTTAATTATTATGTTACTTTCTGATACTAATAATCTTTTAGATCAAAATGCTGGTAGAATAGAAAAGTCATTTGAAAATATAGATAATATTGAAGTGTTAAAAAAATCTAAAAACGGATGTTTCAACACTATTGATAAGGATACATTAAATTATTTATATAAAAAAGACAAGAAAATTATAATATGCGCATTAAAACATTATGTTCATATAAATCAAATAACTGATATGATAGCTGGAACAGAATATGCTAATTCTTATAGTATGATAATTGATGATGAGGGTGATGATATATCACATAACACATCTTCAAAAAAATATGCTGTTGATTCACAAAACATCATATTTGAGAAAGATAGATCATCAACAAATGAATCAATTATTAACTTAAAAAAATCACTTAAAGTGTGCGGGTATATTTCTGTTACTGCAACTCCTCAAGCTAATATATTATTACAAACATTTCAGTCTTTGGCACCAAACTATTGTGTGACTATAGAACCAGGTGATGGATATACAGGATTGATAACTTTTCACTCGTTAGAAGCAGAACATTTAATAGAAGTAATTAATGATTATGATCAAACTAATCAAACAAACGGTATTCCTGAATCATTAGAGAAAGCTTTTATATTTTTTATTGTTGGTGCAATTATTAGAAATAATAGAGGGGAAATGGATTTTAAACATTCATTTATGATCCATCCAAGTAAAAAAATTATTGATCATCAAAAAGTATTTAAAAAAATCGAAGGATATATTCAAGTTTTGAAGTATGCATTAAAATATAATAATCAAAGTTGTAAATGTTTTGTAGAAAAAGTGAAAGAAGAATATGAGAAATCAAAGAAAGTCACAGATACTTATTTAATTGATATTGAAGATGTTAATAATGTTATTAATTCACTAAAACTTCACTGTATAAATGGGAAAAATGATATGAATGATCTAGATAAACGTATGAAGTATCAACCTTATCATATTATAGTTGGTGGCGATATGCTAGATAGAGGTATAACTATTTCTGGGTTAGCTGTAACATATATAATTAGGGAAAGTAGAATAGGACAAGTTGACACACTTTTACAAAGGGCAAGATGGTTTGGATACAAATATAATTATATTGATTTATGTAAAGTGTACCTAACAGAAAAATTAAATGATCAATTCAGAGAAATAGTTGATCACGAGGAATGTGTGTGGGAATTTTTAACCAATTGCAGTGAGTTATCTTATGACATGAAAAATGCTGATATACAGTTGACAATAAATTCAACATGTTTAAATCCTACTAGTTCCAGTAAGGCATCTTATAAAGTAGATAGCATCGATGCTTGGGAAATACAAAAATATTTTGTTAGAAATAAAATATTAAATGATAACAATATTAAATTGGTTGAAGAATTAGCAAGTATACATTCTGAAATAATTACATATAATGAGAGACAAAAACATAAAAAGACACATATTAATTTTAAGGAAATGAAAGAATTTCTAAATAAGTTTTACTTTCCGGAATTTTCTTCAATAGAAAACAATAGTCCATACGATTTTGAAAAAATAATTAATTTATGTAATAATAATGGCATAAATGATAGTACTCTAATTGACGTTATGCTAATGAGATATACAACAGGTGAAGAGAGAGCAACCATTAATAATTCCAATAAAATACCTGTACTTCTACAAGGTCGTAGTGAAGGTTTAACAAAGGAAGATCAAAAATATTATAAGGGAGACCGTTATTTAGTAGAAAACAATGTAATGTTACAGATTCATTATGTGCATTTAAAAAATGATGTTGATGAATATTATAAAAAAGGTGATGAGGTAATACTTATTGCTATAGGATTCCCTAATAAAACAATGATAAATTCCATAGTAAAAAGGAAAGAAATAAACGACTTACAAAGAAATTTTATTAATTTAGGTAATATTGAAGAAAATGGTTAAATTAATTTATCTATTAATCACATAATAATTTTAAAAGATTACAAAGAAAGAGCAAGTATGATTAAATTATACTTGCTCTTTTATTTTTGTTATATGATAAAATTGGTAGCTAGTTTGTATTAAAATATTAAAATATAATCTAAACATTGTTGAAAATATTGTAATAATTAAACGTTAGTGATATAATTAAACACAAGTTTAAATAGAAAAAAGTAGTGAAAGGGTGTTGATATGTCAGATTTAGCAATTTTTCAATATTCGGAGGAAAATAATGAGTTTGAAATAAAGGTAAAATTATTTCAAAAATATAGTAAAAAAACAAAGATTGAGGCTGTTAAAAGTGAAGAACAGATAAGAAAAAAATTTGTTAATAAATTCAATACTAATTTTATAAAACAAATGACTTTAGAAGATTATGCTATAGGTAGATCTTCAATTAATGATAATGGTAAAGCATCATTTTGTTACGCAATTGAGCAAAATTTAATTGAATTAGGTGATATGCGTGGAGCTTATGTTAGTAAATTTGGAATTTGGTATAGTATAAAATATAATAAGTATACTAATACAAATAAATGGGGTAAAAACCCAGAAGAAGCATTAGAAAATATAAAGCAATCTATAATTGATTTGATAATTGCTGGAAAAAACAAAGAATATGAAAAAATTAAGTGTAATAAAATATCTGAACTATTTAAGGGGAAAATATTGACTACCTACTTTCCTAGTACTTATATAGGTATTTTAAATGTAGATCATATAGATTATTTTTTAGAGAAATTAGGAATATATTATGATACTAAAATTTATAATAATGTAGAATTAAAGAAGGCATTATTGTTAAAGTTTAAGAATGAAAATACATATTTCAAAAAAATAAACAATAATTACTTTGTTATTTTCTTATATGAATTTTATAAGGAGGTACTAAACCAGACTGAAAAAAGCGTTGATATATTATATAATAATCTTGAAATACAAAATTATGACTATATAAAATCACATTCCATTGTTAAAAGTACAAGTCTATTACCTAAGAAAATAGATTATAAAAAAGTTAATATAAACAAAGAAAAAATAGGTAAATATGGAGAAAACGCTGTTTTTAATTTTGAAAAAACAAAACTAGAAAAAATGGGGAGAAGTGATTTATCTAAGCGAGTAGAATGGTCATCACAAACAAATGATGCACTAGGTTATGATATAAAATCATTTGATGAATATGAAAACGAAATTCATATTGAAGTAAAAACAACTAGTCAACCAGAAGGGTATATAGACTTCTATTTAACTATAAACGAATTAGAAAAATTCGAATTAGATCCTTGTCATAAAATATATTATATATTTAATATTAAAAGCAATAAACCAAAATATCATATTATAGATAGAGAATCTTTATTAGAAAGAAGAGAAGAGTTTTTAAAACCTGTACTGTTTAAAGTTTCTATAGATGTTGAAGTAAAAAACAAATAAGTTGTAATTAAATATTAGTTCTAAAAAATTTATATATTACCTCTTGCATTACTTTATCATTAATGATATAATAAATCAAAATAATGGAGGTTAGTATATGACTAATAATGAAATAGTTGAAGAAAAAAATGAAAAGTTAATAGAAAAGTTAATTGCTAAAAAGTATGCTATAAGTGTAAATGATATTCATGATAAATCTTTAAGTGTTGGTGATAAAATAGCAGATAAAATAGCTGAAGTTGCCGGTAGTTGGCCATTTATAATATGTTTTGTATCTGTTATAATTGTATGGATTACAGTAAATGTAGTTGGATTATTTAATCACTTTGATAGTTATCCTTTTATATTACTAAATCTTGTTTTATCATGTGTAGCTGCTTTGCAAGCACCTATCATAATGATGAGTCAAAAGCGTCAAGAAGCAAGGGATAGAATAGCAGGTGAGCAAGATTTCCAAACTAATGTTAAAGCTGAAATTTTGATTGAAGAGATATTAAAACATACAGAAAAAATTCAACAAGTAGAAAAAAAACAAAATGAAATACTTGAATACTTAAAAAGTAGAGCAAATAACTAAATTTATAGTATATATTTTTTTTTGAAAAGAAGCAAAAAACTTTAAAAGTTTTTGCTTTTTTCTTGTTTTATTAGGTTATAGATGATATAATAAAATCAAAATAATAGGGGGTTGAACGAATGATAGAAGTATTGAAAACAAATATAGCAACAGGCAAGTTAGAAATTGTAGATGATATCACAAAAGGTGTATGGGTAAATATAGTTACGCCAACAGCGGATGAAATACAATATATATCACACAAATTAAATGTAGCAGAAAATTTACTAAGATACCCACTTGATATTGCTGAAAAAGCCCATATAGATACTGATGAAGAAAACGTACTAGTTGCAATTGATGTACCTATTACTGAATTTAAAGGAAAGAAAAAAGTTTATTCTACAATACCACTAGGAATGTTATTAGTTAGAGATGATTATTTTGTTACAATATCTCAATGCAGAATTGATGTAATTAATGAAGTTTTAAATTCTGTAAAAGCGTTTGATATATATACAGATAAAAAATCTAGATTAGTTTTCCAAATATTGTATAGAGTAGCTTCTGATTATATTAGATATATAGGATATATAAGTAAAGATATAGATTCATTTGAAAAGAGCATGCATAAAGCTATGTCTAATGATGAGTTACTATCTCTTTTAGATTTTGAAAAAACAATGATATATTTTAACGCATCTATCAAAGCTAATCAAACAGTTCTACAAAAGATAAATAGAGGTAAATTTATAAGGTTATATGAAGAAGATGAAGATATACTTGATGATACATTAATAGAAAATACACAAGCAATAGAGATGGTTCAGACATATAGTGAAATACTTAATGGAATTATAGATATATTTGGTACTATTGTATCTAATAATTTGAACACAGTTATGAAATTTTTAACTTCTATAACTATTATTATTGCAATACCTACTATGATTTCAAGTTTTGCTGGTATGAATGTTGAATTTCCGTACTATGCTACTAAATTAGGATTCTATCTTATATTAATTCTAGCTGTTATATGTACTATAATAGCAACTCTATGGTTTAAAAAGAAGGATATGTTATAGAATGCAAGTTATAATAGACGAAAGAGTAAATAATGTAATAGAAGAATATTTTGTTAATTTAGGTTATGAGATAATAAAAGTTAAAAAGCATAATGAAATATATAACGAAATATCTAGTCACACAGATATATTCTGTTATAAAATAGATGATACTGTTATATTTCAAGAGAAATCTTTATCTGGTAGTATAGATAATAAATATATTAGTATACATGGGGATAAAGTGGACAACTCTTATCCAGATTGTGCTATATATAACGTATGCACTGTGGATAATTATGCAATACACAATTTTGAAATAACTGATAAAACAGTACTTAGTATATTACAATCAAAAGGATATAATTTAATAAACGTTAAACAAGGTTATGCTAATTGTAGTATACTTCCTTTGAGCAACAAGTGCTGTATAACGTCAGATAAAGGTATATACAGTACATTAGCTGATAATAACTTTGATGTCCTTTATATAGATGAATGTGAGTTAGACATTAAATTGTTTAATAGCAATAATACATATTCGAATATGTCAGGCTTTATTGGTGGATGTAGTAGTGTTATGGGAGATACAGTTATATTTTTTGGAGATTTAGATAGATTCAAATGCAAAGATAAATTAGTTGATTATATATATTCAAGAGGTTACAAGATAAAAGATTTTAAAGATATGGACGTCATAGATTATGGTTCATGTATATTTATAGACTAAGTGGTAATCGTTATTGAACTTGTAAGCAATTCTTACAAGTTCAATAACGATGGTAATAGAGATGTTTAGAAAATTAAATACTATAACTTAGATATTATAATATCAGTTGTTAAGTAATCCTTGATAACTGCAGAAAATAATTAAGTTAGTAAGCAATTCTTACTAACTGGTTTCGATGGTAAGAAATATTTTAGTATAGTAGAAGAATATTATTCAAATAAAAAAGCATAGATTAAAGGGGTAAAAAGATTGAGTAGATTTTTAGAAGGATTAAATCCGAGTCAATTAGAAGCGGTTAAATATAACGAGGGGCCATTACTAATATTGGCTGGAGCAGGAAGTGGAAAAACTAGAGTTCTAACATTTAAGATAGCATATTTAATAGAACAAGAAATAGTTAAGCCATGGGAAATACTTGCTATAACTTTTACAAATAAAGCAGCAAAAGAAATGAAAGCAAGAGCTTTAAGTTTAATAGATAGTGCATCTGATGTATGGCTTGGAACTTTCCATTCTGTTTGTGTAAAAATACTTAAAAGAGAAATTGAATTATTAGGATACGGTAGAGATTTTAATATATTTGATGAGTTAGATAAAGAAAAATTAATTAAAGAAGTACTTAAAAAAATGAATTTAGATGATAAAAAGTTTATTCCAAAGTCAATTGGTTATGAAATTTCAAAAGCTAAAGATAATATAATATTGCCAGTTCAATTTACAAAAGAAGCTGAGGGAGACTATAGAAAAGAACAAATAGCAAAGATATATACTATGTATCAAAATGATCTCAAATCATACAATTCTATTGATTTTGATGATATTATTATGCTTACTGTAAAGCTATTTCTTGAAAATCCAGATAGATTATCATATTATCAAAATAAATTCAAATATGTACTTGTAGATGAATATCAAGATACAAATAAACTTCAATTTACATTAATAAGCCTTATTGGTAGTGGACACGGAAATGTATGCGTTGTTGGTGATGAATCACAAAGTATATATGGTTGGAGAGGCGCAGATATTTCTAACATATTAAACTTTGAAAAAGAATTTTTTGGAGCTAAAATAATTAAACTTGAAGAGAACTATAGAAGTACTCAAACTATACTTAATGCTGCAAATGAAGTTATTAAAAACAATTCAGCTAAAATTGATAAAAATTTGTGGACAAAGAATCTAGTTGGAGATAAAATAAAATATTTTAGTGCAAATAATGAATACGCTGAAGTTGATTATGTTATACAACAAATAGATGAGATATGTAGAAAAGAAAAGAAAACTTATTCGAATTTTGCTGTTCTATTTAGAACAAATGCACAAGCTAGAGTTATAGAAGATGTTTTCATGAAAACAGGTACACCATATAAATTAATAGGTGGACTTAAATTCTATTCAAGAAAAGAAGTAAAAGATTTAACATGTTACTTAAAGTTATTACAAAACGTAAATGATGCCATAGCTTTAAAAAGAATAATAAATGTACCTAAAAGAGGTATAGGTGATTCTGCTTTAGACAAACTAGAAGAGATAGCATTAAATAAAAACATATCACTATTTGAAGTAATAAAAGATAGTAATAATTACAAAGATATAAGAAGTAGTGGAAATATCATGCTATTTAGAGATATCATATTAGAATTACAAAGTATAAAAGATGAATTATCTATTACAGATCTTATGAAAAAAATATTAAAAGTAACTGGATACGAAACTATGCTTAATGAAGAAAAAACTAAAGAAGCAGAAAATAGATTTGATAACTTGATGGAATATATTGGTGTTGCAAGTGAGTTTGAAAAAGAGAATGCAGATAATACATTGGCTGATTTCTTAGACAGTATAGCATTAGTAGCTGATGTAGATAAATTAGATGATGATGCTCAAGCTGTAACTTTAATGACATTACATAGTGCTAAAGGATTAGAATTTGAAATTGTATTTTTAGTAGGAATGGAAGAAGGATTATTTCCATCTAGTAGATCTATAAATGAAGACGAACATGCAGAAGAAGAAAGAAGATTATGCTATGTAGGTATTACACGTGCTAAAGAAAAAGTATTTATTACATCAGCAAGTAAAAGAACTATGTATGGTTCAACATCTTATACAGTACCATCAAGATTTATAAGTGAAATACCAGAGAATCTTTTTGAAGAAGATGTTTCACAAAAGCCAGTTAGAAATAATGAATTTTTAAATGCTGAATATGCTAGAAGCAGCGCAGTTAAAACGACTAATATACCTGGTAGTACTACTACAAGTAATAAAAATAAAATTGGACTTAGCGTTGATAGTTTTCTTAAGAATATTACAAGCGTAATTGATGATAAAAAAGATATATCAAATTATTCAGTAGGAAGTAAAATCAAACATAAAAAGTTTGGAATTGGAGTAATATGTAATATAGAGCCAGAAGGTGATGATTTAAAACTTGAAATTAATTTTGAAACATCAGGCTTTAAAAGGTTAATGGCTAAATATACTCCTCTTGAAATATTAGACTGATGATATAGATAAAATTAAATATGAATGGAGAGAATAATATGAATTTAAATATAAAGGATCTAAACTATCTAAATAATATAGATATTAATTATGAGGTAGCAGGAGAAGATAACGTTGAAACAGTTATATTATTACATGGTTGGGGAGCAAATTTAAAGACTATGTTCCCAATTTCAAAACATTTATCTAAAAAATATAAAGTTTATTCAATTGATTTACCTGGGTTTGGAAAAAGTAGCGAACCTAATTCTGGATATACCGTTTCAGATTATTCTAAGATTGTATTGAAATTCATTGAACTCTTGAATATAGAAGATCCAACATTAATAGGTCACTCATTCGGTGGAAGAGTAATACTTAAAATGGGAGGAGAATTTGGATATTCACCAAAAAAGATTATACTTATTGATAGTGCTGGTATTAAACCAAAAAGAAGTATCAATTACTATTTAAAAGTTTATTCTTTTAAAGCTACTAAAGGAATTATGAAACTTATATATAACAAAGAAAAATATGAAAAAACAGTTGCAGCTTTAAGATTAAAAGCTGGTTCTCCAGATTATAAAGCAGCATCTGAAAATATGAAAAAAGTATTTGTAAATGTTGTAAATGAAGACTTGAAGTTTTGCTTACCTAAAATAACTGTTCCAACATTATTGATATGGGGAGAAAACGATAAAGATACACCTGTTAAAGACGCAAAAATATTTGATAAGTTAATTCCAGATAGTGGACTTATTATACTTAAAGATGCGGGACATTTCAGCTATTTAGACAAGCTAGATGAGTTCAACGTTATAGTTTCTAAATTTATGGAGGGGTGAATAAATTAGATGATAACAACTATTTTAGAAGTAATAATTATATTATTAGGACTTGGATTATTACAAATAAATATAAACAAATTTCTACATATCTTACAACAATCATTCTATCATAATACTGAGCTTTTAGCCGTACTAAAAAAGAATAAGGCACTTGAAATAGGTGCCTTTGAAATAGTATTAGCTGCAATATCAATAATTAGTATGATTATGTTAAAAGACATTATGTATATATTTTGGATTGTTATTTCAATATTCTCAATATATTATATTATAGCTCAAAAATATAAAGTTAAGAAGAAATTTGTTATTACTACCAGAGTAAAAATAACATATATTGCAATATACATATTATTAATTTTACTAGTTATTTTACCATATATATTACTAAAAACACAAATAATAAATAGTAATATCTTAATCATATTATTAATTGCATTATCTCTTAATAAATATTTTGCTATTGGCATAAATATGCTAGCAAATATATTGATAACACCAATATTAAGTTTTTTAAATTTAAGATATATAAATGAAGCAAAAAATATAATAAATACAAGCAAAAATTTAAAAGTAATAGGGATTACCGGTAGTTACGGTAAAACTTCTACAAAAAATATAATATATCAAATTTTATCACAAAAATTTTCTACAGTAATGACTCCTAAAAGTTATAATACAACTTTAGGTGTTGTGAAAAGTATTAGAGAGTTAATTAAACCTTATACTGAGGTGTTTATATGCGAAATGGGAGCAGCGAGAATAGGTGAGATAAAGGAAATATGTGAAATAGTTCCTCCAGATTATTCTGTTATAACATCCATTGGTCCTCAACATTTAAGTACATTTAAAAGCATGGGAAATATTGTTCAAGGTAAATTTGAAATTGTAAATTACGGCAAACCTGATTCTGTTGCTATTTTAAATATAGATAATGAATATATAAAAAACAATATAGATAAACAAATAAATGGTAAAAGAAATATTCAATATAGCATTTTTGATAAAAACCAAAAATATCATGTGGAAAATATTCATATGAACGATAAAGGCAGTACATTTACTGTTGTATGTTCTAATGCAAAAATAGATTTAGAAACTAAGTTGCTTGGAAGGCACAATATATATAATATAGTATGCTCGGTTGCTATTTCTAAAGAACTAGGCATGACTGATACTGAAATACAAAGAAGTGTTAAGAAATTAAAGCCGGTTGAACATAGATTAGAACTTAAGACAATGAATGGAATATTAGCTTTAGATGATGCGTTTAATTCCAACCCTGAGGGCTCTAAAATGGCCATTGAGTGTTTAAGTATGTTTGAAGATAAGTATAAAGTATTAGTTACACCTGGAATGATTGAACTTGGTGAGCAAGAGTACGAACTAAATAAAAAACTAGGAGAATATGCAACAAAATGTGATTTTGTTTTCTTAGTTGGAGATAAAACAACTAAACCAATAAAAGATGGAATGGATAGTCTTAATTTTACTAATTATGAAATAGTTAAAGACGTTTACGAGGCTTTTGAAAAGTTAGTTAAAATGAAAGATATGCATCCAAATTTAATTGCTTTATTTGAAAATGATTTACCGGACAGTTATTCTTAAAAGGAAGGGAAGTAGTAATTATGAAAACAGTAGTAGGGGTATTTTTTGGTGGTAAAAGTGTAGAACATGAAGTTTCTATATTATCAGCACTTCAAGCTATTTATGCAATTGATAAAGATGTTTATGAAGTAGCACCAATTTATATAACAAAAGATAATAATTTTTATTATTCAGATAAATTATTAGATATTAATATATATAAAGATTTGGAAAAACTAGAAAACGATTGTAATCAAGTATATTTTACACATAAAAATGGTCAAATGATAGTTAATTGTATAGATGGAATATTTAAAAAAGAATTAGCTAAAATAGATATAGCATTTCCTGTGGTACATGGTCTTAACGTTGAAGATGGAACATTACAAGGATTTTTAGAAATGTATAATATTCCGTATGTTGGATGTGATATTACTTCTTCAGCAGTTGGAATGAATAAAATAATATTCAAGAAAGTTTTAGTTGCTTCTGATATACCAGTAATAGATTATTTTGAAGTTAATTTAGTTGATTTCCAAGAAGATGAAGAAGCACTTTTTGAAAAAATAAACAATAAACTTTCTCTGCCAATTATTTTAAAACCAGCAAATTTAGGTTCAAGTGTTGGAATAAAGATTGTAAAATCAAAAGAAGAATTTTCAGACGCAATGAATTTTGTATTTGAATTTACAGATAAAATTCTTATAGAAAAATGTATTGTAAATTTAAAAGAAATTAACTGTTCTGTCTTAGGTAACTATGAATCACAAGAAGTTTCTGAATTAGAAGAACCAGTAAAAGAAGATGAAATATTAAGTTTTAAAGATAAATATATGTCGTCTACAGGTAAGGGATCAAAATCAAGTGGTATGGCTTCTTTAACAAGAAAAATACCTGCTGAAATAAGTGAAGAAATGAAAAATGAAATAATAAGTTTATCTAAAAAAGTATTTAAAATTTTAGATTGCGAAGGCGTTTCAAGGATAGATTATATAATTGATAATGATACAAATAAAGTGTATGTAAATGAAATAAATACAATACCAGGTTCGTTATCTTTCTATTTATGGGAAGCTAAAGGTGTAAGCTTTGATATATTATGTGATAAACTAATAAAATTTGCAATTAAGAGAAAACATAGAAGAGATAATATAA